>QLIP01029687.1_pt1 | contig 11479 bp, 8 predicted proteins | sample 1769771 | NCBI WGS metagenome assembly QLIP01 (sample SAMN09428762, study PRJNA476227) | Gut metagenome, whole genome shotgun sequencing project. | isolation source: cecum | host: Rhizomys sinensis | place: China: Jinsha town of Minqing, Fujian Province | collected 2013-09-23
GCGAATGGGTTATCAACCCCACTTTTGAGCAGATTGAAAACGCCGACATCGAACTCATGGTAGGTGCAACCTACGACAACATCATGATGGTGGAAGGTGAAATGGACGAGGTTTCGGAAGCTGAACTCCTCGAAGCCCTCAAGGTGGCTCACGATGAAATCAAGAAGCACTGCCTCGCTCAGGTTGAACTCATGAAGGAAGCCGGCAAGGAAGTGAAACGCGAATACTGCCACGAAATCAACGACGAGGCTCTCCGTGCCGACGTCCGCGAAAAATGCTACGACAAGGCTTACGCCATAGCCAAGGCCGGTAGCGCCGACAAGCACTGGCGCAACGACTCGTTTGCAGCCATCTGCGAAGAATATATCGAGAATCTCCCCGAAATGACCGAGGAGCAACTCGCCGAATATAACGCCGACCAGCGCATCGCCATGGTGAAGCGTTACTACCACGATGTTGAGAAAGAGGCTATGCGCCGCTGCGTGCTCGACGAGGGTATCCGCCTCGACGGTCGCGCCACAACCGAAATCCGCCCCATCTGGGCCGAAATCGACTACCTCCCCGGTCCTCACGGTGCTGCCGTGTTCACCCGCGGTGAAACTCAGGCGCTCGTTACTGCTACTCTTGGTACCACCCTCGACGAGAAAATCGTTGACGACGTACTCAACCAGAGCAAAGAGCGATTCCTGCTCCACTACAACTTCCCCCCCTTCTCAACCGGTGAAGCACGTCCGCAGCGCGGCGTAGGCCGTCGCGAAGTTGGCCACGGCAACCTTGCCCACCGTGCTCTCAAGCGCATGTTCCCCGACAACTTCCCCTACACCTGCCGTATCGTTTCGGATATCCTTGAGTCAAACGGCTCATCATCTATGGCTACAGTGTGCGGTGGTACACTCGCACTCCTCGACGCTGGCGTGCAGATGAAGCGCCCCGTAGCAGGTGTTGCCATGGGTCTTATCTCAGACGAAGGTGCCGTGAAGTATGCCGTTCTCTCCGACATCCTCGGTGATGAGGACCACCTCGGCGACATGGACTTCAAGGTAACAGGTACCGAAAAAGGTATCACCGCCACTCAGATGGATATCAAGTGCGACGGTCTCAGCTACGAAATCCTCGCCAAGGCTCTTGACCAGGCCAAGCAGGGTCGTCTCCATATCCTCAACGTAATCAACGAAACCATCCCCGCACCCCGCGAGGACTACAAGCCCCACGTTCCCCGTCTGGTAACCATCGAAATTCCGAAGGAGATGATTGGTGCCGTTATCGGTCCGCAGGGTAAGGTAATCCAGGGTATTCAGGAAGAAACCGGCTCTACCATCTCAATCACCGAAGATGAAAAGGCAGGTATCGGCCGCGTAGAAATCGCTTCGAAGGACAAGGCAAGCATCGACGCCGCTCTCGCCAAGATCAAGGCTATCGTGGCTCAGCCCGAAGAGGGTGAGGTATACCAGGGCACCGTACGCTCTATCCTCGACTTCGGTGCATTTGTTGAGTTCATGCCCGGTCGCGACGGCTTGCTCCACATCTCTGAAATCTCTTGGGACCGTGTAGAAAACATGGAAGCCAGCGGCATCAAGGAGGGTGACAAGCTCGAGGTTAAGCTTATCGAAATCGACAAGAAGACCGGCAAGTTCCGCCTCTCAATGCGTGCTCTCACCCCCAAACCCGAAGGGTATGTAGAGCGTGAAGCACGTCCCCGCCGCGAAGGTGGCGACCGTCCCCGCCGCGAAGATGGCGACCGCGGACCACGCCGCGATGGCGACCGTGGACCCCGTCGTGATGGTGACCGTGGACCCCGCCGCGATGGCGACCGCGGACCCCGCCGCGAATTCCGTCCCCGCGACTAATCCCAGCAAATAACCCGGCAGCTACTCAGCCGCCACCCAATACCAAGGGCGCATCCGACTCCGGATGCGCCCTTAATATTTCGGTTGGTGGCCTCACACAGAACACAAAGCGACCTCGCTGATTTCAGTTCATATCCACGGCGCTTTCCACCTGTATCTTCCGTTCTCCCGTCAAAAACAAGCGAAGCGCCACCGTCCGTCCGTTCTCCCGTCAAAAAACAAGCGAAGCGCCACCGTCCGTCCGTTCTCCCGTCAATAAACAAGCGAAGCGCCACCGTCCGTCCGTTCTCCCGTCAAAAAACAAGCGCCAGGGCGTTAGGCGGGGTAGTCGGCGGCGACTTCGTCGATGGCCTCGACCGAGGGGAGCCAGGCGCCGTCGGCGGGGTTCATCTCGAGAAGGTCCATTATGTCGTAGTAGTCGTAGCCGGGGCATGACGGGTCGTCACACTTTTCAGCTTCTTCCGCCTCCTCAATGTCGACGATGTCCACTTCGCCTGTACAGGGGTTAATGCGGAGCTGTGCGTTATCGCCGTATGCCTCTTCGTCGGCTATGTATTCCTTTACGGCATCTAAAATCTTTGTTTTCATTTTATTCTGATTTTAATTAAGGCTCCATACCGCAATTGAGTATGGAGCCTTAAATATATTGTTTAAAATTTATCAGTCTCTGTTACCACCAAAAAGCTGGAGGATGAAGAGGAACATGTTGATGAAGTCAAGGTAGAGGTTCATCGCTGCCATTGTGGCAAGCTTGTCGGTAACTGTCGGGTCGAGGTTGGCAGCTGCCAGACGACGCACCTGCTGAGTGTCCCATGCGGTGAGTCCTACAAAGATAAGTACACCTACAATTGAGATAATCCACTGCATACCGCTGCTCTTAAGGAAGATGTTGACTACAATGGCAATCATCAAACCGAGGAGCGCCATTGTCAGGTATGCTCCAAAGCGGCTCAAATCAGTCTTGGTTAGATAACCGTAAACCGACATGGCACCAAACGTACCAGATGTAATGAAGAATGTGGTGGCGATGGTACCCATACGGTATACAAGGAATATCGGAGCCAGGAAGGCGCCCATCAATGCCGAGTAGACCAGGAAGCATCCAAACACCGCTCCGGTGCTCATGCGGTTCATACGGGCAGGTATCATTATTGCCATCACAAACATGGCACCAAACATAATCCAATAAACGATACGGTTGGTGAGGAACAGAGAGATTGCGGCGGGTGATGAAGCCACACCGAGGGCTACAAATGCCGAAATAAGCATTCCAATGAACATGCGCAGGTACACCTTTTTCATCACGGCGTTGGTCTGCGATGCTACACTTACCCCACCCGAATAACGGGGTGAGAATCCTGAATTGTTATAGTCCATAATTATTTAATTTATTTATATAAGTCTTTAGTCGTTTGTCGTTTGTCGTTAGTCGTTAGCGCTAACGCCAGACAACTTCCACTTTGCTATTTGTAATAATATAACGCAAAATATGTGCCAATTTATTTAAGCGTTATAACTCACGGTGTCCAAATACACAAAAAGGGTTTACACCCGCACCGGATGCTTACCCTTTTTGCATTATTTTCAATGTTCTTGTCAAAAATTTGACACCGTTCAATTTGACTTGGGAAAGCTCAAATTTGGAAATTACATTCTTTCGGGCATCTCGATACCGAGGAGTGCCATGGCGCTCTGGAGAGTGCGTGCCACTACCCACGAAAGGAGCAGACGGAGCTCTTTCTTCTGCTGGTCTTCTTCCTTAAGAATCGAGTAGTCGTGATAGAACTGGTTATATTCTTTTGCCAAATCGTAAGCATAGTTGGCAATCACAGCAGGTGAGTAGCTGCGACCTGCATCTGCCACTACCGACGGGAAATCTGCCACCTTCTGAATCAATGCCGATTCCTTGGCATTAGGCTCGCTCTGCGGTGTTGCAGCAGGGTCGAAACCTTCGGCCTTGCGAATCACCGAACGGATGCGGGCATAGGTATACTGGATAAAGGGACCTGTGTTGCCATTGAAGTCAATCGATTCCTTGGGGTTGAAAAGCATATTCTTGCGGGGGTCAACCTTGAGGAGGAAGTACTTGAGGGCACCGAGACCAACCTTGCGGCTCACCTCGTTGCGTTCCTCTTCTGGCATATCGGCAAATCGCTCGGCACCTGTTTCGGCAGCACCGGCAATCATCTGGTCAATAAGGTCGTCGGCATCAACCACAGTACCCTCGCGGCTCTTCATCTTCCCTTCCGGCAGCTCAACCATACCATACGAGAAGTGGGTCAAATCCTTACCCCACTTAAATCCAAGCTTGTCGAGGAGCAGGGCAAGTACCTGAAAGTGATAGTTCTGTTCATTACCTACCACATACACCATCTTGTCGATGGGGAAGTCCTGATAGCGGAGCTTGGCGGTACCAATATCCTGAGTCATGTATACCGAGGTACCGTCAGCACGGAGCAACAGTTTGTGATCAAGACCGTCGGGGGTGAGGTCAGCCCATACCGAGCCATCCTCCTTACGGTACATAATACCGTTTTCGATGCCACCGAGTACCAGATCCTTACCTTCGAGATAGGTATCCGACTCATAATATATCTTATCGAAATCAACACCAAGACGCTTATAGGTCTCATCGAAACCCTCGTACACCCACTCGTTCATCATCTTCCAGAGAGAGCGCACTTCCTCATCGCCAGCCTCCCACTTGCGGAGCATCTCGCGGGCTTCTGCCATAAGAGCCGACTTCTTTTCAGCCTCTTCGGCAGTGATACCCTCCGCCTCGCAAATCTGCTTCAGCTCATCCTTATAGTGCTTATCGAATGCCACATAGAAATCACCGATAAGGTGGTCACCCTTCTTGCCGGCTTTTTCGGGGGTGATACCTTCACCCCACTTCTGCCATGCCAGCATCGACTTGCAGATATGGATACCGCGGTCGTTAACGATATTGGTTTTCACCACCTTATTGCCATTGGCTTTAAGAATCTGCGACAGCGAATACCCCAGGAGGTTGTTGCGCACGTGACCCAGGTGCAGGGGTTTGTTGGTATTGGGCGATGAGTACTCTACCATCACCAGCGGCGAGTTCTCGTCGGCAGTACGGATGCCAAATTCATCGGCAGCGGCAATGTCGTGCAGGAGTGTAAGCCAGTAGGCAGCACTTATCGAGATGTTAAGGAACCCCTTAACCACATTAAATTTCTCAACTGCCGGCACATTCTGCTGCAGCCACTCACCGATTTCCTGCGCTATCACCTCGGGCGACTTACGCGCCATCTTAACGATCGGGAACACCACTACGGTAAGGTCACCTTCAAACTCCTTCTTGGTGGCCGAGGGGGTCACTGCCGAGGCAGCGACATCGGCTCCGTAGAGCTGTTTGCAGGCCTCCACCACGCCGTTGGCGATTACTGATTCGATTGTCATTTCAAATATCTTTCAAATTATTATTTGCTTGCAAAAATACAAAAAAACAACATCATTTACAAATTAACACCTCAGCTAAAAGGTGCGGCTTATACACAGATAAGCAGACAGGGTGCGCCGAACTGAATCGATGCACCCTGATTAATTGCGAATCCGTATATAGATTACTTGCCGAGTTCAGCTGCAGGTTTAAATTTAACCACCTTGCGAGCCGGGATCTGGATTTTTTCTTTTGTCTGAGGATTAATACCGGTGCGGGCTTCCTTCTCAACTACTGAGAATGTACCGAAACCGATAAGCTGCACCTTATCATCGTTGGCAAGAGCCTGCTCGATAGATTCAAGAACTGCATCGAGAGCGGCTTTAGCTACCACTTTGTTGAGCTGCGCTTTGGCCGCAACCTCATTTACCAAATCTGTCTTGTTCATAATTACTGTTATTTTAGAATATAAATACTGCGTAATTTCAGATTATAACATCTATTTGCCTTTGCAAGATTGACATATTTGCGGCAAATATAAATCATTTTATTCTAATTTACAAACATTAAGAGATTTAATTTGATATTTTTCTGATTTAACAAATTTTCAGGTTCAAATTATCGGAGTGCACCAATCTGCACCCCCCTTAAATACGCAACAAGCCGCGGCTCTTGCAGACCGCGGCTTGCGAGAGAGACCACAACTCGCGTAGGAGTCTCCCCTTTTCGATTAAGGTCAAAATAATAATCAATTACCCTGTTGCTTGCATGCTTATATTAATTCCTATGAAAAATTGGCTTGAAAGCAAAATTTGCACATCTTTTGCTTTCGAGTGCAAAGTTACATAACTTATCTTTCGTAACAAAATTTTAAAAGTTGTTATAAAACATGTTTTGTCTTTTTTTTCGCAACCACCGAAACTAAAATTATTCCCTATATAATTTGCACCCTATAACCGGTGTACTCCACCCACCCCATTCTACGTAATAATATCATGGAGTCTAAACGCAACGTGGCGGCTGCAGCAACGCTGCAAACCGCCACGAAATATAGATTGTCATCAAGGTTTTACACCCCCTTTCCCACAGTGAAAACCTTAATATACTGTCAACTTAAAACTTATTACTCGAATCCACGGAGACGGAGCAGAGCCTTAGCGTCGGGAGCGTGACCGCGGAAACGCTTAAAGAGCACCATTGCATCCTCGGTGTCACCGGTCTCGAAGATATTCTTCTTATAGCTCTGAGCTGTCTTCTTGTCAAAGATACCCTTCTGCTCAAACAGTTCGTAGGCATCGGCCTCGAGCACCTGTGCCCAGAGGTAGGTATAGTAACCCGATGCATAACCGTCGCTACCGAAGATATGCTTGAAGTAGGGTGAACGATAACGGTAAGTAATTTCGGCAGGCATTCCGATTTCGTCACCCACCTTCTTTTCGAACGCTACCACATCCTCCACTTCGGGGGTCTGACCATACTTGAGGTCGAGCAGTGCGGCACCGGCAAGCTCAGTGGCAACGAATCCCTGGTTGAACTTGGAAGCCTTCTGGAGCTTTTCAATCATCTCATCGGGAATTACCTCACCTGTCTTGTAGTGACGTGCATACTGCTTAAGCACTTCGGGTTCGAACGCCCAGTGCTCCATAATCTGCGAGCACATCTCCACAAAGTCGCGGTCTACGTTAGTACCGGCCAGTGTCTTGTAGGGTGCGCGGGTCAGCATACCCTGCAGGGCGTGACCAAACTCATGCCATGTAGTTTCAACCTCGTCGATGGTGAGGAGTGCAGGAGTTTCAGATGTGGGGGGTGTGAAGTTACCGATGTTGTAAACGATGGGGCGACGCTGCTTGCCATCCTCATACATACCACCACTCTGCAGAGCCTCCATCCATGCACCCTGACGCTTGGTGTCGCGGGGGAAATAGTCGCACCAGAAGGTTGAGATATGCTCACCTGTCTTGGCGTCAACCACTTCGTAGGCAGCCATCTGGTCGGTGTATTTAGGAGCGTTGGGAAGCGGCACCATCTTGATACCCCAAAGCTTTTCGCAGGTGTCAAACATACCCTTGAGTACATTTTCGAGCGAGAAATAGGGGCGCACCTCGTTGTCATCGAGAGCGAACTTCTCGTTCTTTACCTTACCGGCATAGTAATAGTAATCCCAGGGTGCAATTTTGAAACCACCACCATGCGCATCAACATATGCCTGCATATCCTTTACCTCTTCCTTGGCACGCTTCACGGCGGGCTCGAATACGGTCATAAGGAGATTGGTTGCTGCCTCGGGGGTACCTGCCATTACTCGGCTGGTCATCATCTGGGCAAAGTTGTCAAAGCCCATGAGCTTTGCCTTCTCGCTGCGCAGCTTCACAATCTTCTTGATTATTTCCTGATTGCTGTTCTGACCGTTGTAGGCAAGTGAGGTATACCCCTTGTACATAGCTTCGCGGAGACCGCGGCTGTCGGCGCTCTGCAGCACGGGGAGACGGCTGGGTGCATGGAGTGTGAATACCCACAGACCATCAAGACCACGACGCTTGGCCTCGTCGGCAGCCTGGGCTATCGACGACTGCGGCAGACCGGCAAGGTCGTTCTTATCATAAACTGTGATATAGAAAGCGTTGGTGGCGGCAAGCAGGTTCTTGTTAAACTGGATGAAGAGTGACGAGAGCTCGTCGTTGATTTTCACCAGTTCAGCCTTCTTGTCGGCGGGGAGAGCAGCTCCGTTTTCGGCAAACATACGGTAGTATTTCTCAACAAGACGCTTCTGAACCGGTGTGAGCTTGCGACCCTTATCGTTGCGGGTCTCGTAAACCTGCTGGATACGGCTGAAAAGCGCATCGTTGAGCATTACATTGTTCTGAGCCTTGTTAAGCAACGGAATTGCCTGGTCGGCAACCTCTGCAAACTCAGGTGTAGAGAGCGATTCCTGATAGTGTGAGAACATGGCAGCCACGCGCTCAAGTACCGGCGAGAGGTTTTCGAGGGGCACGATGGTGTTGTCAAAGTCGGGAGTGGCACGATTGCGCACAATGTTGTTGAGGTTCTCTTCCTGCTCGGCGAGACCGGCCTTGATGGCGGGGATGAAGTCGCCAGTCTGAATCTCACCAAACGGAGGAATACCAAACTGTGTGGTATAAGGCTTCAGAAAAGGGTTTTCTCTTGCGGCCATAGTCTGTGGAGTTGCGGCCAGAAGCAATGCTCCGATGGCCAGTGTTACTAATTTTTTCATCTATGTCAGTTAGTTAAAAATATTATCTGGAACGATTTACAAAATTACACAACCGGAGAGAGAATCAATGTTAATTTAGGTTAAAATAATTATTACTTAACCTGCGGCAGCAGTTCAAATTCGGCTATCTGGGGGTAGTGGTCGCTGCTCTTCAGGTCGCCGCGCCTTACGCTTATGGCCTCCATGAATTCGGGGCGGTAAAGGATATTGTCGAGATGGAACCAGAAGCCATACCGGTTGTAGGTCACACGCGGACCAAAACCTGTGTCGGCATACGCGTCGCGCAATCCGGTGGCTATCAGTGTGCGGTATGCCCACGACTCGGGAACATCGTTAAAGTCGCCGCACAACACCAGTGGTCCCTCAATGCTACGTATCACCTCTGCCAACTCCTCGGCATGCTCTGCGCGCACACGGAAGGATGCATTCATCTTGTCACGAATCGACCCCTTGATCTGCGCCATCCCCCTCTTGGCATTTTTTACGGAAATTAATTCCTTGACTATCCCCCGTTCCTGGTCGCTAAGATGCGAAGAGAGCAGATGCACATCGATTACTGTCAGCTTACCCCACGGCATCGTTACCTCAAACACCCCGTAGACCTGGTTCGAGTCAATCAGCTTTACCGGATATTTCGATATTACCTTAAGGTCGCTTGCGTCTATCTTACCGGCTGCATAGGGATAAATCTTGCGCATCTCGGACTTCAGTTTCTTATCAAAATTAGGAGTCTCGTTGCTTGAAAAGGATACCAGCTCCTGCAGACACACCACATCCGCGCCACTCTCCATTACATATTCAAGCGACCGGTTTCCCGGGACACCCCAGCCGTTGTCATTTTTTTCCTGGTCCCAGCCGTGCAAGATATTGTAACTCATCACCGTAAAAGTGCGTCCGTTCTGTGTTGCCTCCTTGGGTAGATGAACCGGAAATGCTGTAGTCAACGGTACCCAGGCAAACACAATGAGTGCGATCCCCAACCCTGCAGTTATATACTTGTGCGCCAGCAACCAGCCAAAAACTGCCAACACTGTCAACCCGGCAAAATAAGGGAGAAACAGCGTCAGCCACGAAAAGTATGGGAACACACGTGGGTCGACTCTCCCTCCGTAGGCTGCTGCAAAGGTGAGAAGATACAAAATTATTGTTGCTATTTTAAGTGCAAGTCTCAGAATAGGTCCTACTACCATAATTATCAATTCCTTTCTTTTCCAAACATATTAATTCGTTTCCAGCATCTTAATTCGTCTCCCGTATCAACTCACGCTCATCGGCCGACAGTGATCCGTAACCCGAGAATCTTATCTTTTCCAAAATCCGATTCACTTCCTCCTCATCAACACCCTTTTCGTTAGCCAGAGGTGTAACCCTCGCGCTTTTCTTACCCTTCTTCTTAAGGTAACCATATGCAACCCCGAACAGGAGTCCGCAAAGATGCGGAAAAAACGAACCAGGCGACGTTATCGACCCTCCCAGCGTGAGCACTGTGGCGGAAAGAGCCACCACCTTCAACTTAACATCGCCATATAGCGGAAGTTTAATTTTATAGTCGGGGCGAGAAATCCACGCTGCGCCTACAAATCCCAACACGGCCCCCGATGCACCCAACAGATATGACTCCCCGTCTGCTGGGACCACCAGGTATGCCAACGCTGCTGCGACCCCAGCACCAAAATATATAGTCAGCAAAGATATTCTTTTCCCGCGATTTAAAATCCCCCCAAATACCCAAAGCCATGCTCCGTTAAGTAGCAGATGCAAGGGCGATATCTGGGTTATCATATAGGTAACCAGCGTCCAGGGGTGCTTCAGCAACTCCTCAGGTTGCGACGAAACGGCAAGCAGACTGTAAACCGGATGCAGCGAGTCGCCGCGTACCAGTTGCACCAGCGCTGCCACCCCCATAGTGACACTCATTGCCACATTGAGACCAAGCAGCCACCACACCACCGACACACGCCGTGCCGATACACGTGCCGAAATCTCTGCCATACCCATAGAAAAACCACTCACTTAACAGAAATAATCACCGTTATTTGAAACATTCTGTCTTTTAAAAGAAGTATCCCCCATTGAGTCGACCCTGCTTCTTCCATATCAGCAGAATCACAAGTCCGAATAGCATACCACCGAGGTGAGCAAAGTGAGCAACTGTGCTCATGCTGTTGCTGACTCCAAATATAAACTCGAGCACGGCATAACCTGCCACCATATACTTGGCCTTGACCGGAACCGGGATAAAGAAGAGGTATAGAGGCATATTGGGGAACACAAACGCGAACCCAAGCAGAATACCGAACACCGCACCCGACGCCCCGACTGTGACCATCTGGCTCTTGAACATATCCACCGCCGACACCCACTGAGCATCTCCCAAGGCAAGACCCTTGTCCACAATACCCTTCATTGTGTCGAAAGTGAGTCCGTTCAAAGCGGCAATCCCTGAAATATACTCATTCTGCCATGTCAGCCACCATACCAGCTCCTGCATGAAGGCAGCGCCGATGCCGCAGACAAAATAGAAATACAAAAACCGCTTGCCACCCCACACCTGCTCCAGGATACGCCCGAACATATAGAGCGAAAACATATTGAACAGGATATGAGTAAACGTCCGCGCATGCACAAACATATAGGTAACCAGCTGCAACGGATTAAACAGTTCGGAACCGATAAAATGCAGTCCGGCATATCGCACTACCATATTGTCGATACCCTCCGAAAAAGCGCAGAGCACCCACACAATGACGTTGATAATAATCAGATTTTTAGTAACGGGAGGGATATATCTCCCGGAATGTGAATTAAACATCTTGGGCTTATTAGTAGTTTAAAAGTCTTATTTGTCGATTAAAAGTCTTATTTGTCGATTAAAAGTCTTAATTGTCTATTAAAGGTCTTAGTTTGAAAAAATCAAACAAACACAAAATTACAATTAAAATAAAAAACTACAAAACCGCACACCCCACCCTCCCCGCAAAAAATTGTTAACAC
>QLIP01043326.1_pt1 | contig 11478 bp, 13 predicted proteins | sample 1769771 | NCBI WGS metagenome assembly QLIP01 (sample SAMN09428762, study PRJNA476227) | Gut metagenome, whole genome shotgun sequencing project. | isolation source: cecum | host: Rhizomys sinensis | place: China: Jinsha town of Minqing, Fujian Province | collected 2013-09-23
TGCATAATGAGTGTATGGAATTTAAAAATTCTGAGATATGGAACGAACTTATCGGAATTCTTCAAGATGACCGTTCTATTAAAGCAAAAGATGAAGAGCTGTGGAATAAGATTGATAGAACTGTTAAGGAAAGCTCAATTGATTTTAGAAAAAAACTTGAGCTTCTTACAAATTATAGATTAACAGAAGATGAATATAGGACATCGCTTCTGATAAAATTAGGTATGACACCTACACAAATCTCAAGATTATTGCTAAAAACCAAAGGAACCATATCATCTCGCAGAGATAGATTGTGTCAGAAGATGTTTGATACACGAATGGGAGTAGAATTTGTAGATAAGGTGATAAAGTCTCTTTGATAATTTAGACTTCATAGTTACAGATAAATATCAATGAAATAGCTTGTGCGGGAATTGTGCGGGAATGAATTTTTTCATTTCCGCACAATTTCCGCACAGATATTTTATGACTGAAATGAATACCTTGCTTAGTTTTGCACTATCAATAAAAATTTATGTACAATGAAACGAATATTACTTTTTGTGCTGATTGTCGTTTTGTCCTTTTCTGTGGCAAATGGACAAGTTGAAGAGCAATGGGTGGAGTTATCTGAGATTGATAATGATACTACTCCAGAGCACCCGGAAAAGAAGGATCCTGACAACCGTGGGAAACGTTCATTCCCATTATTGTGTAGGATATCCAGTGATGGAATAACATTAGATTGTGATAGAAATAGTGATGATTTTATTTCCTATTCTTTGATTGAGATTGGTTCTGGTTACACTGAAATTACATTTTATGATGATGTGACATGTGCAAGATATATTTTGCAATCCTCAAAATCATTAAAATTGATTGTTCGATTAAATTATATCTCGTATGAAGGGATAATTTATAAACTTTAAAATATAATGAGATGAAAAAATTATTATCAATTATTGGCTCTGGTCTGCTGGTTTTCGCGACCGGATGTCAGAGTCTTGATGCTCCTGATGTTGAGCCGATGAATGAGACTGTTTCTCATACCATCTCGGTAGAGGATGCGTTGCTAATCTGAAGTCTTTTATGAGTGATGCCAATACTCGTGCTGTTGACCATCGTAAGGTTGACGGGGTCTTAACTGTAAAATACAGATCGGCTGCAACTCGCTCTGGAGCAACAGTTGCAGACTGCGAAAACTTAATTTATGTGGCAAACTTCGAAGATGAGCAGGGGTATGCCATCCTTGCTGCCGACGACCGCATTGATGAGCCTGTTCTTGCAATCACTGATCAAGGTAATCTTACAGATGAAAACATCGACGACGCAGTGGATGCAGTAGTAAACCCACAACGCGACTTTTTTGAGGGTTATCCAGCAACAGGGCCTGGTATATACACTCTTCCTGAAACTGGAGACCAACTCTATATGAATCCCAATACAGTTAATCTTTATCTTGCCGATAAAGATGATACATTAGTCGGAAATTTTGTTCCTAAAACTACAGTTCCAGAAGAAGGTCCTGATTCAGTAGGCTTTGAGGATCGCGGAGACTCGGATATAGATCCGGCAAGTGTGGAAACCTTGCCAACCAGTCTTTGCGTAATTTATGCTTTACAGTCGGTAAGTACCAATAGATATAGGAAATCGGCACCAAGCGATAGCCCTTATCCTAATCCGAATGACACTATTAGTCGCGATTCGCTTCCTGATGACCATCCTGATCCCGACGGAGGTCCAGCAGACCGCTCTGAGACTATCAATTCAGATTGGTATGTTGTAGGTAGTGTTAAACCCATGTTAGAAGATTATGTATATTGGAGTCAATCATCGCCATTCAATGATTATTATCAAAAGGTTAGATCATATCTTGTTGTTGGTAGAGAAAAAAATGCGTCCGCAGGATGTTTCCCTCTGTCTTTAGCTAAAATCATTACTTATTATGAAAAACCATATTACTGCAGTTATAACAATATCTATGTGGATTGGGATGAACTTAAACGGTTTTATTACCCGTACACTATGAGTTCATTAGCTAAACGTTCTGCTGCAGCTTTATTAGCTGCAATAGATCTTGGTTGTGATTGTTGGCATTTTTATCAGGGGACATTTACCTTTCCCAGTGATGCAAGAGATTTTTTCTCATTTATTGGGTATAGAAATGTAGCAGAACATGATTATAGTTGGGATGTTTCTAAGCAGATGCTTGATGGAGGGAAGCCATTCTGTGTGTATGGTATGCCGCACTGGGATCTTAAGTATAGCCACTGTTGGAATATTGATGGTTATAAGATAAAAGAGCAAAAAATTACAACTAATCGATATGTGAATAATAAATTGGAAGGAACATCCGTTACCTATAAAAGAGTGAATATGGTTCATTGCGACTTTGGATGGAGAGGACAGTATAACGGCTATTATATTAGTGGACTTTTCAAACAGATGGGGAATGAATGGGAATCTGACGGAAGTCCAATATATGAAAAGCCACATAATTACGATACCTATTTACATATAATGACCTATGATTTGTAAGAAATTTTTTGGAATGTGCTTGCTTCCCCTGATGATATTGGCAATCTTCTCGAGCTGCGGGGAGGAAATTGACCTGGGTTATCCAGCTAAGGTGTCTCTCAATCCTGACGGAGGGGAGGTTGAGCTTAAAGGAAGCTCACTTCTCACAGCTTTAGATCTTTATGAGGGAGATATGCGGGGTGAATTATTTAACCCTGCTTTGGATTCAGAAGCTACGGATGAGCGTGAAGACGATATGATTAACATTGGTGGCATGCGACTTCCGTGGATATCAGTGATTTGTGTTCAAAACAAAAGTAATCCACGGCTGCGGGTCAATGTTTCACCAAATGAAACAGGACGCAAACGAAAGGTTGTGATTCATTGCTTTCGCGGTAACGATTGGTGTGAAATAGAGGCGGTACAAGGTTCAAAATAGAGAATTGTACAGGCTGGTCAATAATTCCAGATTATATCTATACTAAATAAACAATCATGAAAAGATTTAAGATAATTATTCTGTTGCTTTTTGCTGTTACTCTTGGTGTGCAGGCACAGGGGTTGGAGCGCGGTCGACGCTCAATGGTCGACTGGGGATTTGATTTGCACAACCATGGTAGTTGGGATCTTTTGGATGTACAGCTGAACTTGGGTGGTTCCTACACAACCGGTTATCAGTTCAATCCTAACTTATTTGTAGGTGGTGGCGCAGAACTGACATTTGGCGTTACAATGCCCGAAATTAATCTTCCTCTCTATGTTGATGTACGCACCGACCAGAACTGGGGTGGCTTTACACCATTTGCCGATTTCCGACTCGGATGGCAGCTGACCAATGAAGGAAGTGGACATGGGTTTTACTGTTCACCAACCATTGGATACCGTTTCCTACGCGGCAAAAATGGGAAGGGATTTAATGTCGGTCTCGGCATGGATGTAAAGGGGCGTTATTCTGGAACAAAAGCTATTTTGAAATATGATGCTACAAATAACACTTATACGGCAACCGAAGTAGCAGCAAAAAATATTTTTGATCAGAAATATCAGGCTAATTTTGTATTTAGAGTTGGAATTGATTTCTGATTCATCCAAAGAGAAACTCTGCATAGAGATTTGAAATGGTAAAAGATATTTCTGTAACAAAGTAAAAAAAGCGGCTCAGGTCGCTTTTTTTATGTATTTACCCCTCTTTTCGGTGTATTTACCCTTCTTTTCTTTGTGTATTTGCGAAATAGAAGTAACTTTGTAGATTATAAGTAGCTCGGGCTATAGGTGCGAGCTACTTGCAGTTGTGATTTAAAGGAATTACTCATGATACAGTCGATGACCGGTTTCGGACGCGGCAGCGCCCTTTCCACGGGGAAGAAGATTACGGTTGAGGTAAAATCGCTCAACAGCAAACAGTTTGATATATCCATGCGAGTGCCTGCCTATCTCAAGGAGTTTGAGATAGAGTTGCGCAATGTTGCGGCTGCAGCGCTGCAGCGCGGTAAAGTTGATTTGACAGTTACAATCGAGAGCACTGCAGTCGAGGCACAGACCTCGGTAAACATCCCATTGCTAAAGGAGTATAAAGAACAGATAGAGGAGATGAGTCGCGAACTCGGCATTGCCGCTCCCGCTGACTGGTATTCGGTGCTGTTGCGTATGCCCGACGCGATGAAGTCTGAAGTCCATTCGGCCGGAGACAGCGACAAGGAGGCATTGATGGCAGCATGCAATGAAGCATTGGCTCAGCTTGCCGACTTCCGTATTACCGAGGGGAGGAAGCTTTATAATTTCTTTAAGGAGAAGATAGCAGAAATCGGTAAGTTGCTGGTGGAAGTTGAACCCTATGAAGCAGAGCGTGTCCCCAAGATTCGCGAGCGACTTGAAGAGCAGCTTTCCAAACTCAATTCCATAGAATTTGATTCGTCGCGTCTGGAGCAGGAACTGATTTTCTATATCGAAAAACTCGACATCAATGAAGAGAAGTTGCGACTCCGCAGCCACCTTAACTATTTCCTCGAGACTATGGGTAATGAGTCGGACTGTACAGGTGGTCAGGGTAAGAAACTCGGGTTTATAGCTCAGGAAATGGGTCGAGAAATCAATACGCTTGGTTCAAAGAGCAATAATGCCGAGATGCAGAAGATTGTGGTTAAGATGAAAGACAATCTCGAGCAGATTAAGGAGCAGGTGCTGAATGTAATGTGATGAGTCGTTAGTCATTAGTCATTAGTCGTTAGCGCTTATGATTAATGTTCAATTGATTAATGCTGAAAATAATATCATGAAAAAAGGGAAGATAATCATACTTTCGGCACCGTCGGGTACCGGAAAGTCAACAATAATAAAAGAACTTATCAAGGATGAGTCACTGAGACTCGGTTTCTCGATTTCGGCTACAAGTCGCCTCCCTCGCGGTGCAGAGAAGCATGGATGCGAGTATTATTTCCTTACCCCCGAAGAGTTTAAGGTTAAGGCTGACAACGGTGAATTTGTGGAGTGGGAAGAGGTTTATGCAGGGACCTGTTACGGTACACTCCGTAGTGAAGTGGAGAGAGTGTGCGGTGTCGGCAATAACCTGATTATGGATATCGATGTGAAGGGAGCTCTGAACGTAAAACGTCAATATGGGGATGAAGCAGTCTCGATATTCATACTCCCCCCCAGTTTGCAGGTGCTCGAGGAGCGTTTGCGTTCGCGCAACACCGATAGCGAGGAGTCCGTGCGCAAGCGTCTTGACAAGGCTGCATACGAGATGAGCTTTGCCGGCGATTTTGACTATCGTGTAGTTAACGACTCGCTTCAGGAAGCAGTTGCTGAAGTGGCACGGATTATAAAGGAGAATATATGAAGATAGGGGTATTTGGGGGTACATTTAATCCTATCCATACAGGGCATGCCATGATTGCCAATTATGCAGCCCAATGGCTTGATTTGGATGAGGTGTGGCTGATGATAAGCCCGGTCAACCCGCTCAAGGAGGGGAGGGAGTGCGCATCGGAAACAGACCGCGTTGCTATGGCACAACTTGTGGCTGAACGGTGCGTTGGGGTAAAAGTCTCGGACTTTGAGTTTTCGTTGCCCCGTCCCTCGTACACATATCTGACCCTGAGCGCACTTAAGCGGGAATATCCCGAACATGAGTTTGCGTTGATAATAGGGTCGGACAATTGGTTGCTGTTTGACAAGTGGCGCGAATATGAACGGATTATCGCTGAATTCCCAATTTGGATTTATCCCCGTCCCGGGTATGAAGTTGAAGAGGAGGGGCTACCATCTACGGTGCATGTAATGAGTGAGGCTCCGCAGGCGCTTATATCGTCGACCATGGTGCGCGATGGGGTTAAAAAAGGGAAAAATCTCAACTTTTTTATTCCACCCGAGGTTTTTGACTATATAACAACAAAAAATCTATACAGATGACTGAAAAGGAATTACAGGCACGGCTCCTGTCGCTGTCGGGTACAGTAGCAAATTTTTGCTATACCGTAGAGAATTGTCAGGAAATGGAACGGGAAGAGTTTATCGACGCCATGCTTGTGGCACTCCCTAAGATATATATCGAATTTACGGAGTTTGATCCGGAGCATTTCTCGCTCGATCCGGATGGGGAGTTCTATCCAGAGTATGTGGATGAAGAGCTCTATGAAAGCGTTCGTAAGGGGGTATCGGTAATGATGGGTGAGGATGACGTTTTTCTTGAAACTCACGAGGAGGATATGAAATATAGCGATACTCCGATTTCGGCATCTATTTCCGAGTCGTTGGCAGATATCTTTCAGCCGCTTTACAACTTCATTTCGGTTTATCAGGAGAGTGAAGGGGAGAATGGACCAGGTGCCTACAGCGAATGTCGCGAGAATTTTAAGGCTTACTGGGGGCAGACACTTTGCAATGTAATGCGCCCACTCCATCATTTGCGGTATTCTTAATCTGAGATCAAAAATCTAAAATCTAACTTCAAGTATGCAAAAACTATTCGATTGGCTTGATGCCGGCAGCTGCAATTATTTGGCTGTCTCTGTTATTGAAAAAGAGCTTCGTGAAGCCGGGTTTGCTGAACTCCGTCAGGAAGAGGAGTGGCAACTTACTCGCGGCGAAGGTTACTATATGAAGAAAAACGACAGCGCAATATTTGCGTTTCGTTTAGGAAATGGGGATCTCCGCAAAAATGGATTCCGTATTATTTCTGCCCATAGTGATTCCCCTTGCTTTAAGATTAAGCCAAATGCTGAAATTTATGGTGACGGAGGAGTGGTTTCGCTGAATGTCGAAAAATATGGAGGTGGAATCCTTTATACATGGTTTGACCGTCCGCTGTCAGTGTCGGGGCGGGTGATGCTTCGTGGTGCAGACCCAATGCACCCGGAGATGAGACTTATCGACCTAAAGCGTCCGGTGGCAACCATTCCACATCTTGCCATCCATTTCAATCGTGGAGTCAATGATGGAAACCCGCTGTCGGTGCAGAAGGATATGAAGCCGGTAGTAGGGTATTTCAGCCCGGAGAAAATTGCCGAATTCAAGGAAAACGGCGGTGTAGTGAAGTCGCTCATTGCCGAAGAACTCGGAGTGAAACCCTTTGATATCCTCGACTATGAGATGGTGCTTTATCCGTTTGAGAAGGCTGGATATGCCGGAACAGAAAACCAGTACTTCCAGTCTGCTCGCATCGACGACCTGTCAATGGCATTTGCCGGACTCGAGGCGTTGCTTTCCGAGAATGGAGAAGCTCCTTACACCCGAGTTTTGGCGGTGTTTGATAACGAAGAAACCGGCTCAGGCACAAAGCAGGGTGCAGCCTCACCCGTACTCCGCAATCTGATGGAGCGTGTGGTGAGCATTGTTGAAGCCGCCGATTCACAGTCGTTCTATCGTGCTGTGGCATCAAGCTTCATGATTTCGGCCGATGATGCGCATGCCTGGCACCCCAACTACAATGAAAAGTATGACCCAACGAACCATCCAGTAATCGGGGGTGGACCGGTGGTAAAGATAAATGCCAACTGCAAGTATATGACCGACTCGCGCGGCTCGGCAATCTTTTCGGAGCTGTGTCGTGCGGCACAGGTCAACTGTCAGTATTTTGTGAACCATGCCGATGTGCTGGGAGGTTCGACATTAGGAAATATCGCAACATCTCAGTTGGACATTAACGGAGTGGATATGGGTAATGCCATCTGGGCCATGCACTCTGCCCGCGAGACAGCCGGAGTGTCCGATCATCAGGATGCAGTAAAAGTATTCCGTCAATTTTGGAAGTAACGGGTAAATTTGTTAATTTTGTATGTTGAAACGGTCTGTGCGGCTGTGACTGTGGATTTTTATGTCGTGGCAGGACCGCTTAACTGCAAAATTGAAGAAAGAAAAATCATATAAATCATATTATTGAAATGAAAGTAGATTATACCAAGCTCGACAACGTGAATGGCGAAATCGTTATCACGCTCGAGGAAAAGGATTACGCAGACAAGGTAAAAAAACAGCTTAAGGAAATTGCCAAGACTCGCACAGAACCCGGTTTCCGTCCCGGCAAGGTTCCCGCTGCCCTCATCGAAAAGAAATACGGTTCGGCTGTTAAATACGACACAATCAACAAGGAAGTGGGCGAAGCCCTCTACAACTATATCAAGGAAAACAACCTCCACGTGCTCGGCAACCCCGTGCCCATGCAGGACGATTCTTTCGATATCGACGCCAAGGACTTTACACTCAAGTTCAAGGTAGGTGTAGCCCCCGAGTTTGACACTCATGTGAACAAGGAAACTACCATCCCCTACTACAAAATCCAGGTAACCGACGAGATGATTGACCGTCAGGACGAACAGTTCGGTCGCCGCTTCGGCAAGCAGGAACCCGGCGAAGAGGTTGATGCAACAGCTCTCGTAAAAGGTGTAATCACCGAACTCGACGAGAACGGTCAGCCCAAGGCTGAAGGTATCGTTATGGAACAGGGTATCGTAGCCCCCCAGTACTTCCGTAGCGAAGCTGACAAGGAAGCGTTCATCGGCAAGAAAGTAGGCGATGTTGTTAAATTCAACCCCGCAGCCACATGCGAATCGAGCGTAACAGAGCTTTCGTCAATGCTCGGCATCAGCAAGGAAGAAGCTGAGAACGTAAAGGGTGATTTCAACATGGAAATCAAGGAAATCATCGTTCTCAAGCCCGCTGAACACAATCAGGAATACTACGATATGCTCTTCGGTGCCGACAAGGTGCACAATGAAGAGGAATACCGTGCAGCTCTCAAGGAGATGATTGAGGCAAGCCTCGTAAACGATAGCAACTACCGTTTCAGCGTTGACGCCAAGAACGTGCTTTCAGCTGCTATCGGTTCACTCGAACTCCCCAACGAGATTCTTAAGGACTACCTCAAGAGCCAGAACGAAGCTCTCAACGATGAGAACATCGATGCTGAATACAGCAAGATGCTTCCCGAACTTGAGTGGGAACTCGAGAAGGAAGCTATTGCCAACCAGCTTGGCGTTAAGATTGAAGAGGAAGACCTCAAGGTTATGGCTCGCATGATTGCACAGCAGCAGTTTGCACAGTACGGCATGACTAATGTGCCCGAAGAGTCGCTCGAACGCTTTGCAGGCGATATCCTTAAGGACGAGAAGGCCCGCACACAGATTGTGAACCAGGCTTACGACAGCAAGCTTTATGATGCAATCCGCGAGGCTGTAAACGCAGAAGTTAAGGAAGTTAGCGTAGAGGAGTTCAACAACCTCTTCAAGGCTGAGATGGAGCAGGCTTAATCGGTCGGTCTTCATTGGCACAATATTTGATAATGTATCTGCACGGACCAAAACCGTGCAGATATATTTTTAATTACCATACATGTTCCGAGGGTGTCTGAAACAATAGGGTGCGCATGATTGTTCATCGTTTAGACATTTCAGCGAAACATAGAAAACATTTTCAATATGAAAAACGATTTCAGAAACTATGCCGTAAATCATCTCGGCATGAGCGGCAACACTCTCGATTCATACGCACGCGCCATGAACAAGAGTGGTGTGGCTGTTCCGACCTCCGACTATATGAACCCCTACATCCTTGAGGAACGTCAGCTTAACGTGACTCAGATGGACGTGTTCTCCCGCTTGATGATGGACCGTATCATCTTTCTCGGTACACAGGTAAGCGACCAGAGTGCCAACATCATTCAAGCTCAGCTTCTGTATCTGGACTCGGTAGATCCGGACAAGGATATCTCGCTTTATATCAATTCTCCCGGTGGGTCGGTATATGCTGGACTTGGCATCTACGACACAATGCAGTATATCAACAGCGATGTTAGCACAATCTGTACAGGTATGGCAGCTTCGATGGGGGCTGTTCTGCTTGTGGCTGGCGAGAAGGGTAAGCGCTTTGCATTGCCCCACTCTCGAGTTATGATACATCAGCCCCTTGGCGGCATTCAGGGTCAGGCATCGGATATTGAGATTACAGCACGCGAAATCCTGAAACTCAAGGATGAGCTTTACCGAATCATCTCCGACCACTCTGGACAGCCGTTTGAGAAAGTGGCAGCTGATTCAGATCGCGACTACTGGATGATTGCCGCCGAAGCCAAGGAATACGGCATGATTGACAGAGTGCTCGTGAATCCGCGCAAGGAAGATTGATACCATAGACAGGGTGCTGTTTGACACTCTGCATTAAAATTATCATAATAAGAATGGCAAAGAAAACAAATGGGCTGCAGTGCTCCATGTGTGGAGCAGTGGACTCGGCCGATGTGCCGGTGGTAAAGGTGTTTGAGGGGTTGAACCTCTGCACCGAGTGCATCCGATTTATCGACGAGGCACGCGATGTGCAGCTTAAGATGAACAAGACCGCCGTCGAAAAGGGTAAAAAGGGTAAGAGCAAGAACTCGATACCGACACCCAAAGAAATCAACGACTTCCTGAACCAGTATATCATTGGCCAGGACAGCGCCAAGAAGTATCTGTCGGTGGCAGTTTACAATCATTATAAACGAATCAATTCGCAGGAAGAGGATGATGTGGATTTAGAGAAGTCCAATATTATCATGGTCGGTCCTACCGGTACCGGCAAAACTCTCCTTGCCAAGAGCATAGCGCGCCTTCTTGATGTCCCTTTCACCATTGTAGATGCAACCGTGCTGACAGAAGCCGGCTATGTGGGTGAAGATATCGAGTCGCTTCTGACCCGTCTGCTTCAGGCTTGCGATTACGATGTGGAGAAGGCTGAGCGTGGGATTGTATTTATCGATGAGATTGACAAGATAGCCCGCAAGAGCGATAACCCCTCTATTACACGCGACGTAAGTGGTGAAGGTGTTCAGCAGGGTCTGCTCAAGCTTCTTGAGGGTAGCGTGGTACTCGTGCCGCCAAATGGTGGACGCAAGCACCCCGAGCAGCGACTCATACCGGTGAACACCAAGAATATCCTCTTTATCTGCGGAGGTGCCTTCGACGGTATTGAGCGTAAGATTGCTTCACGCCTTAACACCCATGTTGTGGGTTATGGTCGTGACGAGAAGGGTAAGAAGGAGCAACGCGAGAATCTGATGCGTTATGTAATGCCTCAGGATTTGAAGAGCTTTGGTTTGATTCCCGAAATTATAGGTCGTCTGCCAGTGCTTACACACCTCGAGCCGCTCGACAAGGAGGCATTGTTGCGTATCCTTACCGAACCCAAGAATGCCATTATCCGTCAGTACAAGCGTCTGTTCAAGATGGATGGAGTGGAGCTTGAGTTTACCGACGATGCTTTGAATCTCATTGCCGACAAGGCCATAGAGTATAAGCTTGGTGCTCGTGGACTCCGCTCGATAGTGGAGACTATTATGGTTGACGCCATGTATGAGATACCAAATTCAAAGAAGAAGACCTTTAAGGTAGATGCGAAATATGCTGCCGAGCAGCTGGAGCGTGCTCATTTTGATGCAGTGCATCAGCAGGACTAAGACCTCGTTTCCCCAAAAATGTTAATGCCAGGGGTCGCATCCTTGCGGCGATT
>QLIP01041231.1_pt1 | contig 11427 bp, 6 predicted proteins | sample 1769771 | NCBI WGS metagenome assembly QLIP01 (sample SAMN09428762, study PRJNA476227) | Gut metagenome, whole genome shotgun sequencing project. | isolation source: cecum | host: Rhizomys sinensis | place: China: Jinsha town of Minqing, Fujian Province | collected 2013-09-23
TAGTCGGCTTGTGTAGTGGAACAACTGCAAACAATCAGGCTCAAAATCATCAGAACCGTCAAAAGTAAAGCCGTTTTTTTCATCTTCATGGTTGAAAAATTTTTGTGCGGCGGCGCACTGCGCGGCACACCATCCGAACACTCAAAACGTGCAAAGATAAGTAAAATTTCTCATAAAATGTTATCTTTGCGAAAAACGGACGGATAAACGGAACGAAACAAGTCCGTTGAATAGATTATAAAACACTAACTTATGAATTGGATAAACCGGCCGCAGACCCTGACACACTTTTTGGATAAACCGGCCCGCACCTACACCAAAGCCGACCTCTTGCGCTATGTAACGGAAAACAACATCCCCATGATCAATTTTCGTTATGTGGCCGCCGACGGAAGAATGAAAACGCTGAATTTTGTAGCCACCGACCCTCACTACGTCGATACAATTTTGAGTGCGGGCGAACGGGTGGACGGTTCGAGTTTGTTCAAGAATTTGGATGCGGGTGCAAGCGATTTGTATGTCATGCCGCAATATCACACGGCCTATTTGAATCCCCTTGCCGAAGTGCCCACCTTGGATTTGATGTGTGCCTACTACGACAAAGACGGCAACGCTTTCTCCGGCGACCCCTCTGCCATTATGCGCCGCGCCGGTCAAACCATCAAAGAGCGCACCGGCTACGAGTTCGAGTGCATGGGCGAGTTGGAATACTATGTGATCGGCAAACAAGAAGATCTGTTTTTGGCCGAAGACCAAAAAGGCTATCACGAATCGTCGCCCTATACCAAGTTTGAAAAATTCAGAAAAGAAGCCATGTTGGCGATGGCCTCTTGCGGTTGCTTGATTAAATATGGCCATTCGGAAGTGGGCAATTTTACGATGAACGGCTATATCTACGAGCAAAACGAAATCGAGTTTCTGCCCACGCATTTGGAAGACGCGGCCAACCAACTGATTTTGGCCAAATGGATTTTGCGCACCATGGCCTATCAATACGGACTTAATCTCACCTTTTCGCCCAAAATCACCACCGGTAAGGCCGGCAGTGGTATGCACATTCATACCCGCATTATGAAAAACGGCCAAAACATGATGTTGGATAAAGACGGAAAACTAAGCGATGTGGCCAAACGCGCCATGGCCGGTTATTTGGATTTGGCTCCCTCGCTCACCGCATTCGGCAACACCAATCCGCTTTCTTATTTTCGTTTGGTGCCGCATCAGGAAGCCCCGACCAACGTTTGCTGGGGAGACCGCAACCGCTCGGCTTTGGTGCGGGTGCCGCTGGGTTGGAATATCGATAAAAATATGGCCACCGATGCCAATTCGCAAGAGCCGGCGTTTAAGCCCGACTACAGCGGTAAGCAAACCGCCGAAATGCGTTCGCCGGATGGTTCGGCCAACATATACCTGATAGTGGCCGGTTTGGCGGTGGCGGCCCGTCATGGTTTGGAAATGGAAAACGGGGTGAAATACGCCGAAGACCGCTATGTGGGCGTAAATATCTTTGAGGAAGAAAACAAAGAGAAAGCCAAGAACTATAAGCAGCTGCCCGATTCCTGCCACGCTTCGGCCGATTGTTTGGAGGCTCAACGCGCCATTTACGAACAATACGGCGTGTTTGGCAAAGAAATTATCGACAGCACGATGCGAATGTTACGCGCCTACAACGACGGCGATTTGCGCCAAAGAGTGGCCAAGCATCCCGATGAGTTGATAAAATTGGTGGAACGCTACATGCACTGCGGATAAGTAGCGCACCCACCGCGCCGCGCCGAAGTTGCGAGACAGTCGCCGTAGGGACGCGACTTGTTGCGACCGCAAACCGTAGCGCGAAAGCCTTAACTTATAACAGACAAAACCTACAAAAATGAATATACTGCAAACCAAAGATGTGGTTAAACGCTACGCCAACCATTTGGCTTTGGACAAAGTGTCGATTACGATTCCGGAAGGGTCGGTTTACGGCCTTTTGGGACCGAACGGTGCGGGTAAAACCACGTTGATTCGCATCATCAACCGCATCACCGGGCCCGACGAAGGCGAAGTTTGGCTGCAAGGCGAAAAGTTAGCCCCCAAGCACATCTATCAAATCGGCTATCTGCCCGAAGAACGCGGCTTGTACAAAAAAATGAAAGTGGGCGAACAAGCCGTCTATCTGGCGCAACTCAAAGGTCTTTCCAAGTCGGAAGCCGTGCGTCGCCTTAAATATTGGTTTGAAAAATTTGATATTCTCTCGTGGTGGGATCGCAAGGTGGAAGAACTCTCCAAGGGGATGCAGCAAAAAATTCAGTTTGTGGTAACGGTTTTGCACGAACCAAAATTGCTGATTTTTGACGAGCCGTTCAGTGGTTTTGACCCCATCAACGCCCAGCTTTTGCGCGACGAAATTTTGGGGTTGCGCCAAAGAGGGGCCACTGTTATTTTCTCCACCCACAACATGGCTTCGGTCGAAGAAGTGTGCGACCATATCGCGCTCATCAATCGTTCGCACAAAGTGTTGGAAGGCCGCGTGGACGACATCCGCAATTCCTTTCAATCCAACTTATACGAAGTGCTCATCGAAACCACTCAAACCATGGATACCCTCGCCGGTCACGGCATGGAAGTGCTTTCTTCGCAAGCGACCGACAAGCCCAATCATCTTTCGTTAAAACTAAAAATAGAACGCAACAGTTCTACCAACGAACTCTTGCAACATCTCATGTCGCACGGCCGCATTTGCGAGTTTAAGGAAGTACTGCCGAGCATGAACGATATTTTTATTCAAACCGTAAAAAAAGCGAACGAAGAAAATGAGCAGAAATAATACGTGGGTCATCCTGCAACGCGAATATCTGAATCGGGTCAAGAAAAAAAGTTTCTTGGTCATGACCATTCTCATGCCCTTGTTGTTTGTGGCGTTAATCTTCGCCCCGGTGCTGTTGAGCAATATCGGACAAAAAGGCAAAACCTATTTGGTGGTGGATCAAACCGGCACCTACACCCAATCGTTTAACCGGACCGATAAGAATACCTATTGTTTTGTGTCGGACACGGCAGCGGCTTTCGATTCGTTGCGTGCCGAGACTTGCGACGGGGTGATTTATGTCTCCTCTTCGGCCTTAAACGAAAACAAGCAGAGCGTAGATTTCTTCTACAACGCTTCCGAACCGAGCATGGAACAATTGCACAGCATTTCTTCTCAAATGGCTACGTCTTTGCGCCAAAAGTTTATGCAGGAAAAAGGCGGACTGAGCGAAGAAATTTTTACGTTTGTCAACGAAGCCGATGTTGAAATCAACACCAAAAATGTGGAGACCGGCGAAAAGACTTATTCTGAAGTCAAATCGATATTGGGTTATGTGTTCGGTTTTCTCATCTATATTTTCATCTTTATGTTTGGCGGGATGATTATGAGCGGGGTGATAGAAGAAAAGACGAACCGCATTGTGGAGGTGCTGATTTCTTCGGTGCGTCCCATGCAACTCTTATCCGGCAAAATTATCGGTATTTCGTTGGTGGGCCTCACCCAACTTTTGATATGGGGCTTGCTCACCACCATCCTGATGTTAATCGGCGGCGGCCTAATGGGCAGCAGTATGGATATGGCCGATATGATGTCGGCTCAACAAATGGCGGCGGCCGGTGCGCCCATCGAAATGGATGCCATGGGTAAGGTGATGGATATGATTCATTCGGTTAATCTCAGCCGGTTGTTTGTTATCTTTGTGGCGTATTTCATTGGCGGTTATCTGCTCTATGCGGCCTTGTTTGCGGCCGTGGGCTCGGCAGTGGAAAACGAAAACGACACCAATCAATTTATGATCCCCATCACCATTCCGCTTTTGTTGAGCATTATTGTTTCGGTGAATATCCTTAACGACCCGAACGGCACCATCGCGCTTTGGTTTTCGATGATTCCGTTTACTTCGCCCATTGCCATGATGATTCGTGTGCCTTTTGGTGTGCCCACGTGGGAAATTGCCCTCTCGCTCGGCCTCTTGGTCTTGGGTTGTATTGCCACCACATGGCTTGCGGCCCGCATCTATCGGGTGGGTATTTTGATGTACGGCAAAAAGACTTCCTACAAAGAATTGTGGAAGTGGTTAAGATATAAAGCATAGTTCAGGTGGAACACCCGACAAAAACACCGGGTCGGATTTTGGTGGTGGATGACGAAGCCCTGATTCGACAAAGCTTGCGCGATATTTTCGAGTACGAAGGTTGCGAGGTGATGGAAGCGGCCGATGGTCGACAGGCCTTGGAACGCTTGGGGAAAGACACTTTCGCGGCGGTGTTTTGCGATATCAAAATGCCGGGCATGGACGGGGTGGAAGTGTTGGAGCAAGCTCAAACCATCGCGCCCGACGTGCCGTTTATTATGATTTCCGGTCACGGCGACATAGAAACGGCGGTGGACTGCCTTAAAAAAGGCGCGTTCGACTATCTGCCCAAACCTTTGGATTTGAACCGGGTGCTGGGGGCGCTGCGCCGCGCGATAGACAAAGAGCGGCTCTGTCAACACACCGAACGTTGGAAACGCGCCGCCGTGCAGAAATTTGAGATGGTGGGCAAGAGCGCGGCTTTGCAAGCGGTGTTGGATATGGCCGATAAGGTGGCCTCCACCACGGCCAAGGTGCTGATAGAGGGCGAGAACGGCACGGGCAAAGAACTCTTGGCACGCCGCATTCACGAGCGCAGTGCTTCTTCCTTCGGCCCGTGGGTTACGGTCAACTGCGCCGCCATTCCGTCCGAACTCATCGAAAGCGAACTCTTCGGCCACGAAAAAGGCGCGTTCACCTCGGCGGTAAAACAACGCAAAGGCCGCTTTGAACAGGCCGACGGCGGCACCTTGTTTTTGGACGAAATCGGCGATATGAGTTTGGCGGCGCAAGCCAAAATGCTGCGCGTGTTGCAAGAAAAAATCATTACGCGGGTGGGCGGCGAAAAAGAGATAGAAGTTAAAGTGCGGGTGGTGGCCGCCACCAACAAACAGCTCGAAAAAGAAATTGCCGAAGGGCGTTTTCGCGAAGACCTCTATCACCGGCTCAGCGTGGTGAAGTTGCGCATGCCGCCGCTGAGAGAACGTCCCGAAGATATACCGCTCTTGGTAGAAAGTTTTGTGGCGGAACTCTCGGCCGACTTGGAAAAAAAGCCGCCCGTCTTCAAAAAAGAAGCCATGCAAATTTTGCAAAAACAACCGTGGCCGGGCAATATTCGCGAGCTGCGCAACGTGGTGGAACGTCTGCTCATTTTTTGCGAAGAAACCGTTACGGCCGCCGATGTGGAAAAGTATGTATAAGACCATAATCCATCTTCGCCATGGCACCATAAGGCCAATCTGCGCGCCGGCACTTGCTGTTGCGAAAGCCGTCACGGTATCTGCGAAAGTCGTCGCAACGCTGGTCGTCGCAACGGTGGCCGCCCTCTTTCTCTCTTCGTGCGCCCACTACCGCACCGCGCAAGCCGAGAAGAAAGCCATTGCGCTGATACGGGCCTGCGAACAAGAAATCGCCCCCTTGGACAAAGGAATAGTCTCCGCCGAATTTGAAGCGGCGCAAGGCGGCATGCCCTACGTTTACGAACGTTTGCAAGACTTGCGCTATGCCCGCGCGGTGCTGCTCTCCGACCAAGCCCGTTTTCAAACCGTAGAACATTGGTTTCAAGAAAAAACATTTTCCGACCCCTACATCGCCCGTCAAATCAACCGAATCTACTATCGTACACTCATCTGTCAAACCGATACCTCTATGCTTAAACGCATGGCGGGCCTCGAAACTTTTTTGTTTGAGCAGGTGGTGCGGGCCTTGGCCGAGCCCCCGTCGCCCACGCATCCCATCTCGTTTTCTGCCGCCGTCAAAGATTCGATGATCGCTTTGGCGCGTTGTCGCAATGCGGTGGTGCGTCCCTTGGGCTTCGACAACTACTATCACTATCGCACCGCTTTCATGGACTTGGATCGGGATTCGTTGGCGGTGTGGTTTCACACCTTCGACACCCTCACCCAAGAACCTTATCGCCGCATCAAAACCGAAATCGACCACGTACTCTCGTCTCGTTTTGGTTTGCCGGCAAAAGATTTGCGCTACTGTCACTATCAAAGTATGTTTCTCTACAGTGCTTTCAACCTCTGCACCCCTGAACAAGTGCTGCCCTACGAAAACAAAAACGTGGTCAATTTGGCCACCGGTTTTTATGAAAGTTTGGGTCTGTATGTGCGCGACGTCTTTTTGCGCGGCGACCTGCGACCCCGTCAGGGCAAGGCGCGCGGCTCTCACTGCTACGATATAGACGCTCGCGGCGAGTTGCGTTTGTTGTGCAATTTGGAACCCAACCTGAAAAGCATGAGCGAGGTGTTGTATCAAGGCAGTCAGGCCTTATATCGCAAAAATATATCCCCCACTTTGCCCTATCTGCTTAGAAATGTCAATGCTTCAATCGTAACCGAAGGGGTGGGGCAGGTGTTTCGTCTTTTGCCCTTCAATGCCACGTGGATGCAGGGCATGGGGTTGACATACGAACCCACCAACAATCCTCGTTCGCGTTTTGAAGCCTGCGTCAATCGCTATTCCCGTCAGTTGATGTTGGGTCGCATGGGCATATCCACCTACCATTTTGAACGGGCCTTGTATCAAAATCCGGATCAAAATTTAGACAGCCTTTGGCGCGAGTTGGGCGAGCGTTATCAAGACCTGCCGGTCACGCATACGACTATTTGTAAAAATAACGAAAACGATTGGAGTACGCGGTGGCATATCCTGATTTATCCCTGCCAATATCTGCACTACGTATTGGGCAGTGCGGTGGCTTGTCAGCTAAACCTGTATATATGCGATTCCATTCTCAACACATCCGATTATTGGAATCCGAACTATATGTCCAACGAAGAGATTGGCGAGTTTTTTAAGAATAAAATTTTTTGGGAGGGGGATGCCTATCCGTGGTACGAAATTTTGGAACGCGCCACCGGTAAGCCTTTCTCGTGGCATGGTTTTGCGCAGTGGATGAACAATGCCGAAGTCTATGCCGGAAAGCTGACCGAAGAAGATGCGACTTTGCGCACCCGTTGCAAAAAATATTTCTCCTGCAAAAAATAATCAAAAGAGAGGAAAAGAGAGATGACTTCATGGATGATTGTGGCGGTATTTGCGGTCTATACGGCCATGTTGTTTGCCATCACGTTTATAACCACCCGCAAAGCCGACAACGATTCGTTTTATCGGGGCAACCGCAATTCGCCTTGGTTTGTGGTGGCCTACGGCATGGTGGGCGCATCGCTGTCGGGCGTTACGTTTATGTCGGTGCCGGGCAATGTGCTCAAAGAAAATTTCTACTATCTGCCCATGGTGTTGGGCTTTATTGCCGGTTATGCGGTGGTGGCTTTGGTGCTTTTGCCGCTCTACTATAAACTCAATCTCACTTCCATCTATACCTATATCGATAAACGTTTCGGCGTGGCTTCTTATCGTTCGGGGGCGGCCTATTTTCTGCTCTCGCGCAGTTTGGGCGCCACCTTGCGCATGTTTTTGGTGATAAGTGTGTTGCACGAATTTGTATTCAAGCAGTTCGGCCTGCCGTTTTGGTTGGTAACGGCTTTGTTTATTCTCTTGATTTTGGGTTATACTTTTAAGGGCGGTATTCGTACCATTGTGTGGACCGATATGTTGCAAACCACCTTTATGTTGCTCTCCGTTTTTATTTCGATTTGGTGTATATGTCGCTATGCCGATTGGTCGTTTGCCGATATGTTGGAAAAGGTAAAACAAAGTCCATACGCCGATGCATTTCAAACCGACCCCACGCACAAGCGTTATTTCATCAAACAATTTGTGAGCGGTCTTTTTGTCACCATCACCATGACCGGTTTGGATCAAGATATGATGCAGAAAAATCTCTCTTGCCGCAATCTCAAAGACGCGCAAAAGAATATGTTTTCGTTTAGTGCCATTCTGCTCGTGGTGAACATTTTCTTTTTGATATTGGGTGCGATTATTTGTTTGTATGCGGTGCAAAACGGCATTACGTGTAGCGATACCGACTATCTCTTTCCCGAAATAGCCATTCGACAACTGCCGGTTTTGGCCGGACTTACCTTTATGATAGGGGTACTCTCGGCGGCCTATTCGAGTGCCGACGGGGCCATGACCGCGCTCACCACCAGTTTTACCATCGATATTCTCGGCGTAGAGAAAAAGCAGTATAGCGAAGAGAAGATTCGCAAAATTCGTTATCGGGTGCATTTGAGCGCGGCCTTTGTGTTCTTCCTCTTGATTATGATGTTTTATGCTTTGAAGAGCGATGCGGTCATCAATATGGTGTACGACATTGCGTCTTATACCTATGGTCCGCTCTTGGGTTTGTTCTTTGCCGGAATCTATACGCGGTGGCAGGTTCGCGACCGAATGGTGCCTTTTGTGGTGGTGGCGTCGCCCTTATTAAGTTATGCTATTGTTCAGATAAGCAAGATTTTAGGCTATAACTTCGGGTTTGAACTGCTCTTACTCAACGGTGCATTGACGGTTTTGGGCTTATGGTTATGCCGCAAAAAAGGCCAAAATTTGACAGAATCGGCCTTGTTGTCTTAAAAAAGTTTAAGGTCTATTTTATTGATAGTCAGTTTTATTTTCATGTTTCTTGGGATAAGATGAACTAAAAAATTTGCAGGTATAGAAAAAAGTTGTACCTTTGCAGTCCCGTTTTCGGAAAGTATGCCCGAAAATAAGCGGGAAAGTTCATACAAAAAGTGCCAAGATACCCCTTCGCCAGCGCGAGGAGTTATCTTCTCATTGCCGGCCTTAGTTTGACTAAAAACCGATGGCAAACGCGAATGTAAAGAAGTGCGCTAAGCACTAAAGTTCGCGCCGCGCCTCGAAAGTAAGCCAAGCCTAAGAAAAGCAATAAAAGTTCATTGACATAATGGGATAGAAAGTGTAACAAGAGCACGACGTTATTGTGAAATAACGTCAGACGGGCGTCGTCATTGGTTGCGAAATCAATGCACAGATGACCGATAGTTAAGAAAGTTACAAAGGGCGCACGGGGGATGCCTAGGCTCTTAGAGGCGATGAAGGACGTGATAAGCTGCGAAAAGCTGCGGGTAGGTGCAAATGACCATTGATCCGCAGATATCCGAATGGGGCAACCTGCCATGTTGAAGACATGGTACTACCTACGATTGGTAGGTAGAGCGAACGTGGGGAACTGAAACATCTAAGTACCCATAGGAGAAGAGAACAAAAGTGATTCCGCGAGTAGTGGCGAGCGAAAGCGGAGAAGCCCAAACCGCATGGGTTACGGCCGATGCGGGGTTGTAGGACTGAGTTATGGACTTGTACATGCTATTAGAACTGTCTGGAAAGTCAGACCGAAGAAGGTGATAGTCCTGTAGAAGAAAGCGTGTATAAACCTATCAGTATCCTGAGTAGGACGGGACCGGAGGAATCCTGTTTGAATCTGGCAGCACCATCTGCCAAGGCTAAATACTCCTAAGAGACCGATAGTGAACCAGTACCGTGAGGGAAAGGTGAAAAGTACTCCGAACAGGAGAGTGAAATAGTACCTGAAACCGTGCGCTTACAAGCGGTCGGAGCCCTTTGGGGTGACGGCGTGCCTTTTGCATAATGAGCCTACGAGTTACATTTTTCCGGCGAGGTTAAGTGCTGTTAAGCATGAAGCCGCAGCGAAAGCGAGTCTGAATAGGGCGCAGAGTCGGAGGAAGTAGACGCGAAACTTTGTGATCTACCCATGAGCAGGTTGAAGTGTCGGTAACACGATATGGAGGACCGAACCGATAGACGTTGAAAAGTCTCCGGATGACTTGTGGGTAGGGGTGAAAGGCTAATCAAACTGAGAGATAGCTCGTACTCCCCGAAATGTTTTTAGGAACAGCCTCGGAAGAGAGCGTATATTAGAGGTAGAGCTACTGATAGGATGCGGGGGTTTCATCGCCTGCCAAATCCTGACAAACTCCGAATGCTAATATACAGGTCCGGGAGTGAGGCCATGGGTGCTAATGTCCGTGGCCGAGAGGAGAAGAATCCAGACTATCGGCTAAGGTCCCCAAATGTATGCTAAGTTGAAAATAACGAGGTTTTATTGCATAGACAGCTAGGATGTTGGCTTGGAAGCAGCCATACATTTAAAGAGTGCGTAACAGCTCACTAGTCGAGCGATAGAGCGTGGATAATAATCGGGCATCAAGCATACTACCGAAGCCATAGACTCTGCGGAGTGGTAGGGGAGCATTCTTGTTGCGTAGAAGGTGTACTGTAAGGTATGCTGGAGCGGTAAGAAAAGCAAATGTAGGCATAAGTAACGATAAGGCGGGAGGGAAACCCGCCCACCGAAAGACCAAGGTTTCCTGATCAACGTTAATCGGATCAGGGTTAGTCGGGACCTAAGGCGTAGCCGAGAGGCGAAGTCGATGGAAAGCCGGTTAATATTCCGGCACTTTCTATAACTGCGATGTGGTGACAGAGTAGTGAAGCATATGCGCACTGACGGAATAGTGCGTTGAAGGGTGTAGATAGATGATGCGTAGGCAAATCCGCGTGTTGTGTCGAACCTGACAGTACGACGATCCTTCGGGAGAGTTGATAATGATGCGAATCAGACTTTCAAGAAAACCCGCTAAGCTTCAGGTTATAGAGACTCGTACCGTAAACCGACACAGGTGGTCGAGGAGAGGATCCAAAGGTGCTCGAGTGATTCATGGCTAAGGAACTAGGCAAAATACCCCTGTAACTTCGGGATAAAGGGTGCCTCTGAGAAGAGGTCGCAGAGAAATGGCCCAGGCGACTGTTTAACAAAAACACAAGGCTTTGCGAAATTGTAAGATGAAGTATAAGGCCTGACACCTGCCCGGTGCCGGAAGGTTAAGAGGAGAGGTTAGCCGCAAGGCGAAGCTTTGAATTGAAGCCCCGGTAAACGGCGGCCGTAACTATAACGGTCCTAAGGTAGCGAAATTCCTTGTCGGGTAAGTTCCGACCTGCACGAATGGTGTAACGATCTGGGTACTGTCTCAGCCATGAGCTCGGTGAAATTGAAGTAACGGTGAAGATGCCGTTTACCCGTAACGGGACGGAAAGACCCCGTGAACCTTCACTACAACTTAACATTGATTTTGGGTACGTGCTGTGTAGGATAGGTGGGAGACTGAGAGCCGGGTGCGCCAGCATTCGGGGAGTCGTTGTTGAAATACCACCCTTTATTTACTTGAAGTCTAACCTGCGGAAAGTAGGGACAGTGTTTGGTGGGTAGTTTGACTGGGGTGGTCGCCTCCAAAAGCGTAACGGAGGCTTTCAAAGGTACCCTCAGTACGGTTGGTAACCGTGCGAAGAGCGCAATAGTATAAGGGTGCTTGACAGTGAGACCCACAAGTCGATCTGGTAGGAAACTAGGATATAGTGATCCGGTGGTTCCGCATGGAAGGGCCATCGCTCAAAG
>QLIP01020629.1_pt1 | contig 11413 bp, 9 predicted proteins | sample 1769771 | NCBI WGS metagenome assembly QLIP01 (sample SAMN09428762, study PRJNA476227) | Gut metagenome, whole genome shotgun sequencing project. | isolation source: cecum | host: Rhizomys sinensis | place: China: Jinsha town of Minqing, Fujian Province | collected 2013-09-23
CTTCATCCGCCGGCACACTTCATAGCCGTCCATTTCCGGCATCATAATGTCTAATAAAAGCAAATCCGGGGTATCCGCCTCTGCCAAGGCTAAGGCTTTTGTTCCGTTGTTTGCAACCTTAATGCGGTATTGATCTTTTAATAACCCCGCCAACAAAGACAAATTTGCCGGGGTGTCATCCACAATCAAAATGGTGGGTTTTTCGCTCACGATAACTCCCCTTTATTTTTTTCAATGGTTTCGCGCGCCGCATCAAATTCAAAATCCGCAATAGCGCAATCAATGCGATGGAATATTTCAACAGAAAAACGACTTTGGAAAAAGGCAGCGCGCTCTTCCCAAAGGTCTTGCGCTTCCGAATCTCCTTCTTTCAACAACGCCAAAAGTTGGGCAACAATTGCTTTTTCTTCTTCTGTTAAAGGCGCGCCACTCTTGGGTGCTTGCGCGGGCAAAGCTTCTTCTTTTCCTCCCAAAGCATAATGGCGTTGAATGCCTTCTACCATCGGCACAAAGAGTTTGGCGATGTGGGGCAGTAAGTGTTCCACCTTGCCTTCGTGTTGCTCTTTACACGCAAATTCCAAGCCTTCCATCGCGCGTTGCAAGTCTTCTGCGCCAATGCTGCCCGATAAGCCTTTTAAAGTATGCGCCAAGCGTTGCATATCCGCCCACTGGTGTTTTTCGCGCAAGGCAGCAAAATCGTTTAAGAAGTTTTGGTAATCCGTGGCATAGCTAATTAAGATTTTGCGGTAAAGCTCCAATTTACCCGCAGCACGGCGCAAACCCGCTTGTGTGTTTAAGCCTTCCACAAGAGGCAACCGCAAAGTATCCACGGTCGACTCTTCTTTTTTTTCAATTTTTTCTGCCGTTTGGTTTTGGGGTGGTTGGTAAATTTCAGAAAGTTTGGCGTAAAGCTCATCCGGTTCAACGGGTTTACTGATGTGTTCGTTCATCCCCAACACTTTGCAGCGTTCGCGCTCTTCCGCCATTGCGTGCGCCGTCATCGCCAAAATGGGCAAGGTGTTGTAACGCGGATTTTTGCGCAAAATGCCCACGGCGGTGTAACCGTCCATCACGGGCATTTGTAAGTCCATCAGCACCACGTGATAAAAATGAGGGTCTGTGTTGGAATCCAACCTTTCCACCGCCTCTTTGCCGTTGTTGGCGACATGCACCATCGCACCGCGACTTTCCATCAATTCCACGGCAAGCTGTTGGTTGATGCGGTCATCTTCCGCCAACAAAATGCGCATTCCATCCAAACGCACCTTAGCGGTTTCCACGCGCGCTTTTGCAGCTAAGCTTTCTCCTGTTAAGCGCGAAAGCACGTTTCGCAACACTTCTGGCATCACCGGCTTGGGTAAGAAATTATCCACCCCAAATTGGTTGGCGGTTTCACGGATGAGGTTGGTATCGTAACTGGACACAATCACCACTTGCGGCGGGAATAAGCCGGATTTTTCTTTTAAATTGGCAATCAAGGTGCCGCCATTCATTCCGGGCATCACCCAATCCACTAATAATAAATCAAAGCGGTGGCCTTCTTTTGCGGCTTCCAACACCATTTCTTGCGCTTCTTCCCCGCTTTCCACCCCTTGCACGCCGTTTTCAACATCCGCGCCCACGCCCATTTCCACCAACATATTGCAGAGCACTTCGCGCGCCGTTTCGTGGTTGTCAATCACCAACACGCGCAATTTGTTGGTTTTGGGCAACACCGCCGCGTGTTCGTTGTCAGAGATAGCCAATTTGCAGGTGAAAGAAAAGGTTGAGCCTTCGCCCTGCACGCTTTCCACCTTCACTTCGCCTTCCATCATTTCCACGAATTTTTTGGAAATGGTCAGCCCCAAGCCCGTTCCACCGTATTTGCGTGTGGTAGAGCCATCGGCTTGCGTAAATTCTTGGAATAAGCGCTCCATTTGTTCCGGGGTCATTCCAATGCCAGTGTCTTTGACTTGGAAAAGCAATTCCACCGATTTTTCTTCTTTTTTCAGCACATCCACCACCACCAAGACGTGCCCTTGATGGGTGAATTTCACAGCGTTGGATAAAAAGTTGGTTAAGACTTGCCCCAAGCGCAAGGGGTCGCCCACCAACATCACATCCCCCTGCACCAAGAAGTTGTCTTTTAAATCGCACAGCAATTCAATTTCTTTTTCCTGCGCTTTTTGGCGCAATAAAAATAAGGAATTGCTCACCACTTCTTCTAAGCGGAAGGGCACGTTGTCCAATTCAATTTTGCCGGCTTCAATTTTGGAAAAATCCAAAATATCGTTGATGATTCCCAACAAAGCTTTGGCAGCGCCGTGGATTTTTTCCACATAATCTTTTTGGCGCGCCGTCAATTTGGTTTGCAGTGCCAAATAAGACATTCCAATAATGGCATTCATCGGCGTGCGTATTTCGTGGCTCATATTCGCTAAGAACATAGATTTTGCTTTGGTGGCGTCCTCCGCAGCCGAGCGCGCGTTTTCCAACACCATTTGCACGCGTTCGCGCGTTTCAATATCCAATTGAATGGACTGCGCCATTTTGTTGGTGACTTCTCCCAATTGCGCAATTTCCACCACGGGTGTTTTTTTCTCCACGCGCGCAGAATAATCGCCACTTGAAATTTTTTCCGCCAACAAATGCAATTCCATTAAGGGTTGCAACACCTTGGAGCGCATTTGCATAAACACCAACACCAAGAGCGCCACAGAAGCAATCAAAATAGCCAACAACACATAAATATAAGTTAAAAGGGTATTCACCGCCTCTTTTAGCAATTGAGAGGTGCGGCTTTCCACCAAAATTTCCAATTCTTTTTCTGTTTTGGAAAGATCATCCCGGCGTTTATTGTATTCATCGCTGTAAATCACTTGGCGCGCGAAGTCTAAGTCTGGCGTGCCGTCTGAAACGTAATCGTTTTGTTTGGCGTCATAAAGCCCTTGGGTTGCCGCAAAGGCAACGTGTTCCAATTTGTTTAAATTTTCAATGGCTTTGAACACGCGCACGAAAGCAAGCATTTCTTCATCGCTGAAATTTAAACGCTTCATTCTTTCTTGAAGCGAGACGCCCCCTTCTTCTGAAAAAGTTTTGTGCTCCGTGCGTTTGGCAATCACCGAATCCCAATAGCGGTCGGGGTCGTAATTTTCAGGGGGCTTTTTTTCGCCGTTTCTCACCCCCACAATTTCATAGTAATACATCAAAAAACGGGGCTCGGCGGTGGAAGTGTAGGCGCGCACCAACATTTCCAATAAGGAACTTTCTTGCCGAATGCTGCGCGTTAAAAAAAGCACTTGTTGCACACTGTTGGAAGCCGCCAACAGTTCTTTGTAGCTCACATAAACCTTGCCCACCACCACCATATTGATGACCAGCACCAAAAAGGCGCACGCGGAAAAGGTTTGGAAAAGTTTGGAAAAACGCATTTTATTTACGCAAAACCACGTTCAAATCACCGGGGACATCTTTGCCATATAAATAGCCCACAGCTCCTTTCGTGGTGCGCACAAATTGGATGATGTCCTCATCGTTTAACATTCTGGGAGGTCTGCCTTTGCCCACAAACTGACGCACCGTCCAATAGGCTTGGTATTTATCTTCCGTTTGGTTTAAATAATCTTTTAAAAAATCGCGCCGCAAATCGCTGCCCGGCTGAGCGTTGATGGGCGTAATCAACACGCCCTCCACAAAAACGCTTCTGCCGGTAAAGAGTTTTTGTAAGGATTCTTGTGTTAAGCGCGGCACATTTTCATTGCCCACCACCACCACGCCCTCAGAGAAAGCGGGCTGCGCGCACACACACAAAAACACACTCATTAGAAAACGAAACAATGCTTTCATTGCGATCAATCTTCAAATGCGTCCAATACGACTTTCATCATACCAAAATTCCATAGGTTTCAACATAATTAACGTCAACGCGCAGCCAAGGTTTAATGCCAAAAACGGAGTTCTGTTGCGCGCAACGCCTTGATTTTAACCGATTGTGGCTGCAACACCACGTGAATTTGTCCCATTTCATCCGTGCGCCAAAGGGAAATGTCTGCATTTTCCAAACGTTTTAAAACAACAGGGCTGGGATGATGGTAACGATTTTCAAATCCAGCGGACACCACCGCAAAATCAGGGGCAACACTTTTTAAAAAAGTTTCTGAATTGGAAAAAAGACTGCCGTGGTGCGCCAATTGTAAGACGTTGGCTTTTAAATTTTCTTCATAAGCTTCCACCAACTCTTTTTCCGTTTGTTCTGGGATGTCCGCCGTCAAAAGTAGGGATTTTTCCCCGCTTTTTATTTTTAAAACGCAGGAGCGCGCGTTGGTTTCCACGGTAAAGCGCGATTTTTTTTGGGTTTTTGAAAAAAATTCTGCGTCCACCGTGGAAAAAGGCGACAAAAACGAAAATTCAACTTGATCCCAGCGCCAACTTTGCCCCACTTCACACAATTTAAAAGGGGGAAAAGAGGCTCTCACTTCTTGAATGGGAATGTGTTTTTTTAAAAGTTCTAAGCCAGCGCTGTGGTCTTCGTCTTCGTGAGAGAGCACCACAACATCCAAATTTTGGATATTGTTTTTTCTTAAAAAAGGCAAAACGGCGTATTCTGTTGACAGAGGAAAAGCGGTATCAAACAACAAATTGTGGTTTTGGGTGCGCACCAAAACGGATAAACCCTGCCCCACGTCCAAAAAATCCACCCACACTTCCCTTTCTTTGGGTCTGGGTGTGGCGTAAAAAAGCACGGGCAAAATTAAAAAAACACCTAAATTTTTCCCTTTAAAGCCTTTGGGCAACAACAAAAAAACCACGCCCAACAAAGCAAAGAGCATTAAAGAAAAAGGAATGCTTTGTTGGTAGAGCGGAAAACTTGCCAAAAAATTCAAAACCGCCATCAAAGCATCCAACAAAAAATGCGCGATAGTGAAAAACAAAACGGCGCATTCTTCGCTTAAAAACAAAAGGCAAGAACCCAGCAACACCAAGGGGGTGATAAAGATGGAAACCAAAGGAATCGCTACGGCGTTGGCAAAAAACGCCATCCACGGAAAACGCCCGAACACAAAAAGCAGAATAGGAAAAGTAAAAAGCGTTGCCGCCCATTGGGTGCGCCAAAAAATAAAAAATTGCTTTTTGATTTTTTCAATAAAGCTTTGGGGCGGGGCAAGCACATACGCAAAACCGATGAAAAGCAAAATGCCCACCGTGCCGAATGAAAGCCAAAAGCCAATCGCAAAAACGGAAAACGGGGAATAAAGCAACACCACCAATAAAGCAAAGCTCCACGCTTGGGATGGGGTAATTCTGCGGTAAAAAACCAATGCCAACGCGCCCGACAAAAGCATATATAAACTTCGTTGTGCGGGCACGCCAAATCCGGCAATCAAGGCGTAAAAAAAAGCAAAACTTGCAGAGGTTATTGCAAAAAAAAGAGGAAGGGGTAATAGTTTTAATAAAAACGGACCTTGTTTCCATAAAAATGAGCACAAAAAAGCAAAAAAAACGGATAAAAAAGTAATGTGTAAACCGGAAATAGAAAATAAGTGTGTGACTGCCGTTTGGTTGAATAATGCCCATTCGTTTGGATGAATGGCGCTTTGTTCTCCAATGGATAACGCAATTAAAATGCCTACCCACGGATATTGTTCTTTTGGAAAAGATTTTAAAATTTGATTTTCTATTTTTAAACGCAAGCGTTCTGTAAAAACAAAAAAGGAAGAGTTATTTTTGTTTTCAACAGAATAATTTTTCCCAGAATGATGGCGCACATAAGCCGTTGCACCAATACCTTCTGCAAAAAGTCTGCCTTCATAATCCATTCCACCTTCATTATAAAACCCGTGCGGTTTTTTTAAGCGTAAATTTAAATGAACCTCATCCCCCGCATTTAAATTAGAAGAAGGATTGTTTTTCAAATTTTTATTATTTTCATACCAACGCACCAATATTTTCTTTGGAAAATTTGGATTATTCGGTTCTATTAAAAAACGCACGCCTTTTTCTATTTTTTGCGGTTTATTTAAAACAACACCGGAAATAAAAACATCTTGATTGCTGTATTCTTTTTTTAATTGTTCTTTTAAATTGTTTTGGGCAACATTAAAACTGTATCCTGCCCCAAAAACAACGCCCAACAGAAAATAAAAAATAAGATTGAAAAATTGAAATTTCAAAAAAAAAATAACTAAAATTAAAGGAATTAAAAAACAAAAAAACGAAAATGAAGGAAGGTTTTTTTGGGAAAATAAAAAAACAACGCCACTTAAAAATCCCAAAACAAAGGCGCGCATTTTTTAAAAAAAATCCTCGTTTACCGTGGATGGTTCATCGCCGTGATGGGGAAGCGATATTCCATCCACGTTTTAATGCGGTTGGCATCGCCTTCGCGGGTGCGTTTCCCAACCGAATCCAACAACACAATCACCACGGGTTTATTCGCCAACACCGCTTGCATCACCAAGCAGCGCCCGGCTTCGGCGATGTAGCCCGTTTTGGAAATGCCGATTTGCCAAGATTGATTGTCAATCAAGGCGTTGGTGTTGTGGAAGGTTTGAATGCGCTCTTCGTCAAAAACAATGTCCGCTTCGCCCATTGTGGAAAAATAGCGAATGAGCGGATATTTCGCCGCCGCCAACACCATTTTGGATAAATCAAAGGCGTTGGAAACATTGGCGGAAGAAAGCCCCGTGGGCTCAACAAAATAGGTGTTTTTCATCCCCAAGGCTTTGGATTTTTTATTCATCGCTTTGATAAACGCTTCCAAGCCGCCCGGGTAATGTCTGCCTAAGGCAGAAGCCGCGCGGTTTTCAGAGGACATCAACGCCAACAATAAAGCCGTGGAGCGGCTCAATTGCGTGCCCACTTTTAAGCGCGAGCGCGTGTTTTTAAGGCGATACACATCTTCTTCGGAAATTTCAATGATTTCATCCATATCTAAGCCTGCGTCCAGCACCACCATTGCCGTCATCAATTTGGTGATGGAAGCAATGGGCTGCACCACGTGAGCGTTTTTTTGAAACAGAATATCGCCTTTTTCCGTTAACACCAAAGCTTGGGCGGAACGCAACCACAAACTGCCCTTGGGGGCTTGAAAATGGGGGCGCAGAGTGAGCTTTTTTTTCTGCTTATTTTTCTGTTTATTTAAATTTTTTTTATTTAAAACAGGGGATGGGGGCGTGGTTTTTGAAAATTTTTGCGTGTTGACCGTGGAATGGCGCTCCACCACCTTGGCTTCCAAGGGAAGGTTTGGCGCAAAAAACGCCAAAAACATCAACAAAAGGTTTAAAAATTGCCCACTGTGCATTGTTTTTAGAAGTAAAATAGCAAAAGTGAAAAATATTGTATGGATATTTTTTAAACAACTCAACCACCCAACCCTAAGGATTTTCAATGCAGTTCTTTGAAAAATTAAATGAACGATTAAAACATTCCCTTTTGTGCGTAGGCTTAGACCCGGATTTTGAACAAATGCCGGACGATTGGCCGCAAAACGAAGCCGGCATTTACAATTTTTGTAAGCGTATTGTGGATTCCACCGCGCCTTTTGCCGCCGCCTTCAAGCCCCAAATGGCGTATTTTTCCGCTCTGGGCTTTGAGCGCGCCCTTTATGATTTAATCGGCTACATTCACGCGCAATATCCGCAAATTCCCGTCATTTTGGATGGCAAACGCGGCGACATCCCTTCCACCGCCAAACAATACGCCAAAGAAGCCTTTGAACGCTACGAAGCCGATGCCGCAACGGTCAATCCTTACTTGGGCAAAGATACCCTAATGCCGTGGCTGGAATACACCGACAACGGCATTTTCATTTTGTGCAAAACCTCCAATCCCGGCGGCAACGATTTACAAAATTTAATCGCCAAAAACCAGCCCCTTTTTGAACACGTGGCGTTGTTGGCAAAAGAATTTCCTAAGCAATGCGGCTTGGTGGTGGGCTCAACCTTCCCCGAGGCAGCCGTGCGCATTAGAAAACTCACGCCAGAATTAACCTTTTTAATGCCGGGCACGGGCGCGCAAGGGGGCAGCATTGAAAAAGCCTTGAAAGCGGGCGCGGCGAATAAAGAATCGCCTGCGGTGCTCATCCACGCTTCGCGCTCCATTTTATACGCCGGCAAAGACACCAAAACCTTTGACCAAACCGCCCACGAGGAAGCGCAAAAAACCTTCAACCTCATTGAAGAAGCGCGGAAAAATCTTTAAAAAAAATCCACGGTGAACGCCTTATTTTTTTGAAAAATTAAAGACGTTCACCGTGGAAAATTACAATTTTCGGCAGAGGGTGTAAAGCGTGGATTCGCTTTCCACATAAAGGGAAACTTCATTTTGTGCGGCGGTATCACTATACGCACGCACCACGCCTTTATGGGGTTCGCCATCATCCAATTGGGAATCAATGGCTAAGGCGATTTTGGCGGGCAAATTTTCCGCGCACACGCCCCAACCCGCCAAGTTTTTGATGTCGGTGCGCACCGCAAAAACGCCGTTTGCGGAATGCAGTGGCGCAGCCTCCCCCGTTCCGGTTAAAAATCCGGCTTCACGCAAATGTTGCCAAAATAAGTTTTTTTCGCTTGCTTCCAAAACGCCGTTGCCATTGCCAGAAGCAACCCCGCTCCAACGCGCAGCTTTGGCATCATCTCCGGGGTAGGCGCGGTAGCGTTCTTGGTAAGAATAAAGCGCTGCGGCAATGCCGTTAAAATCAGTGATGATGTTTTTAATGCGCCCTTGCACAATCAATTCTTGCCCTTTTAAAACACCGCCCAACAATAAGCCAATAATCACCATCACAATGGCGATTTCAATCAAGGTGAAGCCTTTTTCCTTCATTTTTTTTCCTTTACATTTCTTTTAAGTGCAAGCGTTCCAAAAGGGCGCGCAGATTTTTTAAGGCGATGTTGCGCGTGCGGCGCACCTCCAAAACGGGGATGTTTAAATGTTGTGCAATTTCCACAAAACTTTGCGCTTCGTTTTCGCCCAAAGCATAAAAATTTTCCAACACATAACGCTCTTTTTTTTCCATTTTGGATAAGGCGTTTTTTAAAATTTCCATCGTTTCGCGCTGTTCCAACAAGCTATCCGGCATTTTGTTTTCATCATCCACCACGGCTTCCAATAAGCTGATGTTGTTTTCAACGTCAATGGGTAGATTTAAAGAATTGACTTTTTCGCCACTTTGCAAGATGGCTCTTAATTCTTCCACGGGTTTTTGCAGTAAATCCGCAGCTTCGCGCAACAATTTTTCAAAATTTTTGCAGTCGTCTTGGGGCAATTCGCGCATTGTGCGCAAAATGAAAGCCAAGGATTTCACCACGTGCATTGGCAAACGGATGGTGCGCGAAAAAATCACCGCGCGCTCCACGCGCTGGCGAATCCAATAGGTGGCGTAAGTGGAAAAGCGCAAACCCCGCTCGGGTTCAAATTTTTCCAAGGCGTGGATTAAGCCCAAATTCCCTTCTTCTATCAAATCCAAAAACGCCACACCCCGCCCGCGGTAGCGTTTGGCGATATTCACCACCAAACGCAAATTGTGTTCAATCATCTTTTGGCGCGCGGAATAATCCCCTTCTTTGGCGCGTGTGGAAAACAAAAATTCTTCCTCTGCGCTCAACAAAGGCTTTGCACCGATTTGCTTTAAATAAATGCGGGTGATGTCCGCCCAAAGCCCTTCTTCTGCGCCATCCTCTTCCAACTCTTCGTTTTCCACGGTCAACCTGTTGTTTTTTTTTTTAAAATCAGCGCGCGGGCAAGTAAGGTGCGGGGTCTACGGGTTTACCTTGCCGTCTCAATTCAAAATGCAATTGGGTGGTTTTGGAATCACTGTTGCCCATTTCCGCAATTTTTTGTCCGCGTTTGACGCTTTGCCCTTCTTTAACCAAAATTTTGCGGTTGTGCCCGTAAGCCGATAAAAATAAGGAACTGTGTTTGATGATCACCAATTCACCGTAACCGCGTAAGCCGTTGCCGGCGTAAACCACTTTGCCGTCCGCCGCCGCTAAAATAGCATCGCCTGATTTCCCCAAAAATTCCATTCCTTTGGTGGCGGAAGAATAGGGTTTGGATAAGGCATTTTGCGTAGGCCACCCCCACACCACGCCCCCTTCATTTTTGGGTTTTTCTTCGGGTTTGCTTTCCGTTTTCACAGGCGGTTTAGCGGCTTTTCCGGTAGAGAGTTCCACCACCTCAATGGGCACTTCTTTTTTCAAGTTTTCTGCGCTGTAAGCAACTTTTCCTGTTTTGCTTAAATTAGATATTTTTTTACCTTCTTCTTTTTCCAAACTTTCCCACGTTTGCCCGGGGGGAATCACCCGCAAGAGCATTCCTTCATTGATGGCGGCGGGGTCAGCGATGTTGTTCCACTTTGCCAAATCGCGGTAATCCTGCCCATTTTCAAGCGCAATGCGGTAGAGCGTATCCTTTGCCTTGACGCGGTAATAGCCTTCTTCCGAAGCAGTAGTTTTAACGCTTTGGCGCACTTCCGGAAGAAGGCGCGATTCTGTGGGCGCGGGGGCTTGCGTTGCGCAAGCGGTTAAGCTTAAAAGTAAAAGAAAAGCGGTTTGCCTCATCCTTGGTTGCCTTTCATCAAAAAAGTTATTGTATTCCGGAAAGCAGCGGCACAAAATGCACCGATTCTAAGCGCGTTTCCTCAAAACCGTTTGGGGAATAATCCACGCGGCTTAAATATTGTTTGCCCGATTCCATTTTAATGGGGGCGACCAAACGCCCACCTTTTTTCAATTGGCTGAGCAATTCCATCGGCATTTTGGGCATTGCCGCCGCAACAATAATGTTATCAAAAGGCGCGGCTTCTTTTAAACCAGAAGTGCCATCGGCGTGTTTTAAGCGCGCGCGCGTGTTTTTTAAAACGCGCAAATGTTCGCGCGCTAAACTGAGCATTCCTTTTAAGCGCTCCACGGAATAAACCTCTTCTGCTAAAAGGCAAAGTAATGCCGTTTGGTAACCGCAACCCGTGCCAATTTCCAAAACTTTACCCAACTGGTTTTTCCCTTCCATTAAAACAGAGAGCATTTTGGCGACCACCCACGGCTGAGAAATGGTTTGTCCCAAACCCAAAGGCAGGGCGGTATCGTCATACGCGCGGGAGGAAAAAGCCTCTTGCACAAAAATATGGCGCGGCACTTGGGTCATCACCCCCAAAACGCGCTCATCCACAATGCCTTGTGCGCGCAAGCGATCTACCATTTTTAAGCGCACCCGAGCGGAAGTTAAGCCCACTCCGTTTAAATCAGGCATTGTGCATCCAATCGTTTAAGCGTTCCAAATGCGCAAAATCGGTTAAATTCAATTGCAGGGGCGTTAAGCTTGCAAAGCCTTGGTGGATGGCGTGAAAATCCGTGCCTTCTTGTAAATAATCCGGTGCGCCCACGTGACCAATCCAAAACAAGACGCCATCACGCGGGGAATGGGTAAGAATGGCGGG
>QLIP01034717.1_pt1 | contig 11377 bp, 10 predicted proteins | sample 1769771 | NCBI WGS metagenome assembly QLIP01 (sample SAMN09428762, study PRJNA476227) | Gut metagenome, whole genome shotgun sequencing project. | isolation source: cecum | host: Rhizomys sinensis | place: China: Jinsha town of Minqing, Fujian Province | collected 2013-09-23
GGGGCGGGCACGAAGGGGCGGGCACGGAGGGGCGGGCACGAAGTTTGTTCATAAATCATACATAAAAAAACGGAGAGGATGTTCGGGTTCGAACATCCTCTCCGGTGTGTAGGTTTTTGTGTAGGTTTTGTAGTGTGGGATCTGTTAGTAGAGACCTCCCGACGCCGATGATTTCATGTAGTCGCGGCGCTGCTCAAGGAAGGTGCGGAGCGTGGCTACTGATTCGGCATGTTTCTCTGTTGAGCTTTCTCCTCCTGTCCATTTCTCTCCGTTGTGGTATGCGGCCGGTGTGATATCCTTTGCATATTGGTCGAAGAAGGCAATGAATTCGTCCCAGCTGTTTTCGAAGAAATCGTTCATCAATTTCTTATACATTGTCTGGAAGCGGGGGTCGCTCAGCATGGGGTAGAAGAATGAGTAGCCCTTGGTGTTGGTTACCAACAACGGCTTGTATTGCTGCGTGGTGAGCTCGCGTCCGTCGTAGGTGTATGCCCAGTCGAAGTCCCACGCCGGACCCATGGTGTATTTGTCGCCGATTTTTGCTTTGTGGAGGTAGGTGCTCTTGGGGTGTTTGATCTCCTGGTTCACTGCGATGCAATATACTAACATATATTTTGCGAGCGATTCCATATCCATCAGGTCGGTCCAGTCTTTACCGTTCTTTCCGGCCACAGCCATTTCGAATTCGGTGAAGTCGTCTTGCCACATTGTGAAGCGTTCTTTGGCCGTTACGGTCGGATCGGCGGCTTCGAGCTCGTCGAAGTCGGGCTCATTTACCATTACGGGCAATTGGAATGCCTGCGAGGCGAAGCGATATGTTTCGTCGAAGTATGAGTCGAGCTCCCAAAGGATACCCTGAGTTTCATCGACGTCAACACTTGCACCGTTGAGTCCAATCTTTTCGGTAATGAAGTAGTGTCCGCGATATGTGCCGTTGATGTAGAGTTCCACCGGTGTGGTGTGGTTAGTGAAGGGCATATCCAGTTTGCGGGCAATCCAGAGTGCAAGAACGTTGCGCATCTGAGTCGGGTCGATGTAGTTGGCAATCAGAGCGAAGTTCTTAGCCTTCTTGGGGAGTCCGGCCAAGCTCTGTTTCTTTTCGAACTTCATTCGATATGGCTTCTTGGGGTATCCCCAGGTAGAGTTGCCTCGACCTTTAATCTGGAAGGTTGTTGCTGCAAAATCGTCGCATAGTCCGTTGCCTTCGAGAGTGGCGGTTGCGTTGAGGTATGTATCTTTGTTCACAACCTCGGCGTTGTTCTCAATCTTGATGCGGAGAATAGGAATGTTCTTACCGACTTCGCATCTCACAAGGTTGGTCATAGTGATCTGCTTCGTTCCGTCGGTATTTGTTACAGACATTGTTTTGAACGAGCCGTCGGTGGCGGGGTTGAGATACTTGATGTCCTTAAGCGAGTTGGCGTCGGCCGAAACGACGCGTGTCACTCCCTTTGAGTTTTTGTAAAAGATGTGCATCCATTCGTTGTCGGCCCATGTGCTGAGTGTTGCTGTTGCAATCAATGCAAGGCAAAGCGTATTCTTTATCTTCATTAGAGTCGGATTTTAAATTGTTTGCCATTAACATTGAAAATATACAAACCTTCGGGGTAGTCGGCCAGCGAGACAGTGGCTTCGCCCGATGCACGCAGGTTGAAGAGCGTCTTGCCCGTGAGGTCGTAGACCGCAATCTGAGAGTTCTCTTTGAGTCCGAGGAATCGAACTTCGCGGTTGTTGACTTCGGCGAGCTTGGGCTCTTCGGTCGTAACTTCGTCGACGGTCGATGTCGCAGTCGTGGTTGAGGAGTAGAACCAATTCAGGATGTTGGCTACGGGCACCTCGATGCGGCTTGCGCCGTTAGTGAAGACCAGGTTTGTGCCTTCAAACTTGGTAGTGAGAGCTGTTGCGAGATTCACCTGAACTTGTGAGTCGTCGCTAAGGTTCAACACCAGACTTTTGAACGATTTGTCGTTCGCGTTTTGTGTAATCTTTCCAGCGGCCAATGCGTCGGAAACGCCACCGACTCCGATTAGGAGCGCGGTGGCGATTGTTAGGATTCTTTTTTTCATTTTAGTAATATGGTACATTTGAAATTACTTCGAGTTTACGGCCGAGAATCGGAGCGTGTATGAGAGCGGAGTCTGCGGCACACGGTAGATGGGGAGTGTGTCGACATCCGCACCGCACGATGCGTTACCAACGCCGCGTGTCCATGCGTCGAGGTGAAGTACGCTGTAGGGGCGCTTCTCCAATTCCCACATATGGTATCCGTTCATCAAGTCCTGATCTGTGTAGGGCAGGATTGAGAATGAAACATTGCCTTCGGTTTCGATCATCACGCCGCGTCCCTGCGCATCGGTGAGTGTGAGTTCGCGCAGACCTTCACGACCACCGGTAGACTGGGGCTTAACGTAGTTAACCGGCATCTTGTCGACCGATGTTGAGTAGCGGCCAAGCAGAGCGCCGTCTTTGCGGTCGACATAGTTCTCCATCGGGCCGTGAGCGTAATAGTCGACGCTCTGAAGGTCGGGGTTGATGCCGCACACAACACCTGCGCGACGAAGGTCGCCACTGTGGGGAGTGAATGTGGTTTTCATATCCATTACGCCCTGCGGGTAGAAGATGTAGTCGATCTTAGTGTCGCAGAGTGAGCCATTGCGAGTTGTTGAAACGGTCACGATCCCTTTCTTTTTCGAAACGGCGATTGTGCCGATTGAATCCAAGCCGTTAGTTGTCTTGGTGAAGCGGTCGTTCTCGATCCAACGGTGGTTGTCGTATTCGAAACCGAGGCTGTCGGCAATCACGTTTACGCCGTCGATTACGAGCGTAGTGATGCGACCGGTGCTCTTGTCGAATGTGGCAGAGATAGCTTTGTTTGCCACGCTCACCACGCCTTTCTTATCAGTCACCTTGAAGCCGCTGCCTTTGGCTTTGACTTCGGCCAGCGGAGCGCGGTCGGAGAGAATGAACTGTTTGTGAGCAACCGAATGGCCGGCCTGGGCAAAGTTTGTAGCGTCGCGATAAACGGTGTTCAATGTCAGAATATTCTCGCCTGCGGGGAGTTCCGGAAGTTCGATCTCAACTGTTTCTGCTTCGCCCGGAGCAACGTTGTGCAGTTCTTTTGTGCCCTTGGCAATTTCACGGCCGTTGTTGCTGATGCTGTAGTTGAGGTTGAAGTCAGAGAGGTTGGTGAAGGCATATCGGTTTTGAATTGCGATGGTGGCCTTGTTTGATGTCTGCTGTGTGAGCTCGAATTTCACGAACTGATGAGCCGCTTTCACTTCAGCCAATTTCGGGCTCTCTTCGCGAGTTGCGGGGATGATACCGTTCGAGCAGAAGTTGCCCTGATGCGGTCCCGGATAGTCGTAGCCGGTGTGGAGACGGTATACGCCCTTCTTAATCTCCTGCGGATCGTAGATGGCCTGGTCGACCCAGTCCCAGATGCAGGCACCGATAGTGGCGTTCGATTTCTCCATTACATCCCAGTATTCAGAGAGGTTACCGATTGCATTGCCCATTGCGTGTGCATACTCGCAGAGGAACATCGGTTTGTCGAGGTTGCTGGTGTATTGGTTCATCCACTTCATGCCGGGATACATCTTCGAGTAGAAGTCCGAGAAGCGCGAACCGCCGTAGGGTTTGTCGGCACGTGTGCCTTCGTAGTGGATCGGGCGGCTGTCGAGGTTGGCAGCAGTCTCATAGCAGGCAGCGAAGTTTTCGCCATTGCCGGCTTCGTTACCCAAGCTCCACATAATAACCGATGGGTGGTTACGGTCGCGGCGCACCATGCGGTCGATGCGGTCGGTAAAGGCGGGAATCCACGACGGCATGTCGGAGATTGACTGGTTGGCGTGATCCTCGAGGTCGGCCTCGTCGACGGTGTATAGACCATAGTGGTCGTACATGGCATACATACGGGCGTTGTTGGGATAGTGGCTGGTGCGGATGGTGTTGATGTTGTTCTGCTTCATCAAAGTTACGTCGCGCAACATTGTCTCGTTAGTCACGGCGCGGCCGTTCAACGGATCAGAGTCATGACGGTTTACACCTTTCAGCATAACACGCTTGCCGTTAACGTATAGAAGCGAGTTCTTGATTTTGATGTCGCGGAAACCATATTTGGTCGAGAATGCCATCTCCTCCTTGCCGTTGCCATCGCGCTGAATTACTTCAACAGTGTAGAGGTTCGGTTTTTCGGCCGACCAGAGCATAACGTCGGGCACCACGATCGAGTCTATCAGCTGTTTGTTGGAAGCAAGATTGTAGTAGGCAGTCTTTTCGCCAACAATCGAACCTGTGGGCGAGATGAGGCGGATTGTGAATTCCTTGTTGCCCTTGAGGTTGTCGCGGTTGTCGATGTCGAGTGCCACGTTGAGTTTAGCCCAGCTGTAATCGGGTGCGATTTGAGCAGTAAGAATGTGGTCGCGCACCGCAGCTTTGGGGGTGTTGAATAGATAAACGTCACGGAAGATACCGCTCATGCGGAACATATCCTGACATTCGAGATAGCTACCGTCGCTCCAGCGGAACACCTGCACGGCGAGAGTATTCTTGCCCGGGTGGAGATACTTTGTCAAGTCGAACTCCGTAACGTTGTTTGCGCCCTGAGTGTAGCCAATATAGTGACCGTTGAGCCAAACGAAAGCCGCCGAGTAGATACCACCGAAGTGGATGAAGGTGCGTCGCCCATCCCAGTTTTTGGGTAGGTCGAACGTGGTGATGTATGAACCTACGGGGTTGATGCCATAGTTCTTGCCGCCGTCGTTGAAGCCTTTACGGGCGTTGATGAACGGGGGCGTGTTGGCATGGGGGAACTCTACGTTGGCGTAGATAGGTTTGTCGTAACCCTGCATCTCCCAGTTCGAAGGCACGGGGATAGTGGCCCATTTCGAGGCGTCGAAATCCTCTTTGTAGAAGTCCATCGGACGCTGTGAGGGCTCGGGAACGAGGTTGAATTTCCAATTGCCGTTCAGACTAAGGAAGTTGCTGTTCTTAGGTGTAGTCCAAGGCGTAGCATAATACTCCTTGTCGGCGCGCATCTCGCTGGTCGACCCGTAAGGCATATAGGTTGCCACACCGCGCTCCTTATTTTCGCCGAAGATGGTTTCATTCTCCCAATAGTTTGCACGACGGGCTTCGAGGTTGGCGTCGCCCTCTTTAAGGGTGCCTACTTCCACGATTGCGAATCGAGCGTTGGGATTGTTTTTAGCTTCTGTTTTGCGAATCAAAACCAAGGCATTATTAGCTGCCGCCATCGCCATGGTGGGGTTGTTGGCAGGAATAAGCATGCCGTTTTCGAATTTCCAGAGCTGCGCCTCGTCCGAACCGTTGTTGACACCGAGCTCGATCTGTGCGCCGTCGTAACGCACAGCAAGGTCGGTCGACGGATTGATGATACGCCAGGCTCCCGAAAGGCTCGTCAGCGTCCAGAGCTGAGAGGGGAGGTTCTGCTTGAAGGCAGCAAGACCCACGGCAGATTTCGAATTCTGAGTTAGCACGAAGCCACTCTTCGACTCAAGCTCAATTTTGTAGAGCTTGTCTTTGCTGAAAGTCACCTTTGGAGCCGCAAAGATTGGCAGGGCCAAACAGAGCGTCAACGCCAGTGTGCAAAGCGTTTTGAAGTTGAGTTTACTCATGATATATTGTTGTTATTGTTATTAATTCAATACAAAAAGTACATATTATCCCAAATAAGCATAATATTCCACAAAGTTAATAAAATTGAGAAAAAATAGCAAAGAAAAGTTTACAATAAAAATGGCATTAAATACAATATTTTAGCAGATTACGCTAAAATTCTCACTTTTTTTGTGTAGTTCGAGACATAGAAGTTGCAAGAAATGAAAAATGAAATGAAAATGTAATAAAAATTTAACAATCTTTTTTGTTTGAAATTTTTAGGGGATGCAAATTTTTGTTAATTTTGTTGCGATATATTTAACTAATCTACATTTATGAAGAAATTTTTAATGCTTTGTGTAGTTGCGCTCGCTGTGGTTGCCTGCACAAAGGGAACTGAGGATTTTAATCCTGACACATTTGGCATGCCTAGTGCCAGCGGAACGCGTATGTTACCCACCGATAGCCTCGGTAATGATTCAACTAATTTCCATCGTCGTCATAATCATGACTGTCCCGGCGACAGCACATGTCAGCACGGACACGGTCGCGGATTTAAGAACGACAGCACCTGTGTCGGAAATCATAAACCCGGACACGGATTGCCGACCGACAGCCTTGGACGCCACAATGATCGCCACAATGATAAGCATGGACGTGGTCAGGGCCATGGAAACGGTCATAAAAGATAATAACAATGAAGTTTAAACAACTTCAATTCCAGGCGAAATGATTAGACGGGAGATGATGCTCAGAGCTTCATCTCCCGTTAGTTTTTGTGTTGCGCATTGAAGAGCAATGGTGGTATCAAAAAATGCCGCAACGTTGCATCTGACACTGCATGCCGAATAAATACATCGCAATCATGCCGTCGTTCACAATGGGACCTATCTTCGTTACAGGTGTCGACCTGTCGTAATAATAGTATATGAGGTAGTGGAGTGCCGTTATCGCCAATTCATTCACTTTGCTGCGAATAGGGTGTAATATTAGCGGTTTAATATAATCCGGTTTATGGAATATTTTTTTCAATACCCATTGGTCGATGCTACCGACTTTATCGAGGCTAAAGACGGCATTCGCTATACCCACTTTTTGAACAAGCCTGTGATCTGAGCCCCAAATATGAACGGCCGCCATTCCGGCATAAAACGCCGTCATCGCATATATTTTTAGATTTGCATCAGCACGGAGATTTACCGTTGGATAGTATTCGCTAATACGTCTTAGCACCTCATACGTGCCGTTTTCGATATCAGTAATGCCCGCGGTGTGTATCTGGCGGGTGGTAAGTTCAAGTTTCTGCCCTTGGTCGTGCAGAAGTTTCATCACCTCAATCAAGTGAGGGGGCAATTGCTGAGCACCTCCATAGGGTGTATTCTTTGAGATATCCGGGGCCGTCATTCGTCTAAACTCAAAGCACTTCAGGCGCATTTTTAAACTCTTAGCCTCATCGAACGCGGCATACTCCTCGCAGTACTTCATCATCTCTAATAGGCGGAAGGTGCGTAAGCATGCCTCATATAACCCGTAAATGACAACCTCACTGTGCAACCCCAAGTCATAGGCCTTTTTGTAGTATTCGTACGCGCCATTGGAGTCGCGGACTGCACGGCGACAATTGCCCATTAATGCCCAAGCCTGGCTGAGTTCCGGTTCGAGCGCAACGGCCCTCTGAAGCAGTCGCTCGGCTTCGGTATAATTCTTCGCGTTGATACGATCGGAAGCGAGTTGAAGACAATGCAGCGGGCAGTCTTCGTTGCAAGCTATCCGGCAGACGCCCCCATTCGGGACAGCGGGCGCCTCCCCGAGCGAGTTAGCGCTTGCGCCCCCGTGCGGCATCTCGCCGGCGTTGTTGCTATGCGGCATCTCGCCGGCGTTATTGCTATGTGGCATCTCGTCGGCGTAATTTTTCGGCTTGCCGGGGCATGCAATCTTCCCATCGGCAGAGCGCCACGCCGGTGCATTGTTTTGCACATCTTGACTCTTCTCCGAGTCTCTCTTTCCGAAAAGTTTGCTAAAAAACTTCATGTGTTAAAAAATATTTTTCTGGAAGATACGCATTTAGCGTGTCACTATGGAAGGTATGCTTCCTTTCGAAAATCTCTCGTTGAACCACGCCAGGAATTCTTCTCTTATTTCTCATTGAGCTTAATTTCCCACCGACCGGATTTATTTGACCCTGTATGGCTAATTTTTATCCATGGCGAGAGTTTTTCAATCAAATGACGTATTGCCTTACTACTCAATCCTGTTTCTTCAGAATATTTCTGTATGCTTAGCGTCGGATTGATAATCATTAGGGATAAAAGCAATTCTTGAGGGGCAGATAAATTTATTTGCCCTTTTATTTGCCCCTTTATTTGCCCTAAATCCAGTTTCCTTTGGTTAATATCTGAACTTTCTTTGCTTTTTGCTCCATTCTCTGTTGGTATGGGCAGAGTTAGCCAAACCTCATTCACTTCATCCTCTTCATGAATAGTAGGAGTTGGATAACCAAGGTTTTTCCATGCGGTCATTATCTTATGGAATCCGGAACCTATGTTGTCGCCATAGCCAAGCATGCGCAGAATCTTCTGTATGGTACCATTACGAGCTTGTGTAAATTCACCATTGTAGATTCGTTCAGGTGATATGCGCAACAAGCCGGGGTTGCGCATCACTATGCGGTCGGTTTTGCGGTCAATACGAAGCACGCCCCCAAGACGATAGTCGCAGTATGTAATGCAGTTGATCATAGCCTCGCGCACGGCTTCATGCAGTGGACCACCATCCACACGATGCATACCGTGGAGCTTACCCTCGGATGGGAGTGTAAAGAGGAGTTTGCGCATAGCAAGCATTAGGAAGTTGTAAATATTATCCTCCCAACGCCCATCATCAGTAAGACGGTCGTTCCATTTCTTGCTGTCACCAAGTTTGATACCAATCAGATCAAGATAATCAAAGCGGAAGTTTGGAAAGTTTTCATGAATCGGCAGACTCTTGCCAAACATCAGCAGTCCGGCCATAGTCAGACCTTCGATGCCGTTTTGGCGGTCGATGCGGTAGGCTCCCATCTTGAGCAGAAAGTCCTTGTCGCTCAATTCTTCGAAGGTATGTCCATAATTATGGTCGCGGAAGGTCTGGCGATATTTGCGCAAGGTTTCGCAGTCGATGTCGTCCATGCCGTAATGCCCGATAATCTGCATATCGAGCTCTTCGGAACTGTCACGCAGCATCATGCCGAGTTCCGCGTTAGTGGCGTGACGGTCACCTTCATGAACGCGGCGATATGTGCCATTCTTAATGTCGCCTTTTATGTAGATGGGCTTACGGCGATAGTCTGCCTCGGGCACACGGATATGAATCACAACCTTATCCTCGATAGGCACAATGCGCACATCGCTGTCGACCAGTACACTCTGACTAACCTTCTGTGCATTGTTAATCATGTTGAAGAAGTCGGTTACAACCTTGTTGGCATCCTCAACACCTGTCACTTTAAAACGATTGCTATCTTCAGGATTCTTGACCTCGGTCACACCGAGCAGAATTACACCGCCGCGAGTGTTGGCAAAAGCGGAATATGTTTCCCACACTGACTCCGGCACCGTATCTTTACAGCGCTTCATTTCAACGCTGTTGCTTTCACCCTCGCGAACGAGTTTCATTACATCTTCTGCTGTAATCATGTAAAAATCAATTATAAATAGGAGTCTATTATGTTTTGAATTTCGGATTCCGACGGGAGCAGCTTTGCCAGTCGCTCGTCGAGGTATAATTCTTCGCGTTGATACGCTCGGAAGCGAGTTGAAGACAATGCAACGGACAGTCTTCGTTGCAAGCTATCAGGCAGCCGCCCTCATTTGGGACGGCGTTCGCTTCCCCGAGCGAGTTAGCGATTGCGTCCCCGTGCGGCATACCATCAGCGTTGTTGCTATGCTGCATCTCGTCGGCGTTGTTTTTCGGTTTGCCGGGGCATGCAATCTTCCCATCGGCAGAGCGCCACGCCGGTGCGTTGTTTTGCACATATTGACTCTTCTCCGAGTCTCTCTTTCCGAAAAATTTGCTAAAATAATTCATGTGTTAAAAATTATTCTCATTTGCATCTCCAAATCGTTACCAGTTGGTGACGATTTTCAAGTTCTTGATTATAAAACTCATACCATCGTTTTGCGTACTTAATGTTTGTCGACGAAAAATCTGCTCCTTCAGCCCTGTAAGCAGCACCATATACTCCTTGCCGCTCACCGACGGGTCTCGTTTTACAAATTCCGGTTTCATTTTCTCTGCCAATTCATTTCTCTGCTAATTTCTGGAAGCGTGTCTGTGGGGGGTACGCTTGGAAGCGTAACAGCCATGTTGACATGCTTGGAAGCATATCTTCCATGGGGCATGGAAGCGTAACGTCTCTAATTCATGCTTCGCGTAGGCTAGTCTCGCTCGTGTCGACTTGGCGCTCCTGGTTCGACTGTGTTGAGTGTTGTTTAAGCTCCATGTTACAAAGTTACAACAAATATGCTCATTATATATTAATTTGTTGGGATTTTTTTATGATGGGCAGTTTTTTATTGGGAGTGAGGGGTAGAGGGGAGCAATCGTACGGTAGGAGATGGGGGACGCGCTTCCTTTTATGGAAGATATGCTTCCAAGCATGTCAACATGGCAGTTACGCTTCCAAGCGTAACACTAAGGAAGATATGCTTCCAAGCATGTCAACATGGTAGTTACGCTTCCAAGCGTAACACTATGCACCAAGCACGACGTAAAATATATGTCACTACGTAATGTCATTCTTAATATTATAGTTAAAATATATCGTAAATTCACCAGGTGCTAAATGACGCGGATTGTTTTTGAGGTAGTTGATGCAATATTCAAGATGTTCGTTGCTTCGAATCATTCTGTCAAAGACTTCTTGACTCCATAGCCTTCCCGAACGACCTAATAATTTATTGATGCGATTTGCAGAAAATCGTCGAACTGATCCCATTACCTCAGATGTATCATTATTGCCGAGCGGAATCAAAAGAATATGCACATGATTGGGCATTATTACGTATCCCAGAATAAGACAGCGGCCATTATTCACAAAGTCAAATGCATCGATCAATATTTGGCGGACATCCGGCGAACGTAGTACGCAATCTCCATATCCCTGTTCTAACCAATATTCAGTTTTACTATTTATCGCTCTGTGATATTGGCTGGAAGTAGCTGTATTCCAGGGTTTAGGATTGTGTTTTTCGAAATTGATTTTATACTCTCTGAGTTCATTGAGTTTCGTCTGAGGAAGAGAGTCTGCAAGGCGAAAAGTCATAAATTGCAGTTTCCCATCTTGATGAAGATGGGGCAAGTGTCTTTCCCAACCATTAAGTACCATTGTAGTTAATGTAGGGCGATTCATTTATGAATCGTACGTTTTCGTTTAAGGAGGATACGCGTTTGTCGAGGGAGGATAGCTCCGTGAATATAGGAGTAAAAACGGAGAAGTCTATATGCTGGCTTAACTCTTTTTCAAAAGATTCTAATGGTATGCCGGGAAACCGAAAAAAGCAGTAAGCAGCTAATGCCTCTATTTCATGCGGTTTTGAAAAGTGAGATAGCTGACCACTCTTTATTAAGTCTATAAATTTAGCCAGTTTCATTATCTTGTAGTTATATAGTTTAGTGGAAAATGGTTATATTTGCGATATGCCGGGAGCGTGTCTGTGGGGTTACGCTTGCGTGTCTGTGGGGGTTACGCTTGCGTGTCTGTGGGGGTTACGCTTGGAAGCGT
>QLIP01063602.1_pt1 | contig 11376 bp, 12 predicted proteins | sample 1769771 | NCBI WGS metagenome assembly QLIP01 (sample SAMN09428762, study PRJNA476227) | Gut metagenome, whole genome shotgun sequencing project. | isolation source: cecum | host: Rhizomys sinensis | place: China: Jinsha town of Minqing, Fujian Province | collected 2013-09-23
TATATCATGAATTTCTATCAGCTTCGTAAAAGTTATGTTTGAAAAAGCAGCTTCTATTGCATAAATTACTTATATTGCATATACTATTGGTAAGAAAGTTAGAAATTCTGACTTCTATATAAATTAAAGGAGATGGTATAATGTTGGCTGAATTGCGGCAGAAAGCGCAGATTACAATTCCAAAAGAGATTATTGTCAAATTAGGCTTGTCAGAGGGTGACAAGTTGGACATCTTTGAAAAGGATGGAGCCATCTGTATTATGCCTGTGGCAGTCTATCCTCAAAAATACTTAGATGAACTTCGAGAAGAAATCAACGAGATCAAAGCTAAGATTGCATCTGGGGAACAGCCGGTCTTTCATAGCGTAGATGCCTTGCTTGACAGGTTGGAGGCGGAATGATGGCATATGAATTTACCTTTACGCCCCGTTTCCAAAAGCATTATAAGGGATTGACTGACCAAGAAAAGAAACAACTAAAAAACAAGCCGGCACTTCTCTAACGGAAGGGAACTGTCTGGAAACGGCCAGCCATGACAAACAGATGATCTTAAGGAGGATTACAGCAATATTTGAAAATTACCGTCACTATGTTTGCGGGCTGCACTGACCATGCTGGAGACCCAGCGGCATTTAGAAGAACACGATAGTTTTGGTTGACAGACGCGGTTGTCTGTCATAATATAAGAGCATGAGAAAATTTGAATTGATAGCCCCCTGCCATTTTGGGCTCGAGGCTGTATTAAAAAACGAAATCATACAGCTAGGATATGACGTTACTGCAGTGGAAGATGGGCGCGTGACATTTTACGGGGATGAGGAGGCCGTCTGCCGCGCAAATATCTTTTTGCGCACGGCGGAACGCATTCTAATTAAGACGGGCAGCTTCCATGCCAGCACATACGAAGAATTTTTCCAGGGCATGAAAGCGATCGCATGGGAAGATTATATTCCAAAGGATGGGAAATTCTGGGTGGCAAAAGCGGCAAGCGTCAAAAGCAGCCTGTTTAGCCCTTCCGATATCCAGGCAGTGGCGAAAAAGGCGATGGTGGAACGGCTAAAAGAAACTTACCATACCGCGTGGTTTGAAGAAAACGGCGAAAGTTTCCCAATCCGCATATTTCTTATGAAAGACGAAGTGACAATCGGCCTTGACAGTACGGGAGATTCCTTGCATAAAAGAGGCTACCGGAAACTTACCCCAAAAGCACCGATTGCGGAAAACCTCGCGGCGGCGCTGATCATGCTGACACCGTGGAACAAAGAGAGGATTCTCGTAGACCCTTTTTGCGGCAGCGGGACATTTTTGATTGAGGCGGCGCTGATGGCGGCAAACATAGCGCCCGGCGCAAAACGCTCTTTCCGTGGCGCGGACTGGGCGCATATCATCGAAAGCGCCAGATGGCGGGACGCTTATGAAGAAGCGCACGATATGGAAGATTACAGCGTCTGCCCGGATTTGCAAGGATATGATATTGACAACGACATGATCGGCATGTCCAGGGCAAATGCAAAATTAGCGGGCGTGGAGCGGCTGATCCACTTCCAGCGGCGCGGCATCGAACAGTTGAGCCATCCAAAAAAGTATGGTTTTATCATTACAAACCCGCCGTATGGGGAAAGGCTCGAAGGAACGGCAGATTTGCCCGCGCTCTATACAGAAATCGGCAAAAAATACCGGGAGCTGGATTCCTGGTCGCTTTATATGATTACGGGATATGAGCAGGCGGAACGGGATATTGGGAGAAAGGCAGATAAAAACCGTAAACTTTACAATGGCATGATGAAAACTTATTATTATCAGTTTATGGGGCCACGGCCTCCAAAGAAAGGGAAACGGGAGGCGGAATGCAGCAGCGATTGATGAGGCGCACAACGTTCCTTGTGGCATTGTTTACGATTGCCGCAATGGCTTTGATGTTTTATTATTCATCGGTAAAAGTCATTGTCATTACAGGGGAGCGCACGGGCGCAAAGCAGATGAATACAGATACGGCCTCCAAAAACGGGCGGCCGCTTGCACTAAACGAGGAGGAAAACGCTTACCTTGTCATCACCCTGCCAGACGGTGTGACAGCGGAACATATATCCATTGACAACAATTATATGGACAAAATCGTGGAAATTGGCATCCGGGGCGCCAATGAGGCATACTACCAGAGAGAGAGCCCATACGGGCGATGCGGGGAAATCGTAGAGGCGCTTTCGTATACGCAGGACGATACCGTTTATTTGTATTTTAAACTTGCGGAAGTGTACGAAGTGGACTACCTGTATGAAACGGGAAAACTTTCCATCCGCTTTGTTTCCCCGAATATCCTGTATGACCGCATTGTCCTCTTAGACGCCGGAGCCGCTTATGGGAATGGGAAAAGCTATGACAGCTTTACATCGGAAGTCGTTTCCATGGCAAGGGAGGGGCTGGAAGCCGAAGGCATCAAAGTCTACGATGTCAGCGTGCCGGATGATTATGACGCCACAGAGAAGATGACTGCCATTAACAGGCTAAAGGGCGATATGTATGTTGCGGTAGAAATCGGTGAATCTGGAAAATCCGGGATGGAAGCATATTATAACGACATGTTTTTTATGCCGTTTGTCGGCAATGTGACGCTTGCGGATGCCATACTGCGTGTGGCGGCTGTCAGCACGGATGCCAAGGCAAACGGCCTGTTTCCCTGCGGGGAAGAAGATATGCTGCTGCAAAACAGCCAGATACCGTCCACGCGCTTTTGTTTAGGCCATGCAGACAGCGCACCGGATATGCAAAGGCTGGCAGAAGAAGGGCACAGGCAGACGCTTGCGGAGAGTATCGTAAGCGGGATTATGGTATGTTACGCATTAAAGGAGCAGTATGGGATCAAATAAAACAAAAATCGTATTTGCTACCGGAAACGAAGGAAAGATGCGGGAAATCCGGGCTATTATGGCAAATGCGGACTGTGAGGTACTATCACAGAAAGAAGCGCACATTGCCGTGGATGTGGAAGAAAACGGGGCGACGTTTGAAGAAAACGCCCGCATCAAGGCGGCAGCAGTTGCCAAGGCATTAAAGGACCGGGGAGAAGCGGCCATCGTGCTGGCAGATGATTCCGGCCTGGAGATTGATTGTTTAAACAAAGAGCCGGGCATCCTCTCCGCAAGGTATCTTGGGGAGGAAACCCCTTATGACATAAAAAATGCAATTATTTTGGAACGCCTTCTGGGCGTGGCATGGGAAGAGAGGACGGCGCGTTTTGTATGCGCTATCGCCGCCATGACGCCGGAAGGGGAAACGCTTATGGCATCTGGCGTGATGGAAGGCAGGATTGCAAAAGAGCCAAAAGGCAGCCATGGATTTGGCTATGACCCGATCTTCTTTTTGGAGGAATACGGCGCTACGGCGGCGGAACTGACAATGGAACAAAAGAACGTGACAAGCCACCGGGGCAAGGCACTGCGTGCAATGAAAGAGGAGATGAAGCGTCATGGGCTGGTTTCGTTTTAAAACTTTGAAAAAACAGCAGTCTTACGGCAGCGGGGCAGTTTCAGGCGCCATACCGCCGGTTATGCTGGGAACGGCGATGAAGATTTTGATTGTAAGCGATACGCACTGCAGGCAGGACAATTATAAAAAAGCGATTGCAAAAACCGGCTCCATGGATTTGCTCATCCATTGCGGGGATACGGAAGGCGAAGAAGAAATGCTAAGCAGCCTGGCTCCCTGCCCGGCAATTATCGTCATGGGAAACAATGATTTTTTCTCTGACCTGCCAAGGGAACGGGAATTTATGCTGGGGCGTTATAAAGTCTGGGTGACGCACGGGCACAATTATTATGTGTCCATGGGGACGGATACGATCAAGCAGGAAGCGGCGGAGCGCGGCGTTGACATTGTCATTTACGGGCATACGCATAAGCCGGTGATCGATGCAAGCGGCAGCGTCATTGCGCTCAATCCGGGCAGCCTGACTTACCCAAGGCAGGCTGGGCGCAAGCCGTCTTATATGCTTATGGAGCTGGACCGGGAAGGCGAGGCGCACTTTACGATTGTTTATTTATAAAAAGCCAAAAGACAGGGGATAAAGATGATGGATGGGCAGATTCTGCTTTTTATCCAGGAGCATTTGCGTAATGCGCCCTGCGATATTTTTTTTAAAACGATCACGCATCTTGGGGATGCGGGAATTTTCTGGATTGTGCTGACAGTGCTCTTGCTATGTTTTAAGAAAACGAGAAGGGCGGGCGTATATTCGGCATGTGCGCTGCTTGGCTCTTTGCTTGTCAACAACCTGGTTTTAAAAAACCTGATCGGAAGAGTCAGGCCCTATGAAGTGGTCGAAGGGCTTCGCTGCATTGTCGCGCCCGCGCACGATCCTTCTTTTCCGTCAGGGCATACAGGCGCGAGTTTTGCTTCGGCGGCCGCCATGTACAGACAATTGCCAAAAAGACTGGCGGTATGTTTTATCATCTTAGCGTCCCTTATTGCACTTTCCAGGCTGTATGTCGGCATCCACTATCCAACAGACGTATTAGGCGGCTTGGCGACAGGAATTGCAATCGGCGTACTTGTGAATTTCATTGGTGATAAAGCAAAGCCTATGGAGGAGAAAAATTGAATACGGTAGTTGTAGTTCCTTCGTACAATCCTGATGAAAAAATGGTTTCCACAGTAAAGGGGCTGTTGGCGGAAGGATTTGGGGATATCATCGTCGTAGACGATGGAAGCCGTGCGGACTGTGGACGTTTTTTTAAGGAAGCGGGCAGCCTGGATGGCGTGAAAATTTTAACACATGAGACTAACCGGGGAAAAGGGCGCGCTATGAAGACCGCCTTTTCCTATCTTATGGAAAACCGCCGGGATATTAGCGGCGTGATCACGGTTGACGGTGACGGACAGCATCTTCCGGCAGATATCAAGCGGTGCGTTTTGCTCATGGAGCAGGAAAAGGACAAGCTCATCCTTGGCGTCAGGGATTTTTCCAGCGCGGACATACCGCTTCGCAGCCGTTTTGGCAACGAATTGACGAAATTGATCTTCCGTATTGCCTGCGGCGTTCCCATCAGCGATACACAGACAGGGCTTCGCGCAATACCGGCGCAATACTTGCAGCTGATGACAGCAATTGACGGCGAGCGGTATGAATATGAAACAAGACAGCTTTTGTCGATGAAAAGCAATGGCATTGCCATAAAAGAGCTTGTGATCGAAACGGTTTATATAGACAATAACGATTCGTCGCACTTTCATCCGATCCGGGATTCCTTGCGGATTTATGAAGTGATTTTGAAGTTTATGGCAAGCTCCCTTGCTTCTTTTTTGACGGATATTGTGCTCTTTACAGCATGCAATCTCCTGCTGGCAAAGATGCGCATAGAGCCTGCGGCAAGGCTTTTTGCTGCGACGGCGGGCGCAAGGGCTGTCAGCTCCCTTGTCAACTATGCCATGAACAGGAAGGTTGTCTTTCGCTCGAGTGCGCCTGCGGCATCCTCCCTTCCCAAATATTATCTGCTTTGTGTGTGCCAGATGGCTTTATCTTATGGGATTGTGTGGTTTTTGGCAGATTTTATGCTGCATTTAAAAGGGAGCCTGTTAGAAACGGCGCTTAAGATGATAACGGATGTGTGCCTGTTTTTGGCAAGTTTCCAAATACAGCAAAAATGGGTGTTTCAAAAGTAATGAAAATGGAAATGGGGAGAAAAGTGAAACTGACAAGAAGGAGAAGAACGAAAAAAAAGAAAATACTGCCAATCATTGGGAAAATACTGCTTCCGATTATGATTACAATTGTCATAGTTACGGGAACATTTTATCTGATGCTAAAAAAATGCTGTAACGGCCCGTCAGAGGCGGCAAGGAACCTGTTTGTGACGACGATACTTGAAACCGGGCAGATGAAATTTTTAGCATCCCTGGTATGCACGCCGGAGGAAATCCAAAAAATCGTAGACAGCAATTCCATGCAGGAGATGAACGCATCCGTTGATACGTCTATGATTATGACGGCAAAGCGGGACGGAGAGCAAGGAAACGGCCAGGCGGAAGCGGAGGAAACGGAAACGTTTGATGAAAACGGGATCCGCATTGAAGAAATATCCGGGCGTTCTTATTATGCGAAGATGATGATCGTAAAAGACCCGGCTAAGGTGTGCGTAGGGAGCACTTACCCATGGTCGGAGCACGGGAAGCAGTTAGATAAAATCGTAGAGGGCAGCGGTGCAATCGCCGGCATCAACGGGGGGCTTTATGTGTCTGCGGAAAACAAAGGCGGGCAGCCGCTTGGCGTTGTCGTCCAGGGCGGTGCGATCACTTATAACAACCCCGCCGGGCAGACAGGCACTTATATGATTGGATTTAACAACGACCATATTTTAATCATAAAAGATCTTGCGGGCATGAAGCAAAAGGATTTTGAAGGTTATGTAAAAGAAGCGGGCATCCGCGACGCTGTGGCATTCCAGGAGGAAAGCACGGACAAGAACAATCATTTTGTGCAGCTTATCATCAACGGGGAAGCGCGCAAGATGGACGGACAGGGAAGCGGCGCGAATCCGCGCACGGCCATTGGACAGCGGGCGGATGGCGCTGTGCTGCTGCTTGTGACGGATGGCCGGGGAGCATCGGGCCATCTTGGGGCAACGGCAGCGGACCTGATTGACATTATGCAGCGTTATGGCGCCATCAACGCCGCCAATTTAGATGGCGGAAGCTCGTCTACCATGGTTTATGGCGGGGCGTATGAGATGGCAAGCGTGACATTTTATTATCAAAATTCATCGTGGAAGCTGCCAACGGCGTTTGTCGTAATGCCGGGACAGTGAAAGGGGTGCAGAATATGAAAAAGAAACGTATTCCCATTTACTGGATAGCGCTTGCTGTTTATACACTGCTTTTGCTGGCAGGCGGCCTGGCATTTTTGGAATATACGGACAAATCCTTGCAGCAGTACGAAAACGCGCAGCCGGAGGCGGCAATGGCACGCTATCTGGAAGAATTTAAAAAAATGGCGAAAGACGGCGTTTTGTGTGACAATATTGACATGCCCGCAGTGCCAAACGCCTTTGAAACGGCAGAGGATTACCGGGCATTCTACCAGGACAGGCTGGAAGGAATAAGCGCGTATGCTTTTGTAAAAGACGAGGGCAATTATTCGGCACAGGCGCCATCCTATATGATTTACGGCGATCAAGAGCCGGTCGCGAAAGTCATCCTTTCGCCGTCTCATGAGCGGACGCTCCTTGGCATCCTGACCGTTGTGGACTGGGAGACGGCAGCAGTCGCGCCTGTGTTTGGAAGGGATTTGCAAGATTATGCCATCAGGATACCGGACAATTACAGCGCGACAGTCAATGACATCCCGCTTAGCGCAGAGTATCTGACGGGGGAAAGGGTGGAAAACCCGGAATTTGCCAATGTGTCGGCTTATGTGCAAATGCCCGCAAACGTCGAGTATGCGCTCTCAGGGCTGTTGGAAAAGCCGGAGATTAAAATTTTTAACGCCCAGGGCGGGGAAGCCGCATTTGCCTGGGATGAGGAAACTAATGTGGCCATGGCAGAGCAGGAGCCTGTGCCGATGCCGGAAAATTACTATCAGGAAGCCCTTTTGATGGCGCAGGCATGGGAAAATTTCTTAACGGGCGACCTGCCCGGGGAAAGACACGGCTTAGCGGCCATCCGGCGTTATCTGCTGCAAGATTCTTATTATTGGAAAATGGCTGATGATTATGCAAAAAGCGAAGACATCACGTTTATCAGCGCACATACGATGGGCAATCCGCCTTATTCCAATGTTAAAATAAGCAATTATATCCCTTATGGGGAAAACTGTTATTCCTGCCATATTTATTTTGAAAAAAATATGATTTTAAAGTCAGGAAGCCGCAGGGTTGATACGATTGATTCCACGTTTTATTTTGTAAAGTATGATGACTCGGATGATGGGACTGACAATCCGCACTGGGCGATCGCGGATATGACCGCAGCGGTAGGGGATGGCCGGTAAGGCCGGATTTGGCATAGGAGAAAAGGATATGGAGACTACAAAAAGCGCAAATGCAATGATAAGCACACTGATTGTAGCAATTTTTACAGGGATTGTCACAGCTGTGGGGTTTTATGCAGCAACGCCATTTGACGCTAAGCAAGTCATGGCAGATACTGGGGAGGAAAATCCAGAAGGCATTGGAGCAGCCGAAGGGGCAGAACATATATTCGATACGGATTTTCCGATTGCCGATGTTGTTTTAACAGACGCGCAAGAAACTGCCACGCAAGAAGCAGAGCCAGAAACCAAAACAAAAGACGCAAAAGAAGAGGCCGATGCATCTGCCTTAGATGCCTCAGAGAATGAGTATGCCAATCTGGCGATCGCAAATGTGCAGGATTATGTCAATGTCAGGAGTGCACCGGGGACAGACAGTGAGATCGTTGGCAAGATGTACCATGGCTCTGTGGCGCAAGTGCTTGCCATAGCGGGAGAAAACAACGAATGGCTTCAAGTAGTTTCCGGCAGCGTGGAAGGGTATATTAAGGCAGAATATTTTATTTACGGGGATGCTGCCGCACAGGCGGCGCAAGACTATGTCATCCGCTATGCCGTTGTAAAAGCGGACAGGCTGAACGTCCGCCAAGAGCCGGATATTGCGTCCAAAAGAATCGGGTATATCGACAACGGCGAACGGGTCAAGCTGGCAGAATGGGGCGATGCGTGGTCTGTCGTCAATTATGCCGGGGATAAGCAAGGATATGTATCTTCAGAATTTATTACGGTTGCGGAAGAATTTATTTATGCAAAATCCATAGAAGAAGAGAAAGCGGAGCTTGCCGCGCTGCAAAAACAGCAGGAACGGACGCAGATTTCGGAAGAAGCCGCGCCTGAGCGCATGGTAATCTCTGCACCGCCGACAGATTATGCAAATGTTTCGGATTTAAGGAACGCGATTGTCGCTTATGCGATGCAGTTTCTTGGCAACCGCTATGTGCATGGCGGGCGAAGCCTTGCAGCGGGAACGGACTGTTCCGGTTTTACATGTTATGTATACCAGATGTTTGGGTACGGTTTAAGCAGGACACCGCAAGGACAGCATACATCGGCGGGAAGGCGCATTGATATATCGCAGATCCAGCCGGGGGATATCATCTGCTATACGTCAAACGGATCAAGCTGTACGCATGTAGGGCTGTATATTGGAAATGGGCAGATCATCCATTCTGCCAATTCCAGGAAAGGCGTAATCCTAAGCGCATACAACTACAATCCAAATATTATGAGCATACACAGCATTGTGGACTGACGCGGGACAGATGTCACTGCGCGGGCATTGTTTCATTTTGCGCATCAGTTTGTGTATCGTCAGGAAGCGCTTCCGGCTGCGCATTGGCAGGAGGCGTTTCTGTCTGTGCATCAATAGGGACAATCCGCTGCAGCGTATCTGCCGGGAGCGTCCAGCCGCCAAGTATTTCTTCGCTCCATTGCTGCAATTTGCCAAGCGGGAAAGAAACACCGCCATAAGGGATGATGCCGTGGGAAGCGGCAAGTTCTTCTGTATAATCTTCCAGCGGATAAATATGCTTAAAACGCACAGGGCCGCTGGAATAATGGCATATGAGCGGGACGATGCCGGTATTTTGCTCTGTAATGGAAACGGCGTCTTCCGTCACATGGAACGTTATCCAGGCAAGCCCCTCTAGCATGCTAAGCGGCATCCGCTGCGTGGACGCATAATTTCCAAGGGAATAATAGCAAAGCGCACGGTTGCCGTTTTCAGCTTCGACCCATGCCACAGGCTGCACGACATGCGGATGTGTGCCGATAATGACATCAGCACCGGCCTCTGCCATCTGGCGGGCAAACGTTTCCTGATAGGCGGAAGGGACGGTTGCGTATTCTGTCCCCCAATGCGGGCATACAATGACAACGTCTGCCAATTCATCCGCCATTTTTATATCGGCAAGCACCTGGGGATTTAATGTGGTAAAATCGATCATCCGGCTGTTTTCGTCTATGGCACAGAGTATGTTCATGCGCTGTGCAACAGAGGAAGATACGCTGGCGGCGTTTGGCCCATAAGCATAATTTAAAATGGCGAACGTGCGGCCTTTTATTTCAAGAATGGGGATGCGGCTATCCGGCGTTTTGCCGGCATCCGAATCAGTTTCCGGCACTGCCGCAGAATCGGTTTTAGAAGCAGCATCCGGTTCGGATGCAGGGTCAGGCTCTGGGTTAGGAGCGGATGCCGCATCATCAAAAGGCTCATGCAGCCCCGTTACAAGCACTTCCGGGTGCGTCTTCCAAAAGTCGATGCAGTTTTGCATGCCGCTTAATCCTTGGTCCGCCGTATGGTTAGAAGACTGTAAAACAACGTTAAACCCGGCGGCTGCAATGGCGTCACCGACTTCGGTAGGGGAGTTGAAAGTTGGATAACCTTGGAATCCAAGCTGGTTTCCGCCAAAGATTGTTTCCTGGTTGATGATTTTAATGTCTGATTTTTCCAAAAAACTACGGATATCTTCAAATAAAAAATCATAGTTTCTCGTGCCGTCCGGCTGGTCGCCGGTATGGACGATGCCAAGATGGAGCAGATTGTCACCGACTGCCATTAGCGTAATGTCAAATTCCTCAAAAGCGGGCGGGATAGGCTCTGGCGGCGGGGCGGCGGGCGCCTGTGTCAAAAGGGGCGCAGGATCTTGCGCAGTGACGGCGGTCACTTCCACGGCGGGTTTTGCGGGTCTTGGCAGGCAAAGGACGAGTGCCACGGTGCCCGCTAAGAGAAAGACAGAAAGAACAAACGCGAGGGCCAGCGGGCTGCTGGAAAGTTTTTTTCGTATATTGGAAAATTTTTTCATTGGTGTGCTCCTTAACTGCAGGGTATATGGCATAGACTTGCAACGATTATAGTATATAAGAATTATGGGAAAATAGCAAGTATGTACGATACCGGCGGCGCAAAAAAAGTTTGCGAAACCGTTGACATCTGGAAAAACGTATTATATAATATGAATTGCGTCGCGGTGAAAAGACGGGGTGTGGCTCAGCTTGGCTAGAGCGCCTGGTTTGGGACCAGGAGGCCGCAGGTTCGAATCCTGTCACCCCGATTTTTTTAAAAATAAAAGAAACATGCAGGTGTAGTTCAATGGTAGAACACTAGCCTTCCAAGCTAGATACGTGGGTTCGATTCCCATCACCTGCTTTTCTTGCGGGTGATTGCCCCTCTGCTCTTGCGGGTGATTGCCCCGCTTTTTTGCACATTCAAATAAAGAAAGGATGGAAAACGCAATGAAGAAACACAAAAGAATGTACCATGCGGCGGCCCTGGTCCTTGGCCTGTGCCTGTTACTGCCCGGGTGCGGGGGGGGCCACATCCATGCGGATGCGGAAGGCAGAGGGGGAAGTGCTTG
>QLIP01020847.1_pt1 | contig 11360 bp, 6 predicted proteins | sample 1769771 | NCBI WGS metagenome assembly QLIP01 (sample SAMN09428762, study PRJNA476227) | Gut metagenome, whole genome shotgun sequencing project. | isolation source: cecum | host: Rhizomys sinensis | place: China: Jinsha town of Minqing, Fujian Province | collected 2013-09-23
ATCAAAAATCTTCTACTTCTTCTATTAATAATAATATTAATATTAATAATAATATAAAAGATATTTATAAAAATATTAATAATAAAGTAAAGAAAGAGGCAAAAGTAAAAATGGAGGCGGAGCCTGAAAGAAGTCTTGACGAACTGAGCGAGACTTTGCGCGCCGACAATCGATGGCACGAGGCAATGCTCGAAACTCTCGCAAAAGAGAAACCGATAGAATCAGGCGAGGTGGCGCGCATGATCGACGAATTCATCCAGAATCAGCGGCTGGCCGGTGTGAACGCGCGCAAGGAATCTGACCTTCGCAGTCACTGCTTCAACTGGATACGCTATCGTCTTCGCAATCCCCAACCCTCACAAACCAACAGAATCAATAACGGATACGGAAACAACATAAACACTCAACAAAATGGAAACAACACAACTTGCCAACAATTATCGAGACCTACCTTCCACCCACGTAGAGGCGCTGAAGTGCGCGTTGCGACACCGGAGGAATACAAGACCTGGTTTTAAACTACCTTATAATCCCTCTCTAGTGAAAGATATTCTTGCCTAAAATCAGTATGTGTGGCTGCATATACGAGAACACTTGTGTAGAATGGCACACGGAAGGGTGGGCGGCAAAGCGTGAGACATTGTCATGGGGGACACGCTTCCCAGCGTGTCGGTTCTTTGGTGCATATCGCAACGAATACAGAATTTGCGCCTGAAGGCGCCCGCGTATTTGATGTCGCGCTTGGAAGCGCAACCCCCATGACCTCCGACGCTACCCTTGCTGCCCGCGCCGTCGCGCGTCTTAGCTATGGATGATATGCTTCCATATAGTTGCGCCTGAAGGCGGCGGTGGGGGAGATGTCGCGCTTGGAAGCGCAACGTCCATGACAAAGCCACACACTCCTACGCTACCCATGCCGCCGAAGAGGGGGATATCAGATGAAAAAATTCGAAGTTGGGACTGGCTTTACAAGGTGCTTTGTAAAAAATGAAATGCCCTGCCGGATTGGGCAGGGCATTATTGAGATCGAAGTTGTTTAAACTTATTTACGAATCTTAATATGAAGATGAATTTTATTCTTTTATTAACCTTTGCGGATCTTTTTGGCTGCTTTTTCCTCTCTCATCGGAACCAACCGAAAGGTTGCTTCCTCTTCGAGTGAAAAAATCAGCGCAAAAATCTCTCGCAAATGTTAACAAAAAATAAGTTTAAACAACTTCATTGTAGCAGCTTAATTTTTTCTTTCTATCAAGCTACCGATTGATTTTACGGGAGTGGTGAATTCGTAGTGGTGTGTGCGACGCAGAAGGTCGTGGTCGATGCGAGAGGGCACTGTCTTGCCGTCGAAGCGTATCTCTCTTTTTGCTCCATGGCGCTTCTCAATTACCAATTCTTCGCTCGAGTAGTATTTCGGATCGAGTTTAACAACTATCTTATCGAACGTAGGTTCGGTTAAGGTGTATTCCGGTACGCCGGGCACATCGGGATAGAGTCCCATCATTGAGAATACAGCCCATGCCGACATCGTGCCGGTGTCGTCGTTACCCGGTATGCCGTTCGGCTCGTTGCGATAGTGCTTTGCCAACAGTCTTTTTACCTCAGCATCGGTGCGGTGTTCTTCGCCCTTGAAGTATGAGAAGAGGTAGGGATAAGCTATGTCGGGCTCGTTGGCCGGATCATAGAGTCCGTTGTCGAATACCGACTGCAGTGTGTTTACGAAGTTCTTTTTACCTCCCATCACCTTTGCCAATCCGGGGATATCGTGCGGCACAAAGAAGGTATAGTTCCATGCCGAACCTTCATGGAATCCGGGCACCGCCTCAAAGTTTTCGCCTTGACGCGGATTGAAGGGGGTTAGGAAGCTGCCATCCTTTTGAAGCGGACGCAATGTGTTCGACTCCTTTGAGTAGTAATTTTTCCAACCCGATGCACGGCGACGCAGTTCTTTGGCAAATGCCTTTTCGCCGCGTTGATCGGCCAACCATGCCAATGCATTGTCGGCAACGTAGTATTCCACAGCATGGCTCACCGAGTTATCTCCCGACAAGTCAGCGCTATAGAATCCCATCGGTATGTATCCCTTTTCAATGTATGGATCGATATCGGGACGCATCGGATTGCGCTCGCCCGGTTCGGTTGCCGAACGCTTCATTGCTTTGTAAGCGGCGTCGATATCGAAGTCTGTGAGTCCTTTACGCCATGTGTCAACAATGACCGGAGTAGCAGGGTCACCCTCCATGGTGAAGGTTTCGCGTCCGAACAATTCCCATTTGGGTAGCCAACCCCACTCTTTCGACATATCTACCATCGAGCGTACCATATCGAGCTGGCGTTCGGGATAGAGAAGCGTCATGAGCTGATGCAGATTGCGATAGGTGTCCCAAAGCGAATAGACAGTATATCGATTATGATCTGACTTCAAGATACGATTTCCCTCCATTGCGGGGTATTCGCCATTGACGTCGTTCAGGATATTGGGATGGATAAGGGCGTGGTAAAGGGCGGTGTAGAAGACGGTCTTCTGATTGTCGGTTCCACCTTCAACCTGTACACGACCCAAGTCGTTGCTCCATGCCTTGCGTGCTTCGGCATACAAGCTATCGAATGTCGAGCCTTGAGGCTGTTCGGCATTAAGGTTCATTAAAGCATTCTCCTCGCTTACAAACGATACACCAACCGAGACCTCGATCGATTCCGCCTCGGCGAGATTGTAGCTATACCATACACCAATATCATCGCCCGACATTGTCTTGCCGTAATCCTTGTAAATCTTGTATTTGGCGTCATCCTTATCCCATTCGGCCTCTACGCCCTTCTTGGGACGCTGGAATTTCCACATGCCCTGTGATGCAGGCGCCTTCGACACGCGCATAGCAAAATAGATAGGGAACACTGCATTGGCATTATAGCAGAAGGTGCCAAGCAACTTGCATCCCACAACCTCTGTGTCGGAGATGCGACGCACTGTGGCACCCGACTCGTTGGTTAGACCCTCGCCAAGATTCAACAGGATGTTAGCCTCTCCTGCCGGGAAACTGAACTTCAACATACCACTGCGCAGGGTTGATGTGGCAGCGGCCTTGATACCGTACTTATCAAGCGTCACGCCGTAGAAGCCCGGATGGGCCTCCTCGGCCGAGAAGGTTGTGCCATACTGATGGTAATCGACGTTCAACTTGCCCGTAGTGGCCATTACCAGGAGCGAACCGAGCTCGGGGCATCCCACACCGCTGAGATTCACGTGCGAAAAACCAGTCAGATACTTATTATTATTGTCATAAGGCGCCGACCACCAACGACTATCCTTATCGAACTCATTCAAGTCCGAACCCATCACATTGAAGGGTGACACCGACATCAAACCGTTCGGCATTACAGCACCCGGATTAGTGGTGCCGAAATTTGTGGTACCAATAAATGGGTTTACCCATTCAATAGGTTCCTTTGCATTCACCGCACTCACGGCCAATAACGCAGTCAGTGCCCATGACAATATTTTTTTCATTAAGTAAGTTATTGAGGTTATTAATGTTGTTTGAACTGAGAAGTTATCTTAACTTATTTAAGAATTTGAGAATGAAGTTTTGACTTCATTCTCAAATTTCATTTTGTAATAGTTTAAACTATTAGCAAGTTTAAACTATTATACGGATTTTATAAAGAATTCTCTTTTACGAATTTGATGATCTCCGAGATGTAACCGAATGCGAGACCAACACAAGTGTCGGCAGCGCCATAGTATACTGCTACCTTATCATCTTCTACCAACGCCGCGCAGGGGAACACCACGTTTGGCACATCGCCCTGCAACTCGTAGGGAGCAGCCGGAGCCAAGAGGTAAGGCTGGGTGCGATAAAGCACCTTCGACGGATCTTCGCGATCGAGCAATGCCGCACCCATCGAGTAGCGATAGCCATTGCAGGTTGTGATTACACCGTGATAGAATATCAACCAACCCTCATCGGTAAGGATAGGCACTGAGCCCGCACCCACCTTGGTGCACTGCCATGCGCTCTGCTCGAACGGTGCCGGCGACATTACATGACGATGACATCCCCAGAACTTCATATCGGGGCTATAGCTTAACCAAATATCACCAAAGGGAGTGTGGCCATTATCCGACGGACGGCTCAACATGGCATACATACCGTTAATCTTCTCCGGAAAGAGCACACCATTGCGATTGAAGGGGAGAAATGCATTCTCGCACTGATAGAACTCCTTGAAATCGAATGTATATGCTATGCCGATTGTGGGTCCGTGGTAACCGTTACACCAAGTGATCCAATAACGATCTTCGATGAAAGTGATGCGCGGGTCATACTTATAAGCCGACTCAATCATTTCGGTGTTGCCGCCCTTGAACTTGATAGGCTCGTCCGAAATATCCCAATTTTCGCCATCCTTGCTGAAACCGACAAAGATATTCATCTGCACAGCCTTGTTGTCGCAACGGAACACTCCGGCATAACCTTCGCCAAAAGGAACTACGGCACTATTAAAGATACTGTTCGAATTCGCAGTCTGATAACGATTGATGATTGGATTCTTTGAATAACGCCACATCACGTCCTTGCATCCATCCGGACGTGACTCCCAGGGTACATTTACTTTTTTCATTTTTAATTTTCTTATGTGTCTTTCTATGAAGTTGTCTAAACTTCATTTACCCATGACAAGGCGAAGTTCTCCGCCCTTCATGATATCTTTAAAATCTATAACAAATTCTTTGAGTTCCTTTCCGTTGAGTGTAGCACTCTTCACATATATATTCTCGGGCGAATTCTGTTCGGCCACAACGCGGAAGGTCTTGCCGTTGCCTACGTTGAGCGTAGCCGAGTCAATGACCGGCGAACCGATCACGAAACGTCCGCCCACAGGCTCTACCTGATAGAGACCCATAGCCGACAGAATATACCAAGCCGACATCTGACCCACATCCTCGTTGCCGCAGAGTCCGTCGGGCTCGTCGCGATACAACTCATTCATCACCTTACGCAACAGCGGTGCGGCCTTGCGCGGCTCGCCGGCGTAGTTATAAAGGTAGATGGTGTGGTGGCTCGGCTCATTGCCATGTGCATACTGGCCGATGAGTCCGCTGATATCGGGCGATGCATCGCTACCCAAGTTGCCCTCAACCACGAAGAGCGAGTCCAATTTAGTAACAAACTTATCCTTGCCGCCAATCAACTCAATGAGTCCTTTCGGATCGTGGGGCACCAACCAGAGATACTGCCATCCGTTGCCCTCGCAATAATCATCGGCACGGTGAGTGGCGGCAAACGGCGAATATGCCTCCTTACGGAACTGACCCTTCTTTGAAATGCCACGCATAAATCCGGTCTGCGGATCGTAGTAACGCTTATAAGACTTAGAACGATTATTGAAATATTCATAATCCTCCATCTTGCCCAACGCACGTGCAACCTTTGCCACACCATCGTCGGCAATGGCATACTCCATTCCCTTGGCCACGCTCTCACCCTCAATCTTGCCGTCGTAGGGGAGATAACCGTAACGCTTCAAATCGCCAAGCGAACGCTCATCGAGCATCATCGTATTCTTCAACGCATCATATACCGCTGTCGAATCTGACGCATAACCCTTCATGAAAAGATCGGCCAAAACGATAGCACCTGGATTACCCACCATGCAGTTCGTCTCGTTGCCGTGCAGATGCCAAACCGGAAGCTTGCCCTGCTCCTTATATATGTTGAGGAATGTATTCACCAATCCTGGTTGCATCTCGGGTGCAATCAAAGAATAGAGCGGATGGGCAGCACGGTATGTGTCCCACAATGAGAATACGGTATAAATGGGTGTCTTGCTACCTTCGCGCACCTTACCGTCGGCTCCGCGATAATCGCCGTTCACATCAGAGAAGGTCATCGGCGCAAAGAGCGAGTGATAGAGCGACGTATAGAATATGCGACGAACGCGATCGTCCTGCGTGGCGATATCGATACGACCCAAATTATCGTTCCACTTCTTTTCGGCATCCTTGCGGAAGCCGTCGAAATTCCAACCCTTGGCTTCGGCACACATATTGCGCATGGCATTGGCAGCACTCACAGGCGAGATACCCACCTTGGCCAACAACGGCTCTGACGACGGAGCAAAGACACACACCGCCACCGAATCATTGGCTGTATACGATGCCATGGGACGTGAAAACTCAGCAGCAAAATAGAACTTCTGTTTCTCGGCCCAACCCTTCGAAAAGCGATAGCCGGTAAGAGTTGTTGAATTGAGTCGCTTGATGCCTGACTGCTGCATCGCATCCCAACCGATACCATAGCGCAGATTCACCTTTACATAAAGAGAATCTTTCGACGATGTAGCCGTGTAACGATGAATACCCGTATGCTCGGTGGCGGTCAATTCCACCTCCATTCCGCGCTCGGGGAGTGACACCTTATAATAACCGGGCTTACACACCTCGTTGGCATGCGAAAACTTCATCTCGCTGAAATCTCGCTTGCCCGAAGGGGTGATCAATAAATCGCCCAAATCACCGATACCCGTACCGCTCAAATGCGTATGACTGAAACCGAGCAAAGTCGAATCAGAATAATGATAACCCGAACACCAGTCCCAACCCTTTACGGCCTGACTCGGACCGAGCTGAACCAAACCGAACGGAACATTGGCTCCTAAGAAAACATGACCATGTCCACCAGTTCCGATAAACGGATCTACATAATCCGTATAATTTTTTGCGCCGGCACCAACCAAAACCGATGCCGCCATCATAAGTGATAAATATCCTCTTTTCATTCTATGAAGTTGTTTCAAAAGTTGTTTCCACAAAGTTAATAAATTTGCTTAAGATACAAAAACTGATTGTAGACAAATTGTAGATAACTTGAAGATAAGTGGTGAAAATCTGTAGATTAAACTGTTCAAAACCCTCCAAAACAATTTTTTCCTATTTTTGCGGTAATATCAGATAAATTTATAAGCAGAAGGGATTTGAAATATGCAAATCAATTTATTGTATAGCCCCCCTGAAGTTATGGATGGGGTTTTATACAATTTTAAGCATACTTTTCTACATATATTGGCGGCTGTGCAAAGGATTTTTATTAACTTTGCACTTATGAACAGAATGTAGATAAAGTTCAAATCTCTCTGAAAATCAATATAAGTTAATAAACAGGGTTGTAGATAACTCCCCTCAAAAATACCATAACTCAAATTTCCAAATTTTTTAGAGGAAAGTTATTAGTGGTTATCTACACCCTTTATTGTTATTGTTGATTTATTTAATTAATTTTTAAATTTTAAATCATTAAAATAAAAACATAAAAAATGAAGTCATCAATCGAAAAAATTGAAAACGGGACTAACGCGGATTTGGTAGCCGAGATTGCCCGACTGAAGCGTGAAAAGAATGCCTTGATCATGGCGCATTATTACCAGCGCGACGAGATACAGGAGATCGCAGACTTCATTGGAGACTCGTTGGCGCTGGCACGTCAGGCGGCGAAAACCGATGCCGATATCATCGTGATGTGTGGAGTGCATTTCATGGGCGAGACTGCAAAAATTCTCTGCCCCGACAAGAAGGTGCTGGTGCCCGACTTGGAAGCCGACTGTTCGCTGGCGGCGAGCTGCCCGGCCGATAAGTTCAAAGAGTTTGTAGAGGCGCATCCCGACCACACCGTGATTAGCTATGTCAATACATCGGCAGCGGTGAAGGCACTCACCGATATCGTGGTGACATCGGGCAATGCACGCAAGATTGTGGAGTCGCTCCCGGCCGACGAAAAGATTATCTTCGGTCCGGATCAGAATCTGGGCGGATATATAAATAGTGTAACGGGACGCGAGATGTTGCTTTGGCCCGGTGCCTGTCATGTGCACGACCGATTCTCGATCGAAAAGATAATGGAGATGAAACGTCAACATCCCGGCGCAAAGATTTTGGTGCATCCCGAATGCAAGCGTCCGTTGCAACTCATCGCCGACAAGGTGGGCTCGACCGCGGCTTTGCTCGACTTTGCTCAAAGCGACGACGCCCAGGAGTATATTGTAGTAACCGAAAGCGGTATCCTGTTCGAGATGCGTCGCAAGTGTCCGGAGAAGACCTTCCTTGCCGCTCCGGCCGAAGATGCGGAGTGCCAGTGCAACGAATGCGATTATATGAAGCTGAATACACTGGCAAAGGTGGCGCGTGCGTTGCGCGACGAACAACCCGAAATCATCGTCGATGCCGAAACCGCCGAGCGAGCCCTCAAACCGATTGAACGAATGTTAGAGCTAAGCTAATGGCAATAGAATTTATATTTACAGGCGAAACCGAGACTCAGAAAAAAAATATAATAGAGCTCACCAACTGTTCGCGCGCGGAATATCGCTCGCTAAAGAAATTGCCTCTCAAGGTGGCTGCCGACAATGTGCGATCGATGTATAACATCGGATCAATATTTCGTACCGGCGATGCCTTCCTTATAGATGAGTTTCTGCTGGGTGGTATCTCGGGTTGTCCGCCGCATCCCGATATCTCAAAGACGGCACTCGGAGCCGAAGAGAGTGTGGCGTGGCGACATGTCGATGATCTGTATGCGGAATTGAAACGCTTGCAGGCGGAGGGTTGGAAGGTGTGCACGCTCGAACAGGCTCACGGCAGTATGCCGTTGCAGGACTTCGCACCCCGTATCGGATCTAAATATATATTGGTAGCAGGCAATGAAGTTGAGGGTGTAGATCAGCGCATCGTGGATATGAGCGACTATATACTCGAAATACCGCAATGCGGCATAAAGCACAGCTTGAATGTATCGTCGTCGGCATCGATAGCCATGTGGCGCTTCTTCGAGCAGCTCTACCTCTAACGCCCCATACCATATATAAGATATCAGCATAAAAAAAGTTGTTCAAACTTAATTTGAAGATTCAAATAAGTTTGAACAACTTTTTCTATTCTCTCTCAGATTGAGCGAACATTGACTGCTGTCGGCAGAAAACTATCGCCGTCGTAGATGATTGTGCTATTTTTTACGTTAGGCAATAAATCTTTTACATACTTCATGTTCTCAAAATAATCCTTACGAAGCATTTTACCTACCTTAACTTCACAGAGATTAATACCCTCGGCGGTTAAGGCCACTACGTCAACCTCTTTTCCCGAAGGCTCCCTATAAAAAAATAGATTCGAATCCTTGCCTTGATTAAGACGCCCCTTTATAAGCTCTCCGATTGCCAGATTCTCAAAGATAGCGCCCTTTAATGGATGTGAATCAAGTTGGGCGGCAGTTTCGATTGAAAGCAGATGGCATAACAACCCGGTGTCATAGAAGTATATTTTTGGCATCTTGGTTAACTTCTTGGCGATATTGTTGAAATACGGAGGTAGAGAGTAGATGATATACGAAGTAACCAGTAGAGACTGCCATTCAGAGATAGTTTTTGAAGTGACACCTACCTCCCGAGCCAGAGCCGAGGCATTGAATTCTGAGCCTACCCGTACCGCCATCAGCCTGATGAACTTATCGAAAGCCACAAGATTTTTTATATTGATCATATCGCGTAAATCACGTTCTACATATGTGTTGTAATAGTTGCGATAGAATGTGTCGGAGGGGATATTATCAACGATTACGCCAGGATATTGTCCACGCCACATCAATGTGTCGGTTGGAATATTCAACATACTATCATCCATCTCTTTAAAGGAGAAGGGTAATAATGTAAAAAGTGCTGCTCTACCAGCCAGTGATTGCGTTACATTCTTCAACAAAGAAAAGTTGCTACTACCCGTAAGTATGTATCTAAGGTTTCTGTTCTCATCAACACGAACCTGAATCATTGACAATAGTTCAGGAACGTGTTGTACTTCATCTATTATTACCTTTGAACCTAAATTATCGATAAAACCGACGGGGTCTGCCATCGCTGTTGTACGCGCTGCAATATGTTCAAGATTGATGTATGTGTAGTCGGGGTAAAGGTGCTTACACAAGGTACTTTTACCCGACTGTCGAGGGCCAGTAATGACGATTACGGGGTAGTATTTATGTGCCTCTTCTATCTCAGATGAAATTAGACGATGTATGTATTTATTCATATTCAATTAGTTATATATCATTGGAGTAATGCTCCGAATATTTTGGAGTGTCACTACGAGATATTCGGAGTGTCACTACGAGATAACGCAAAATTACCATACTTTCTCTATTTTTCCAAATAAATTACATAATTTTTTTTGGTCTATTTTTTAAGGTTGCTACAATCTGAGATATGATTCCCCAATAAAAATGTTGTATATAGCGAAATATTCCCCAATAAAAGTGTTATGGATAGCGAAATATTCCCCAATAAAAATGTATATTATGCTTGTTTATTCCCCAATAAAAATGTATTTTTGCAGTCTAAACCGTAATTAATGTATGAAGAGAAGTATTTATAATCAATTAATTAAGTGGAAAAAATCTGATAGTAGAAAGCCACTTATGTTATATGGAGCCCGTCAGGTGGGCAAAACATATATCTTGAAGGAGTTTGGTAATGCCGAATTTCAAAATTTAGTATACATTAATTGTTATAAAAATGAAGATGTGCTCGCCATATTTGAACAGGATGTCAATATTGAACGCATCATATTGGCGCTTTCAGCTATAAGTGGCAAGCATATTGTTCCGGGCGAGACTTTAGTATTTTTTGATGAAGTACAAGAAATACCTTCTGTGGTGGCTGCTTTAAAGTATTTTTGTGAAGATATGCCATCGCTCCATGTTGTAGCAGCAGGTTCGCTTTTGGGTGTAATGGATCTTAAGAACACAACATTTCCTACCGGTAAGGTTGAAATTATGCATATGTATCCAATGACATTCCTTGAGTTTCTGCAAGCCATAGGACACGAAAGTTTGGTGGATGTGTTGCGTCATAAAGACTACGAGAATGTTGTCAATTCATTGTTGTCGACATTTACTGAGCAATTAGGACGTTATTATTACGTGGGTGGTATGCCGGCGGCAGTGAAGAGTTTTGTAGAGGAGCAGAATTTACAGAAGGTAAGATCTATACAGAAAGATATTCTAACAGCGTATAATGCCGATATTGCTAAGCATGCCGGAACAGATGCCGTTAAGGCACGTTCTATATTTCAATCGATACCGTCGCAATTGGCAAGAGAGAATAAAAAGTTTATTTTCAAGGAATTAAGAAAGGGAGCTCGCTATGCAGAATATGAAAATGCAATACAATGGCTAATCGATGCAGGTTTAGTTTATAAGATTCCTCGTTTGTCGAAGGTCTTTTTACCATTGAAATTTTATGTCCAGAATGAAGTATTTAAGCTATATTTGCTTGATATAGGTGTAATCGGTAATTTTGTACCATCAAAAATCGGAAAAATT
>QLIP01015192.1_pt1 | contig 11352 bp, 11 predicted proteins | sample 1769771 | NCBI WGS metagenome assembly QLIP01 (sample SAMN09428762, study PRJNA476227) | Gut metagenome, whole genome shotgun sequencing project. | isolation source: cecum | host: Rhizomys sinensis | place: China: Jinsha town of Minqing, Fujian Province | collected 2013-09-23
AACCGGTTCCGCCAGTGATTAATAAAGTTTTTCCGGCAAACATGTGGAACCTCCCATTGTTTTATGAAGCACCACATCCAAGGCAGTTTTATCTTATGTATCAAAATCGCGCTGTCTTCCTGCCTTGGACATAACACTCCATCTATGATTATAACAGGATTTGCGCAAATTGCAAGAAGCGGAACCATATTTTGTATCCGAACATTGCAACGTCTTAAGCCTGCTCCTCGAAAATCGGGATGATGTCATCTCATTTTCACCAAAGCCTAAGGGCTGCCGGTATTTACCGGCAGCCCTTGTCAACAATGCATCACGCGATGAACCCCAACTCCTTTAGCTCAACCAAAGCATTGTCTATTTCATCTTGTTCAAATTTGCTTGCCTTAATCTGTTTAAATTTGAAAATCATATCCTGATCTGTTGCCGTTTTGGGTAATAGACAATTCGCAATATAATCCATCGTTGAAAGCGCTTCCAACTCCAGAGGCGTTTTATGCCCAAATATGTTTAAGGTATGCTCAACAAGCTTTCTTTCTTCCAAGGTTAAAAGGTCTTCCGATATATGCTCCGCGCCGGAACGAATCACATGAGTCTTTTTGCTGATATCTATTGCGAGATACCCTTCGCTTTCCAACTCGTACATGATATCATCCAGCTTTGCACTGTAAGGACCATAATAATGTATGCCGTAACGCAAGTTCAAGTTCATTCCTGCCCTCTCCAAAAAATAAAATAACTTCTGCGCCGCTTTCTTTCCCAAAGCAGCGGTTCCCTGATATTCTTCACATATCATTTTGAACAGCAGGGCAATTCTTTTTACATTTTCCATATGCATACCTCCATTATTGATTCACTGATTTCATAAATTCTCTTGCTTTAGCCGCCTTATCCGGATGGCAGTATATTCTCATAATGTCCATCTTTTCTGTAAGATTTCTGATAATTTCTGATTCTTCCGAGATGCTTGTCTTCCGTTCTGTAGTGCGATCATAAATCACGATCGCCTTTTCGTTATCAAGTTCAATCCTCTTAGGAATTTTGTGGGGCATTTTTCCTGCAGATTTGTCAATCAGCAAATTTTCTGCACCGACCTCCTTTTCCAAATCCTTGATATTTCTGTTAAATTCGCGGATATCCGATTCCAACGGATGAACTTTTGTCCGAAATACTCTGGGATAGACATATCTGTCCACAATGTTTCTGCACGCTGCATTCTCAGATGCATGTGCCCTTAATAACTGCAGCACTCTGCAATCATCCCACTCCAAATATTCTTCTACAGTATTGGGATAGGTTCCACCTGGCAAGACGGCCTCTAAGGCTTTTCCCAGCATCATGTCGAAATATCTTCTGGTTCTGTGAAAATATACTTGAATGAACATAAAGTACCGTGCAAGAACAAATTCTTCAAAAACCTGTATTCCTCCATCTTCAATTGCCAGCCTCGGCATGTTATTGGCATAACAAATTGTAAAAGAAGAAAGTAACCGCTCTACATCATACATGCCGTATTTTACGCCGCAATAATAAGAATCACGAAGCAAATAATCCATTTTGTCACAATCCAGCTCACTATCCATAAAACTTTTCAAAAAAGTATATTCTGAATCAGGTCCCGAGTCTTTACCCATATAAATATCACAAAGCAACTCCGGAGTGATATTGTAATCCACCCCGTATTTTTCCATAAATTCAGCCCCAATCTGACGAATAATGCCTGCAATTTCAGTCTCCATTATAATCTGAACAGTAAAGTCCTCATGCTGCACTCCTGAAGGAAACACTGACTCTGATGCGTGCGAAAATGGCGCATGTCCAACATCATGCGTCAAGGCAATCAAGCGCAGAATTTGTTCATAATATTCTTTTTTAGGTTCCGGAAACTTTTGTTCATAACCTTCGCTTGATATTGCGCAATCGCTGAAAGGCTTTTGTGTTGATAATTTCCAATTCATGCTGGCGTACTTCAATAAAAGCATGAATCGGATCTCTAAACTTATCTGCTTTCATATGTGGTTACCCATTCTGATGTGTAAGATAAACTTATGATAGCACGCAAACATATGTTTGTCAATGGTTTTTCGCCACATATTTTTGCCACCCCAAAAGGCATCTTTGAGGATTACAAAAAATTTTTGGAGCAATCCTTTCAAACATTGCGTTTTCGCATTTCTTCCGATACGGTATTTTTGTTCCAACCAAATTTCATTTTAAAGGAGGTTTTTTATGAGCATTACAACTGTATTAAGCCAGCTCCGAGAAGATCGGGAGATTTACCAGAAAGAGCTGGCAGCTTACCTGAACGTGTCAGTAGGCACCATTTCCAATTACGAAAAGGGTGTTCACCAGCCGGATTTGGACACTCTGATCAAGCTTGCCAAGTTCTATGGCGTGACCACGGACTATCTGCTGGGACTGACCAAGTACCCCAACCGCCCGGAAATCCTGTTAACGCACATTGCAAAGGGATATCCCGTGGCGCGATTCCTCCAACTGCTGGAGGGCTTGTCTGAACCCAGGCGGATTTTCCTGGCGCAGTTCCTGCGCTTTATGGAAGATGCCAACGGACTGTCTCCTGGCTCTGCGAAAAGCACTGAAACAAGCAAGGGAAAGTTTTAGAGAGTGAAGGGTTGCAGAGCGCACCAACGGTTTTGGGGACAAAAAACGCAGGGCTGCCGGCAAAATGCCGGCAGCCCTGCGTTATCTTCCATCTGCTCTTGCTCCTACATTAAATCAGTGTTTTTTCCTCTTCTCGTTCCTGCGCCTCACACAGACTGTCAGCTTTTTCCTGCCTGCCCTCACTAAAAACAATGTCATCGTCAGGCTCCGGCGCAATTTTGGATATTGCCTCCACCAGCAGTTTTCTTCTCTGCTTTTTTGCCATTTCCCAAAGATTGTTCGGTTTGGCAATCCCTTCAAACGGTTCAAACTTTCCTGCAGTGATATCCTCCTTGGTATATTCTTTCGATTCATATTTGCGTCTTGCGCCTGTAACGCAGTCATTTCCAAATACATATATGGTCATGGATGCCTCAGGATACACTGCAAAAATATCGTCTATCACCAAAGTTCTTTCAATGGCTTTTTTCCTGATGGATTCATCGTAGATATTCTTTGCATATTCCATAAACGCCCTATCGTCTGTGTACACTCCATATAGCATAGTCCTGTATTCTTTCCTATTTTCCGGCCTATTGGCATCTTTTACTTCCTTTTTGCTGCGTTTTCTGTGAATGAGCGGAATGGCACACTCCTCCCCGACCGGAAGGTACGTTGAACGTATCTTTCTTTTGGAACTTTCCATGGTTTTCACTATTACCTTGGCAATCATCAATACCTCTATCAGGTCTCTTTTTCCCATGTTTGCGATTCTGACCCTGTATCGGTACGAATCCGTTGCTCCGTTCCTGACATCTTTTCTCTTCTCTAACTTATCCGAAAACACAATATCTATATTCGTATATTGAAAGGTCAGCATCCAGAAAAACCATGCGGCCAGAACAGATACTGCAAAAGGAAGCAACACATATGTGCCGGCGATATAGGCAACTTCAATCCAATTTATGCCCATTTTGAATCCTCCGTATATTTACAGTTTCATTTGCCTTTCTCTGCCGTTCATCATTCCCTACAGTCGAAGATTCTCGTTATCATTATAGCGTTTTACCGCTCACCTGGCAATCGGGTTTTTATTCCAATTTTCGGAAACTTTTGTGACATTAAAGGGAAGAAGAACGCTGACTGTTAAAACAGCATACTTGACAAAATCAAGCATACCATTCTATAACGCTGGCATGAATATATGAATCTCATTCCCATTCTTATGGATAAAATTTAAATTCTTTTTCTTTCTTCAAAAATATCTTATACTTCTGTTTCATCTCTTTAAATCTTTTTATACATGGATCCTCCACATACCACAATTCCTTTTCAATTTTTTTGATATATTTTCTTATTCTCTCTCTATCTTCTTTTATAGCTACTTTGAAAGCTTCTGCTTTCTTTTCTTCTCTTGGCTTATCTTTAGCAGATTGCGTTCGAATATAATATTCCAGATAAAGCGTTACATACTTAATATATTGCACGGGCGTCAGTCCAACATTCGCATCAAATGCCCCATCAAGATTATTGGTGAGAAGTGTTACTGCATTTCCAGAAGAATCAAATTGGCTGTCACTTAACTGAATCTCAAACACACATTTCATGCAATCATAATATTTATCGCATAAATTCTTTTGTGCATATGCTTCTGCAAGTTTTTTCATTGCGCTTAAAAATTCGCCCTTATCCATTTTTTCCAAATGTTGATATCGATATCGAACATCCACCTCAAAAGATTTCAAATACGATATATATCCCTGTATATTCGGTTTTGGAAATTGGTTGTTTGAACAATCAAAATGGTGTTTAAATTGATTTTGAAAATTTTCATAAATTTCCTCTTCAAATTCTTTTGTAATAAATTTTTCATAATTGTCTATAAGCGTCATTTGCAATAATATACTCCACCCTTTTAATTCTGCGTATGAAATTTTGTTCTCCTTTGCAATTTCTATTCCAGTACGAATATACTGTTTTGCTTTTTCCATATTTTTCAGTAAAAAAAATGCATAGCCCAAATCATTGATCATGAGTTTTTCTCGTAACTTCTCTATATTTGTATACTCCTTTTTCATACAATCTGCATCTATTTTTTGAGCATTAACTTTATTCAAAACCTCCAATATCTTCTCTGCGACTCTAACTGACTGTCTGTATTTTCCCAATCGACGTAAAGTAGCACAAATTGGGAATGCCAAGTAAAGCACCTCATACCAATGCCCGTTTTTAAACTCCCGATTTATCATTCTTAAATAATCTGCATTATTCTCACGGATATTATAAATAGCCCAAAACAGTATAAAAAGAATGATAATAACAGTTGAGCAAATGGATGTAATCTTTGAATCACCTATATATGAGAACACCAATCCCACAATAGCCGAAACTATTAAAAGCAAAAAATCATATGGTTTTGTTTCATGTAAAATACTTTGAATCGAACCTTTCATTGCTGATCCACCCCTCTTTTGTAAAGTTTTATACAATTATTCCCCGCTCTGGCATTTTTTTCAAGTTCCTCCATAAATTTATAATCAATGCCTTCTTCAGGGATTGCCGGAAGTGTATTTATCCAAAAATCTTTATGCACTTGTCCATGTTCAAATACAATCCCAACGGAACCAAGACATTTGGCACATGCCTGCAGGGAAGCATTATTTTCCAAAAATCTTAAAACATCCTCAATCTCTTTTATTGTTCTCACTTCTAGTACATCATTCATTTTTGCCTTTCGATTCCAATTTCTCATCAGTATCATAGATTGTGGACATCTGTATAAAAATCCCTGTTCAACAGTAATACACCTCCAATAATGAGCTATCTGACATGTTTCATATATCTTTTGGCAAAGCATTTCATTTGCAGTCCAATCTCTCGTGATTGCCTCTCTAAAAGAACTATATTGTAATATTTTAACTTTTTTACAGGCTATACTCACTTTTTCTATGTTCTTATTGACTCGATTCATCAGTTGTTCCGATAAAGGATACAAGGATACCTGAATTTCATCAATAAATGACAATGCTTCTTCATCTAATTTATCCAACAATATTCCGTTTGTCACTAAACATACCCGTTCTGCAATCCCTGACTCTCTCACCACACAAATCAACGATTTCAAATCAGGATGGAGCAGTGGTTCTCCCCCAACAAACCTGACAGTCTCCGCTTTTAAAAATCCTGAAAGTTCCTTAAGCGTACCGCTTATCTCCTCAGGCTGTAAAACAAAATAATCTTCCAATGGTGATGAATGAGAACAGCCTCTGCAAGATAAGTTACAATGCCTCGTTGCATTAATTTCAATGGCTCTCGTCCATATCGCACCATCCTTGACTCGATAATTTCCTGGCCCATTTAGAGGGCGATATTCTCTTTCTGATATACTGATAGCCGAGTCATACAATTTCATTTTTCTCATCCTTGTTATCCATTGAGAGTTAACTCAAGAAAGCTATATCCCTTGGATCCCTTCTCGCCTTGCTTTTGATTTATAGCTTTATTTATCCTATTTCTTATATCAGTACAACAATATTCCTCTTTCTCAATGCCAATCCATTTCCGATCCATTTCAGAAGCCACAATGACTGAAGTACCCGAACCAAGAAATGGATCCAGCAACAAATCCCCTTCTTTCGTTATCCATCCAAGCATTCTCCTAATAATTGCTTGATTTACTTCATGTTCAAAATCCGTAAGATTTCCTCTCACCACTAAATCGGACCAATTATCGGTTACATAAATTTCATCTGACGGTGGTATATAAAATTCCATTTTATCATTTTTCTTTCTTAGAATAGGAAATTCATCCATGTTATCTTGATCATCAACATAGTGTCCATAAACATAATCAAATTCCCTTTCGATATCCCAATGTCGCTTCATCGCATAATCGCATATCTGATTATAATTTTGTAAAGCCCGAATAGATTTTTGCTCTGTCCAACGCCATTCTCCGTTTTTCGGATATATTTCACAAAGACCATATTGACGTTGTGGGCAAGCAGTAGTTCTATATAAATTTTTCCAACAACCCTTTCTTTTCCCCCAACCTACTCTTTCCTTGAGGACCGGCATCATAGTGTTGGGATTTTTAGAAAAGACAAAAATCACGTCATATCCGCTTGCTAAATGATGAATCAAATCACTATATGTTTTATAATCATCTCGTCGGACAATAATTTCATTTCTAAAATTATCACTTCCATATACCGATTCTATGAACTTTCTGATTGTATATGCATATTCCCTTCCCATTTGTACGAACAAAAACCCTTTCTCTGAAAGAATCTCAAACGATAATTTTAAAATATCTTTCACCACCTTAAAGTATTCTTCTTGGTCAAAAATATCAGCATAATGTTCGTTCTTTGTTCCAGAACAATATGGAGGATCCATATAAATACAATCAATCTTTCCCCCATATTTTCCTTTCAGAAGTTCTAGTACAATGAGACTGTCTCCATGTATTAGCAAATTTTCAGAATGCGCCCCCCCATATGCAAGAAACTTCTTTTCATTCAGAACATACATCCCCTTTTGCACATTATTCATAAGCAACATCCCTAAGTTCTTTCAGATGGTTCTGCCGCATCTTCACTTCATCCTCGTATTTTTCATAATATTTATCCACTAATACCTTCAGTGTTTCTGTAAGTCTCTCCCTAAATTGAAAGAGGGCAATGAGCATATCTGTTCTCCGCTCAGGAATAAAGTTATCTATCCTTGAAAACCAATGCGTTTCTATCAAATGTGCTTGATTTGTAAACACCATGGGATACTGTGCGGCGTATCCGGATGCTATCATTGCCACTGCCCTCTTGGCACAAGAAGGACAATCTTGGCAATTTCCATTATCGCTATAGCAACTCACCGTTTCATTGACATCTAAAAGTGTACTCCATTTGCGTTTCCACACACGCACAACGTCTGTTTTTGTCATTTTTATAAAAGGGGATTCTAGTGGCACTTGAAAGTATTGTGTAAACCCATCATACATACGAATAGATTTATCCGGTACAGCCAATTCGTCACTAAGACCTGCCAGAATAATTTCCGATGGCAAAAATGAAAGCGCGATAGCTGCAATCAAAAGATTTCTAGCCGGAAATACATGTCCAAATCGTTCCTTGCCCAACATAATAAATTTCTCTAAATCTATTTTTGCTTCAATCAATGGTACATCCAATTGATGGCTGATTTTTTCAACCACGGCTTTCTCTGGCGTGTTATAAGGCTGGCCATAATCGCACCATAAAGCAATTGGATTTTTCCGTATATCTAATAAATGCAACAATGCTCCTGTAGAATCCACACCTCCCGAAAAACAAACCAACGAACATCCAGCAAAGCCTGACTCATATTTTCTTTCTCTTTTCTTTTTACTATTCTGAATATGAACAGTCGGTGTCTCAATTCCTGTTGGATATGCTAAAATATAAGTTAAAAAATCACTAAGCGCATCATTATCGGCGGACTCCGGTATTGGATTCTCCAATGTAATCTCTCTATATCCTAAATATGTTTCTACAATCATCTCATATATAGCATCTATTATTGGCGATATCACACAGCTTTTCCTTTTATCATTTCGTTCTAAAATTTCTATTTCTATTTGCATCTGTTAACTCCTTCCAATAACCATATTTATAAATCATTCTCCATACCAACAAATGATATAATCCTGCCATAATTCCCTGTTCATGCATACATTGCAATGCCATTCGCAATTCCTTAATGATTGATAAATCCCTCCAAACACTTCTTGGCTTTTTTACTCCATACTTTACCTGAATATAGGTTCCTTTGCCCAAACGGTAGACTGATTGGATATCCTCTTTAACTGTCAATGGTTTGTGTAATACATAAGCTTTTGAAATTCCAAATGGAATATTTGCACTTTTAAGCCTATCCCTTTGATCATTGTCCTCTCCCCATTCTAAGCGCCGATCATACAAGTAACCTCCTATTTTATCTTGTACATCAATTCTAAATGCAGCGGGCATAAACAACATCTCATCTGGCGTAGTGAACTTTCTGCACATAGCTACCATTTTTGTTTCAAAATTGTAATGCTGATATCTCATCGGAACACTTACAGCTTCATAAAAATCCAATTCTCTTTCCACATCTTTCACAGCTTGACGAGTGAGTACGCAATCCGAATCCACATAAAAAATCCCCGGCGTTTTACAATACTCTACCGCCTTCTGGCGCAGCAACCCAAGGTTGGATTCATCAAGACGATATGCAACAACCCGCTTATCCCGCCTGACGACTCTCTCTACATAGTCGTCAGGATTATTTAACATAACAATAATCGGAACATTGTTTGGAATACTTGCCAGGCATTTTCTAATCAGATGATCTTTCGAACACAAAATCACAATTGTAACTTTCATAACACCTTCCCTTGTATCTGATTATCTGCAAGTTCCATAACTTTCGATTGTGCCAATTGAGTCCATTTACTCCAACGCTCACCATAACAATGTGCAGCATTCTTTTGAATCATTCCGAAGCTTTTCCCTGAACACTCTATTGCCGTCTTAACACAGTGAGGTACAATCAATGCTATATGATATAATTCTGTTCTGTCGTATGGTTGAGATATATCTGTCTCAAGACTGAGTGAATTTTCGTATCCATATGCACCATCTATAATTCCTGCCAATGGCAATAGTACCATATAGGCGAGCTGTAACTGCGTTTTTGACAACTTAGTATTTTTTGACAAGTCAATCAGTTTTTCTATTTGCTTTGATGCCGATGCCTTTGTAGACACCATAATTTCCGCAAATGAATCATCCGGAATCATATTTTCCTGATATTTTTTTGATAATTCAAATCTTTCTTCTGTTATATTTTCAATACAAGCCCTCCAAATTTGAAATGAATCATACATTTTGGAATGATTTGAACGATGTCTGGTATTGTGCATTCCTAATATTGGAGAGGCTATTTTCAAACCCATATTACATGAATTTGCTACAATATCCCATTCCCCTCCCCAATCAAAATGATAAGTATCCTTTAATGTAATTTCACATATTTTTGCTGTCACTCCAAAAAATGCTCCAGGAAAAGCTGTAGGAACTTTATCTGCGTACTCCGGATAAAACATATTCAACATTGGCCTACCTATCAATAAATTACATCTTCCCGCTGCTGAACTAATATCCGGTATTACAATATCCTGATCTTCTATAAGAATCGGACGCAAAAAACTATTGATAAAAAATCCAAAATCCTGCACTTTCCAATCCGAGTCCACAACTGCAATGTAATCCGTTCCAAGTCTGTATGCAATCTTACTAATTATCGCGACACCATAATTTTTATTAGGAAAAATTTCACACATATTACGAATTATTATACATTCTATATCTTCTTCAACTTTCTCGATTTCCTTCTCATCTCTTTTGTATTTAGCATCAAAGATAATAATGTGTACCTCCAACCCTATTTTAGTTAGAATGTCAATAGCACTTTTCATAAAAGAACAGAGTACTTCCCGACCTTCATTCAACCAACAAGTTCCCCACACAATGGATTTTTTACTCATATATCTTGCTTGTTCCCCTTCTTGTTATTATTTATCATGTTTTGGAAACCAAAATGAAGTAACGAATACTCCTCTCTTTAAGGATGGCTCACGCAACCCCTTTAAAAAGAAGCAGGCACAAGAATTAATTAGCCTCCTGTCTATCATCCTGTTCTTCGTACTCCTTTACTCTCTTTACGATGTTTGATGTTAAAGGAAGGCAGATACATTCATACAATGTTTTAAGAATAACCTGTATTGCCATCATGTTTATGATTTGTCCTATGGGGATGGAACCACCAAAAGCAATAGGAACAAATACGCAAGAATCAACTGTTTCCCCAACAATAGTTGACGCAACTGCACGTAGCCAAAATTTTTTGCCATTAACCGATCTGACCTTCATTCTATTCATTATTGATGCATTAGCTAGCGATCCACTCAAATATGCGGCAAGACCTGCTATTGTAATACGTGGCGTGGTTCCAAGTATCATTGCAAATTCATTTGACATCTCATACCAATCCGGTGCTGGAAGAAGAATGGCCACAGAAAAAACTAATACCATAAAACAATTCATAAAAAATCCCATATAGATGACTTTTTTCGTAAGTTTAAGTCCGTATACCTCCGTCATGATATCATTGAGAATATACGATATGGGAAACACTAAGACTCCTGCTGAAACAGACCAATTTTCTATTTTCAGCAATTTTACTGCTAAGATATTAGATAGTAATAGACAAGTAATAAATACTGTGGAAAAACAAAAAAATAAGACTGTGATATTTTCTTTGCGCACATTCCCTATCTTCATGTAAAACCTCCCAAAAGCATCCTATTTTAGACCGGGCTTGCAGCCCTTACCTGAAATCCAAAAAGCCGTCATGGGCATTCCAATCAATGGGCTTTATATTTTTTTCGCAGTACATCACCAACACCGCATCGGGCTTCACCTCTTTCACATACGCCCGCAGGGAACCGGTAAAATAGGGCAGATACATCATATGGGTCTCCTCCACGCCGCATGCCAGGTAGGTTGTGGAATAAGCACCGAAAGAATCCTGCACCACCAGCAGCTTCCGGCCTGCGTTGCCCTTGGCATTTTTGTTTTTGACAATCCCCAAGGCATAATTTCCCCATCTTACGCACGCATATGCATCTGGTTTTTCCAGATAGTCATTGCCGGAATACCGCAGCACATTTTCCAG
>QLIP01023153.1_pt1 | contig 11352 bp, 13 predicted proteins | sample 1769771 | NCBI WGS metagenome assembly QLIP01 (sample SAMN09428762, study PRJNA476227) | Gut metagenome, whole genome shotgun sequencing project. | isolation source: cecum | host: Rhizomys sinensis | place: China: Jinsha town of Minqing, Fujian Province | collected 2013-09-23
TCGCGATCTTCAGGCTTCCGGTGCCCTGTCGCCAGGTGTTTCATCCTTGGGCCTTCGATTGTCCGGGACTTGAGAAGCATTCCGGAGTCACATTGTTTGCCGTCATGCGACGTAGCTTGCGTTCCTTGCCATCCACAAGCTCAATCTGGCCAAGCCTCGTCTTTCAAGGCGAGGTTATTGACGCTGTCTGCCGTGCGTGCGGCTTTCGTCCGCCAAAAAAAAGCGACATGGATATACTCCCATTTTACCTAAAAAAGTCAATATTGAAAAATAGGCATATTCGTCCACATATATCCATGCCTTATGATTTCAAGACTTCAATAGCGTTCAAATTACAGGCTCGCTGAAAAACCGGAAGGCATCTTCCTGCATCGCGCCGGATCGTATCCGCCTTTATCTCATCCCATGAGCAGCGGCTGCGTCTCGCGGGTCCCTGCTCGTGAAGCAATCGGATCGTGAAGGGCTCATGGGAAGCGAACTCCGCCCTCCCGCCTTTCAACGCGGACTTTAACTAAGTGCTTCGCGGGCGTCAGCGGCTCGCCATTTTCGTCCAGCACGCAAATCAGATCAATCATAGGCCGTGCCCACCCATCAGGACTGGTCTCCATGAACCGGGCGCGGCAAAGAGTTTAACGAATCCGCTGGCAGTCAACCAGCAAAAAAAATTATCCAAGGTCATTTCACATCGATGCCGAATCCGTTCAAGGCCTCGAGGCATCCGATTCTCTCGATCCTGATTTTGCAGTGAGGCATGCAGTCAAGCTCGATGCTGTCCGAAAAAAGCCCGTCGGACATCGATGCTATCCTTTCGTGAATGCCGCCGAGGCGTTCGATGTGGCCATGCACGCAATCCTTGAGATCGGCGATGCACATGCCTTTCAGATCGATCCTCATGCCGAAGTAATCCGGCCCGTCTTCGTAGGGGCCGCTTTTAAAATCGAGCACGACGGCGTACCTGAAAACGCAGGCATTCCGGAAATAGCGCTTCTTGTCCACGCCTGCGGGGAAGGCGCGGTCTATCATATCGAGCACGAGCGACATGCATTCTCCGTCCGAGGGATCGCCGTCGCACGAACTCCCGCACAGATCGGCGACCGCTTCCGAAATCCTTTCCAGTATCCTGCGCGGCTCACCGAAATCCTCGATGGGCCATGGGAAGATGGGGACGATGAAATCTCTCGGCATAACGGGCTCCTTTCCGCATTAGTGGCTATCGGTCAGGGGCAGAGACAGGAAAACCCCTCTCCCGCCGGCTGCCTTTTGTCCGGCGACATTGGCTTCCGGATCGCTTTTCCCCGCTCCCGCGTCGCTGAATCTCCTGAATGCCCCATCTCTTCGCCCGCAAAGGTAGGTGTCGAATTTCCACGATCCGTTGCACGTCAAGTGCTGGTGAAGCAGCTTGTAATATTCCCGGCGATCCACTCCTTCCAGCGCAGACCATGGCGAGAAGCCGCCGCCGTACTTCCATGACAGCATCCTGGCCATGAAGCTGTTCCCGACGGAGAACGGGCAGATGCCGGGCAGGATGTGCTCGATGCCGTATTCGGCGAGGAACGAAAACCTGCCGCACCGCTCCGGTTCGCCCAGGAATCGGAACAGCCTATCCAGCATGGATCGTATCATGGATACTGGCGGCATCTCGTAGAGCATCCTGCCCTTTGCGGTGCGGATGGCGGCGTCATGCATTCTCATTCCCGGCGATTGGGGGAAGACGAGGGCATGCGCTTCCTCAAGGCAACGCCAGTCAATTTCTTCCGCATCGTGCACACGCACATAGGCTTTTAAGATGCTCGCCTCACGGGACGGATCTTCAATCCGGCCATCCGCGAAATACCGTGCGGCCAAGCGGCGAAGCCTTTCCTTGTCCAGAGGGATCATCAGGCTCAAGGACAGGTTGGAGCTTATCTCATCGACAATGGCCGCGACGTAAGAATCCATGAATTCGCGCATTCTCCCGCGCAATTCCAAGCAAGCCGACTTCCTCGATTCATGCTCGGCATGGAACGATCTCCTGAACCAGCCGAACGACAGCGCGCCTTCGCGCCCCTTTCTCTGCCAAATCCACATGGCCCTCACCCCCAGCTTGGTTCCAGATCATCCGTTTCCGACTGGAATTCCCGCCGCTCCTGCAGGGTCAGGCGTTCGCGCCCCTTGCGGTGCAGGCGGGGGTTGCCGCACATCCAGCAGGAGCATGGACACGGAGTCGTGCCGTTCCTGCCTACGGCCTTGCCTGTGAAGGACTTCAGCCGGAACGCCTTGCACATCTTCAAGCCCTTTGACCGCCTTATCCTCAACGCTTCCCGATCTATCATCGCCTTTTCCCCCTGTCGGTTCCGTAATCCCGATCGTTCGCGAGCGTCTCGTTGCCGTTCAATGAAAACCTTCTGGCGAACCCCTCAATGTCGCCCTCGTACACGAGCGTGCCGAAGAAATAAGCGTCGATGTTCAGGATATCGAATGCGCCATCGCGAAGGCAGGGCTTGACGACATAGGTGTATTCGATCCGCTCCATGCGCTCCTTCCAGTCAGGATAGATGCGCTCGAGGCATATGTTGTACGACAGGTCGCGCCTCTTCAGATGCCAAACCGCCAGCGCGGCCAGATCGCCCATGCCGTTCGAGAAGTATTTCCACAGATCGTCCCTATCGATAGGGCAGCAATCGTATTCCCACCTTCCGGAGAGCAAATCGTACAAATCCTGCCCCCTGGCAGCCGGATATCCGTCGTAATGCGAGAATATCCGGACCAGCGGCTTTCCGTCCTGATCCAAGAAATATATGTCTGCGTGCGTTCCCATTTGCGTCCCGCTTTTTTCAATCGGATCATGTTTCGCCGACCGCCGAGGCCGGCATTCCCCGTTTTCCCCGATCCATCACTCGCTGCCGCGCGGTCGATGGGCATCCCCAAGGAAATAAAGCGCACGGTTATCCTTCTTTTCACGCTCCTCATCGACAGTCCCCCTTGCCGCCGGCGGGGGGGAGGTATGCCTTGCGGCGAAATCCCCGGCGGATTTCCTATCCGCGCCGGAAGAGAGGCGGCGATTGCCCGAGTTGCAGGATCCCCCGCAGGCATCTTCAAGAGTTCCTACGCAATCCTTGAAGCAGCCAGCCGACAAGGCGAGGCAAATCTCCCTGATGCCCTCATGGAGCCTGGCGCGGGCTGCGCCATCGATCTGCTTGGCACTGAAATCGTGCCACGCCATCGTGAAAAATGAGATGAACTTATCGAAATTCGCCGCCTCAGCCGTCTTGTCGCCATCAAGGAGCAAGCAGGCGATAAGGCGTTCGCCCTCGATCCTTCTTTTGATGAGTTCCAGAAGCCTCGCGTCGTCCACATATTTCAGATGCCGCTTGCCATTGACGAATGCGTCCACGCCAATCATGATCGCCCCCCCGATTTTCACGAGCCGATGGCGTCTCGGCCATCGACCTGCCTGTTCAGGCCCGTTTCCGGCCCGTCATCCATGCCGATCGGCATGCCAGCCGACAAGGCGGCTCCTGAGCCTGACCTCTTTCCCGAGCTTTTCGAAATGCCTTCCCATCAAATGCGCCGCCGGCATCATCTAGACTCATGGTTGCATCCAAAGGATGCAACCATGCTTCTCTTTCCTGATTATGCCTTTCAATTCTTCGTTCATCTGCCTTTGACCTTGTCCATCACTTCCTTGAGCGTCGTCCGCGTGTCCCAGAACAAGTCAAGCTGCATCAGATCGATGGCCAGGTATTCCGGCAGGTAGACGGGGCCTGTCTCCGCATTCCAGGAGTCGCCGTTGAGGCATACGAATGCTTCCCCTTCCAGTGTCTCCAAATCAAGCTCGTACAGCCAGATATCAGTCCCTCCGTGGAAATAGTGCATCCCGATCTTGATATCTTCCAGCGGCAGGTATCGTACGGCGCCCAAGCTGGGCATCGCCGATATCTGCCTCTGGAGCCGTTTTAGGGAGTCGGCGATGGGTCCCCTTTCCTCGCCGCGGAGGGTTTCCTTCAGCACGAGCAATTCCAGTTTCGGGACGAACCTTTCCAGGAATTCGTAGTCCACCTTCCGATCGGGCACTTCCTTGCGCTCCTTGAACATATCGGCGTTCAAAACCATGCCTCGTGCCATTTCCTTCCCCTTGCACAGGAAGCGGTGGAATGCGCTCTCGTTGACGATCTCGCTTCCGAATGCGGCTACGAGTGCGGCGTACCGGCTCTCCGCCTCTCCCACGATACCGTTGATCGGCCCGTGATCGAACGAGAGGTGCATGTCCGCGTCCATGCCGCCGCCGATCGCGGCCAGCTTTCCGGCCTTTTCCCGCCATCCAGCGGGCAGCCCCCGCTCGAAGAGTCCGCGATCCTTAGCGTAGGCTACGCATCTCTTCCTGATTTCCGCCGCGAATAAGCCGACCAGTTTCCCGCTGGCGGCCTTCGCCAATTCCTGCATATCCTTGAGCCTTTCCGCGGGCGCGGCAGCGATGACGGAAGGGATGGCCGAATCGGCCATCGCCTCGATGGCGCCGCGGATATCAATGAAACTGTAGCCTGGCTTCGCCATCTCTTCCTTGATGGGTTCAAGGAGCTTCATGATCTTTTCCTTCTCTTCCATCCACGCTTTCCTTCTCCCGCATCTCTCGCCTTCCGAAAGGTACGGCTGCGCCTCGATCCCGAGATAGTCGTTGCCGACGGTCCGATCCCCGTCAATGAAGGGATGCAGGATCGCGTCAAGCAGGCTTGATATCTTGCCAAATTCCTTGCCTATCGAAATTTCGTTGCCTTTGTCCATGTAAATCCCCCTTTTCCTGATTTAATCAACCGATTCGCTAGACAAGGCCAGGCTCCGCCTGGAATTCCACGTCCGCTCTGACAGCTCAGCCTTGCATTTATCGCATATGGGCAGCTCGAACACGTTGAACGGCTCGTCATCGCCGCAGTCGCTGAAATAGTCCGGCTGATCGTCTTCCCCTTCCTCATCCTTGTCCTCGAGGCGGGCGCCGCAGTACATGCACAGGTATTTCGTGCCAACCAGAACCTTGTTCAGCATCTTGAATTCGTGCAGCTGCCTGTGGCAGGCGCAGGCGTAGAGGGTCTGCCGCTCGCCCATGGCCAGGCTGTCGATCACGATTCCGAGGTTCAGTCCCTCGAAGAAAACCAGCGCCTCCTTGGCGGCCTTCTTCCAGCCGGGAGGTATCCTGATGTTCGACGTCTCCGAGAACAGGAACGGAAACTCCCGCAGGAATTCGTCCCTGATCGGGTTGCTGTCGACCGGCTCGGACTCCTCCTTCTTCGGCCTTTCGCGCGGCGAGTACGGAATGTCCCTGATTTTCAAGTCAGCCATGGCCTTCGCCAGCCTGATCCGTTCGGCGTGCCCCGTCTTCACGGAAACGGACGCCTCGCCGCGCAATCCGGCGGTCAGGCCGTACGCCTTGCTGAACGTCTCGACTCCCCATTCGTGCTTGCGCGTGTCCGAGTCGTAGTTGATGACGAAAGCCTGGCCGGGCTTCAAGTCTATCAAATCGGTAGTGCTGTAACGCGCTGCGATGGCGCGTGTCTGCTCGTCGTCCGTGAAGAACATGATCTTGCTGTTGCAGTTCGACGCGAATGCCTCTACCGCGACACGGGAATTCCCCCTGTTCATCAGGGCGGAAGCCGATTGCGTGGCCGCCATGAAGCCCACTCCGAATTCCCGCGCTTGCGCGATGAAGTTGACGTCCGAGAAGCGCCCGCCGCCAAGGTCTGCGACCTCCTGGAATTCGTCGATGAACACGAACCGCTGGTGATCGCGCTGGCGGATGCCTTCCTCGAAAATCGCCTTGTAGAACTGGTTGAGCATGTGCCTCCCTATGTGCGCCCCCGTCATTCCCGACTGCGGATCGCAGCGCAGGGCGACGATCTTTTTCTGGCGCACCAATTCATCCATATCGATGCCGGCCGCTCCCTGGGCGCAGAAGTTGGCCATGCCGGGTACGTCCACGAAGCCCTTCAGCGCGGTGATCAGCTGATCGGTGCAAAAGCTCATCTGCTGCGCCTGTTCGATGTTGCCCGATTTCTCCCATAACTGGTTCAGGACGTGGAATTGGGAGTTCTTTACGCCCTTCACGAATTCCATCTGCTCCTCGTCGTTCCTGTCCGCGATGTCGCTCGCGAAATGCTGGAAAAGGGCCGTCGCGCGCTTGAAGTCGGAGAAAAGCTCGAGGATGGTCAGCAGGTTCGGGGCGAGGACGGGATGCCTGGCGCCCAGCCATTTCAGCATCTGGAAGCACTCTTTCGCGATGCGTGCGCCCCGCACATGGAAGTCCATGTTGTTGGTTTCCCCGAAGAAGTTGTCGCGCATTAATTCGATGCAGAAATCGTAGAACTGGGGCGCGTCCATGTTCGATAGCAGGTTGACGGGCGTGGCGGTCTCGGAAGTGCCGAATTCGACCACGTCGTCACCCCTACCGCAGTCTTCCGCGATCTCCCTGATCATGCCGCGCAGGTTGCCCTTGACGTCCACGACGAAGCCGCAGTTGCCCGACTCGATGTGGCGCTTCAGGATCGGCAGCATGACGCTCCTGGTCTTCCCCGATCCCGTCGTGCCAGTGACCAGCAAGTGTCGGAGCGACGAGTCGAAAGTTATGCCCCTGCCTGAATCGAATTCCAGGAGCAGGTTCTCGGGAGCGGCAGGCGCGACCGTTTCCTTGGTATATGTCTCGTTGAAGCCGATTTTTCTCATTTTGACCTCCAGGAGAAGTTTTTACGTTCGATCTATATCTAGGTTATAGGTTTATGTCAAGAAAATATTTTCATGGATTTAAAAAATGATTTTCTTGAAATTATATAAAATACTAGGTGTTGTATGCCCATGAGGATATTTCAATTTAGCGGGCATGCATTAATCCTGACCCTCGCCCGCAGGCATGCGGCGAGGGAAGGGAAAGGAGATTCGACGCCCGCGCCGGGCATGCTCATGGGAACATTCGCGATTTATTGGCGTATCAAGCTGGCAACAAGGGCGGACAGATTCAAAAAAACTCAAGAATGCATGGTCATCGAAAAAGCGTAAACTGAACCTTCCTGAAGGAAGATATCGTTGGTCAAAGCCAAATGCCCGCTACGTCGCTTGCGTGAGTCAAGCGGGAATGCGCGGGCTGTCGCCCCAAGGCTTTTTGCTCGCTTCTTTCCATGCCTGAAAACAGGGGCATCCGCAAAGGGGGATTCGATGAAAACCAAAACTGATTTCGAAAGGGATTTCGACGCCTTCGTCGATAGGCTCGCGTCGGAAAGGGAAAGGTACGCCGAATTGGCCAAGCTGCGCTACGATGCCGCGAATTACTGACTCTACGACGATTTCGACGGATCCGACGCCGCCGACGTGAAGGCGCTGCAGGATTTCGTCAACGCCTGCGTCGGCAATATCGCCGCGGCCATATCCCAGGAGTACGGGATCGGCGACTGCGTGGACGAACTCGTGGAATTCTCATGCATGAAGCCGGAGGATGCGGCGGAATCCGGCATCTTCGAGCGGGCGCTCCATTCGGCCAGGGTGTTCAACCTCGGCCGCTACCCCGATGACGAGCCGCGCATCGAGGCCGCGCCGTCGATTTCCATCGATCACAACATCTGCGGAGGCGGCAAGAACTTCTCGTTCAGCGAAAGACTGTCCTTCGATAGGAACGGCGCGGTCATCTCCGGCGATGTCGATATGCCCGTGTCGCGGCGCGAGGCTTACTCGTTTTCCATGGACATGCCTCCGATGGCCGCGGAAATGGCGGCGGAGAAATTCGGCTGCATACTCGATGAATGCTTGGACGATGCATTTCGCCAAAAACCGTAAATCGACCCCGCCGTCCCCCCTCCCGCAGCCATCCGCGATCTCCCTGATCATGTCGTGCGGGTTGCCCTCGACATCCATGGCGAAGCCGCAGTTGCCCGGCTCGATGTGGCGCTTCAGGATCAGCAGCATGACGCTCCTGGTCTTTCCCGATCCCGCCGTGCCGTTGGCCAGCAAGTGGCGGAGCGACGAGTCGAAAGCGATGCCCCTGCCCGAATCGAATTCCAGGAGCAGGTTCTGAGCGCGAAGGTAGCGGGTGTTTCCTTGTTATATGTCTCGTTGAAGCCGATTTTTCTCATTTTGGCCTCTGTGCGAAGTTTTTACGTTCGAGCTATCTCTAGGTTATAGAGTTATATCAAGCTATATTTCTTCCGGAAAATAAACTAATTTTCCTTGACATGCTATAAAAATCTAGGTATGCAACGCGCATGGGGTTCTTCTTTCATGGGGAAGGATCGCCGCGGACGGTCAGCTCCTAGAGGCGTCTTTCGCCAACGGCAAAAGGAGGATTTCGTCAATAACCTCGCCATGAAAGACGAGGCTTGACCAGATTGAGCTTGCGAAGGGCAAGGGACGCAAGCTGCGTCGTGCAGCGGCGGAAAACGGGACTCAGGGATGCTTCTCAAGCCCCGGGCAATCGAAGGCTCAAGGACGACGCCCCAAGGGATGAGTACCCTTGCAGAGGGTAATTCGATGGAAACTTTCAAGCTGGGCGAAAGGGCGCTCGTGCTGCGCGGGCAGATGAAGCGCAGGAAGATCGAAGGCGATGTGGCACTGGGAGCGTTGCCGAACGGTTGCATGATCTGCAGGGATGTCGGAATCGGCGACATCGGGGCCGCCGATTTCGTGGAAATCTCCAATGCGCCGATCGTCTCGATCGGACTGACGGCGGCTGCAAGCAAATTCCTTTTGCGGGAAAAGGACATTGTGCTCTCTTATGTGGGAATGATCGGGAAAGTTGGGCAAGCGGGATTCGTCCGCAGCTTGGCAGGGCCAGCCTTGGCGGGGCGAAGCCTTTGCATCGTGCGAGGCATCGGGATCGATCCGGTTTGGCTTTTCTATTATTTGCTTCAACGCCGGGAAAAACTGATTGAATTGGCTCCGGTCCCCGAAAAATACAGGGTCAGCGTGATCTCGCTGGGCGATTTGAGAAAGCTGGAGATTCCGATGCCCACGCAAAAAGAGATCGATGCCGTGAACGTCATTCACGCAGAGATTGCGGCAAACGCAGAGAGGCTGGCAGAAGCGGGAATGGCCATTGCGGAGGGAAGGAGAAAAATGAATGCGCTGTTTGCCAGATGATTCATAATCTTGCCATGCTTTCTGAAAATTAAAAATGGATTTCCGCAGGGAATGCCGTCGAATGGCTTGCCGCCAATTTTCCCTGCCCGCGCAGGGCTGACTCAAGGGCCTGGCTATTGCCAGGCCCTTTTCATTGCATCGGCATCGACATATTTGAAAAACTTTGAACAGATTTTTTTGAATTGACAAAACCATGAAAACAAGATAGAATTCACCGGAAAAATCCGGGTGAGGAGCGATTTTCCGCGTCCAATCCCGAAACGAGGGGATTTCCGATGTTGCAAACCACAGCCACGGCTTGCGCGAGCGGAGAGGCCATCCGCGAGATGCTCGCCAAGCTATTCGATGACGCCACCTACATCACGCGCACGCAGTTCAGGGAATTCATGGGGATATCCCGGGGAACCGATTCCCGGATGAGGACGCAAGGGCAATACCCGCGCATGATCAACCTGCCGGGAGCTTCGGAAGGGCGAATCCTGCTGATCGATCTCGCCGCCTGGCTCGAAAGCGGGGGATGCCCGCGGATCGAGGGCGCGAAGAAGCGCGGGCGGCCAGCGGGCGGCGGCAAGGAAGAAGCCGGACCTTTAAAGCAATAAAGGCGTCATTTCGCGGCTGCGGAAAGACGCCAATACTGAAATAGCTATCGTAAGCGCGTGACAACCTTACGATAGCCGTTCCAGGGAAAATTGCAAGCATTTTTTCCGTTGCCGCGATGGGCCAAGCAAATCATCGTGGGAACATACATGGCAGCAGGCAATTCAAGCCACGCTTTCGGCAGGCGATGGATGAAGCCGATTTGCGAGCTTGGGCTGGCGATTGGAAAGAAAGAGCGTTTCGTTTTCGGCTATCCCATCTGGAATTCCTTTTCAGGCCTTAAATTCGGCGTACGCTCCCGCGAGGCGAAATTCTTTTCCGAAGGGCACAATCTGGTGATGGTGACGGACAGGTTCCATTTCGGGCGCAGCGTCGCCATCCTGGACGGTTTCTTCAAGATTCCGGACTGGAGGGATCTCAAGGCCGTATTCAAAGACAAGACATGCTACTTTGACGAGCTGGGCCCATCTGTGGAAGCGCCATTATCGGGTTTGGAAACGCCGTCCGGCGGCAACGAAGGAAGCGAAGCGGGCCCAGAAGATTTCGATCCCGCGGCTTGCCGCGTTGCCCGCGTCACTCCGTTAGACATTGAAAGAGAGTTTTTCGTCCTGAACTTGCAGGCTCCGAACATCCGGATACTGGAACTGCTCGTCCCCCGCCGGGTCTGGCTCAAATACGCCAAGCCATGCAGCAAAAACGCGAGGGATCACGCCAAGAAAGGCAGGGGCATCGCCTTTTTCGAAGCCGATGCCCACGAGCCGAGCATCAAGGGCGAATCATGCGCCTGCTTCATCGAAAGCAGCAGGGATTACGTGATCGAAGTCGCGTCCAGGCACATCGTCACCAATGTCACGGCAACCTGCGGGAAGCGGACGGAAAACGTGTACAGGCTCCGCAAGCTTGGACACCCGATAGCGGTGTTCGAATTGCCGGAAGGCGAGATTCTGGTCGGCTACAACAAGGCCAAGATGGCGATAGTGTTCTTCTTCAACCCCAAGGAAAGCTACTCGCCGCCCGGCGAATCGGACACGATGAATAAAGATGGCTACATTTTCAAGATCGATGCGATGAACGAGATAGGCCAGAAAAAGAGCGTCTCCGTAGAAATCCTCGTCTGAAAGATCCCCTCCGCCCCGCGAAGGCACGAGAAAGCGACTCCATGTCTCCCGCCATTCGCGGCGATCCTTGAAATCCTGCTCCATGGCTCCCTGCATTTCGGAAAAGCGCGAGGAAACGGCGCGCAAGCGATCCTGCTTGCTGGCATCCGGAAAGGCGGCGATACGCCCTTTTCCTCCATGACGCGTCGATATTCCGGAAAACTTGGATCCGTGACGCTTAACATAGCGGAATGCATGGAAAAAAACGGCATTTTAAGGGCCGGAATCGCCGATGACACGTCTTTCCGGCTTAAAACTTGGATCCTAGGCGTATAACATATTGTAATAACATGTTAAAAACACAATGGAATGCGCAAAAAAGCGGTTTTGGCACAAAAACTTGGATCCGTCATGCCCAACTTGCTGGAATCGCAAGGGAAATTGCGGCTATAAGGGTCCATGCGGGCGTTTTCTACGGAAAACTTGGATCCGTGCATCGCAACACCATGGAATTCATGGATAAACATCGGATTTAAACCCTTTTAAACCACTTCAGGGGCATCCTGGC
>QLIP01107123.1_pt1 | contig 11313 bp, 13 predicted proteins | sample 1769771 | NCBI WGS metagenome assembly QLIP01 (sample SAMN09428762, study PRJNA476227) | Gut metagenome, whole genome shotgun sequencing project. | isolation source: cecum | host: Rhizomys sinensis | place: China: Jinsha town of Minqing, Fujian Province | collected 2013-09-23
TTACTCAAGCCGCGGATTTATTTTTGATTTAAAACGCAAATTTTCAGAAAAATATATTGCAGTTTCAAAAATAATGCGTATATTTGCACTTAACTATTCAATACGCGTTATGAAACAAGAAATCATCACTGCTCTCAACGCTAAATTCAGTGGGGTGAGCGAAAGAATCATCGGTCGGGTCGCTGACAAACTCATCTCCAGCGGCAAGGTCAAGAAATCAGAGGACGTGGAAGAAGCCGTGAAGGAAGTAACCTTCCAGCAAATTCTCGACCAGTATGGCGACTACCGCGCCAACGAGGCAGCGCAAACCGCCAAACGCAATTACGAGAAGGACCACAACCTCAAAGACGGTAAGCCGGGAGTCGACGGCAGCAACGAACAGCAACCCGGGGCTGACGACAAGAAGACTAACGGCGACGAAGCTCCCCCATGGGCCAAAACACTCATCGAGCGTGTGGAACGAATAGAGGTGGCCAAGACCGTCGAAAGCCGAAAGCAGCAACTAACCAACGTGATTGCCAAGTTGCCCGAAGCGTTGCGCAAGCCCTACGAGCGACTCTCGCTGGACCAGTACTCCGACGAGGAGTTTACCAAAGCGCTGGCCGATATTACCACCGAGGTGGAAGGCATCGCCAACAGCGCCGCAGCACGTGGAGGTGTTTTCGGCAAACCTTCTGCTGCTGGTTCGCCAGCAGACAAGGCTGAACTCTCCAAGGAGCAACTGGCCGCCATTGCCCATCGCGATGGCAGCAGGAGTGCCGACGAGCAGCCTTTTTAAGTTCAACCCTCTAACCTCTAAACAGAAATGTCAATGACTGTAACGAGAAAGCGCGACACGGTAACCCCTCGCGTTTTCATGCACAAAACCGCCGACATCCGTGGCGGTGTGTCCGTAATCTCCTCCGAGCTGGGCGGCAAAGTCCTGCGTGAAGGTGCCATTCTCAGCGAGCCCGCCGAAGGCATGGTTCACGTGGTCAAGACTGGCGCTGTGGTAGCTGCTGTGGCAGCCGCCGACACCTCCCTCAAGCTCACGAAGCACCACAATTTCAAGGTGGGCGACGTGGTATTTGCTGCCGCTGGCGGTGCAGCAGTGCAAATCACCGCTATCGACACCTCCTCCACGGACTACGACACCGTCACCCTCGACGCTGCTCTCGGTGCTATAGCCCAAGGTGGCAGCATTGCCGAAGGCAAGGCCAAGAAGTCTTCGGGCGCCGAACTCAAGTACGTCCCGCAGTCGGTCAACGGCACCTCGCAGGCCATAGAACCCGAGTCCAACCTCATCACCGATGCTTGGGTGATTGGCGTGACCTATGGCAACCCCGTCCCCTCCTTTGTTTCTGACAAACTCAAAGGCATCATCAACCTCTAAACCCTTCTGACCAATGTCAACTGTAACCAATACCCTCATCGAAGGTCTTAACCAAAGAATGGTGCAAGCTCGCTTGGACACCATCGACATGAAGCCCTTCCTCTTTGGCAAGTACTTCCCCGTGAAGAAAGTCACGGGCTTCAATTGGAAAACCGTCTCCAACTACGTGTCTAACCTCAATGTGGCTGCCGACATCCACACCGACAACGGCACCATTCTGCGCAAGACCCGCCCCGTGTTCCAGAACAATCAAGGCGACATTCCCCACATCGCTATCTCTCGCGAACTCACCCGCTCCGAAATCAAGGACTACCAAACCGAGCTTGCACTGGCTTCCAATGCCGATGCCACCGCTCTGGTGCAGTTCTGGGGCAGCGACATCGACTTCTGCGCCAGAGGCGTGCAGGCCGAGCTGGAGTTCCTCGCCTGGAATACCATCTCCAACGCTGGCGTGTGCAAGATAACCACAGAGAACAACGCCAGCTTTGCCAACAAGTTCGACATGGACTACCAGGTCGACAAGTCGCAGAAGCACGCCACCGCCACCGACTGGGGCGACAAGAGCACTGCTGACGTTATCGGCGACCTCACGAAAATCATGCAGAAGGCTAAAAAGAAGGGCATCACCCCCAAGTTTGCCTTCATCAACCTCAACGAGCTTTACCGCATCGCTTCCTGCGAACAGGTAATCAAGGCTTGCGCTTCGGTCGTTGCCAATGCCGTGGGCATCCAGCAAACTCCGACCCTGGCACAAATCAACACCATGTTGGCCTCTCAGGCTTGGCTCAACGGTCTGCAACTGCGCGTAATCGACACCACCGTGACCCGCGAATTGATTAACGGCACCATCAAGACCGACAATCCCTTTGCCGACAACACCATGGTGCTTTCCGAAACCGAAATCCTCGGTTCTACGCAGTATGACGTGCTCCGCAACAACGACCGCAACAACTGCATCCTGCGTGCCGAACGCGCCCACACCGTCATCAAGAAGTACGGCATTGTCGAACCCCTCACGGAAATCACCATTGGCGAAGCCGATGCGCTCCCCGTGCTCGACTCTGCCTACCGTAACTTCTACGTTCACACCGACAAGAAAGCATGGTAAACCGCTAACGTTGAGGCAATATGGAGACCGCTATGACCTACTTAGACGCACTCCGAGGCATTAGTGCCTATCCGATACCGCTGCGGGTATTCTCCGAGGTAGCTCAAAGGCGCAATTTCCAGTTGAACGCGGAAGTTGTCCCCGAGAGCCTCCTTGAAGATGCGTTCTATCAACTGGCCAAGGCCGACCTGCTGATATGGCTAAGCCTGGCGCCTGATGTGGCGCAAGGGGGGCAAACCTACTCCTTCACCGAGGAGCAACGCCAAGAGATGCGCACTCTTGCACATGCCATCTACGCGCGACTGGAGCCCCAATCCGCCCCGCAGCAAGTCATCTTCGGCTATAAAGGGTCAAGGCTATGATTATCCAAAACGGCTTCATAGAGTTCAAGCGCAAGCAGCAAGGCGGCATCGACCCCGTCAGTGGCTTCCCCGTCAAGTCCTCTGACATTGGGTGGAGCAATCCTATCCCTTGTCAATGGCGGACGGTCAATGCCGACCTTCTGCGGCTGGTCAACGGGGAGCGTTTCCCCGCGGCATCCTACGAGGTGCTGATTGAGGAGCAGCCCATTCCCACAGAGCAGCAAGTGCGCCTGAGCGACAGCCACGGACGCTCGCTGGGGGAGTTCTCCCTCAAAGCCGCTGCCGAGCCTCTGGAGGCCGTGAGCCAAATCAAACTCCTCATCTGACCCGTTATGAGCATGCGGTTTAATGCCCCGCCAGCGGTGATAGAAACCCTCCTCAACCGCCAGCTGCAACGCCTTAACTTAGCTATCGTTCACACTCTGCAAGTTGTAGGCGAAAAAGCGCTCAATGCCGCCCGCCAAACCAACTCCTACCGCGACCAAACGGGCAACCTCCGTTCTTCGTTGGGTTACGTGGTGGTATGCGACGGCAAGGTAGTGGCCGTCAGTGGCTTCGCAGTTGTCAAAAACGGCAAAGAGGGCACCAAGGAAGGGGCGGCTTATGCCAAGCGTCTGGCCAAGCACTACTCCACGGGCTATGCCCTTATTGTAGTGGCGGGCATGAACTACGCCGCCCACGTGTCGGCTAAGGGCTACGACGTTCTCGACAGCGCCGAGCTCATTGCCTACCGTGAAGTGCCACGCATGCTCAAGCGTCTTAAACTCTCCTAACAACCCCCTACCCAATGACACGGACAGCAAAGCAAATACAGGGCGACATTCGCCGCCTTTTGATGAACTCCCCGATAGCGCAAGCAATCAATGGGGGAGTGTATCGCGCCGGACTTCGCCCCCGCGATAGCCAGTTGGAGGACGCCATAGTGGTATTCACTGCTGGACTGCCCGAGCAGATACACACGGGGGTTGTGACGGTCAACATCTACGTTCCCGACATCGACCCCGATGGCAACGGCACGTGGGTGGAGGACGCGGCACGCACGGCTGCGCTGGAACAACTTGCAGCCCAATGGGTCAACAGCCTCAACGGAGCGAACAGCGACTATTACTTCACACTGCGACAAACCATCTACACGGAGCCAGAGCCGGAAATCAGGCAACACTTCGTGGTGGTTCGTCTCGGTTACTCTCTACTTGAATATTAACCCCTCAAAACACTAAAAACATGGCTATTTTATCATTTGGCAAATGCACCATTGCTCACTCCCCCTCGGAGAATGGTGCCCCCACTGCGGCCAACGATGCCTGGAAGGCTCTCGACACACCCAAGAATGGCACCGTCAAGCTCACTCCCTCCGTAGGTACCGAGATTAAGGCTCTCGAAGAGGGTGGCGGCCTGGTGGATTACAACGTTGGCTATAACGAGTTCACCTTTGAGTTTGACCAGTTCGTCAAGAAAGGCAAGGCGAACGACTTTGACGACGAGGACGGTCTCATCTCAGGCGAACACGCTTTCCGCGTAATCCCCAACGACCCCACCTGCAAGGGCATACAAATCGACCGCAGTGTTCTGCGCGTGGAAGAAAGCTACAACACCACCGACGGCATCATCCGCCACTACGTTGGCAAGGTGCTCAAGCCAAAGGCTGGCAACATGGTCAAGCCCTTCATCAGGGGCGTACTTGCCGCTCCCGCTTCTGCGCCCGCCAAGTAACCACTCCCCAACGAAACTCGGAGCCTTCCGCACTGCCAGAGGGCTCCGAGTTCCTCAATTTAACCACTCATTATCTCCCCCACAATGACCAAGACCATAGAACAACAAGTGGCTCAAACTATCCTCCAGCAGCCCGAGGAAATCAAAGTAGGCGACAACTCCTATTCCATAGCCCCTCCAAGCGTCGCAACGCTCATTCTCGCCTCCGAGGCTATATCCCGTCTGCCAAAGTTCACCCTCACCCCCGACCGAGCCGTGGAGGGCTCTCTGGCCATAGCCAAGGATTGCCGCGTCTTAGGCGACATTGTGGCGATATTCATTCTCGGAGCCAAGAGGGTTAACGAAATGGTGGAAGTGCGCCACGTAAGTCGCAAACGCCGTCTGTGGGGACTATTCCACACCACCCACACCTCCGTCACCCTTGAAAGCCGCCGCGACCTCCTTAGCCGCGACCTCTTAGAGAACGCCTCCCCCCGAGAGCTGCACAACCTCTTGGCGCAAGTGCTCACACGGATGCAGGTGGCCGATTTTTTCGGAATTACCACTTTCCTGACAGAGATAAATCTGACACGCCCGACGAAAGTGGCGACCGCTCCGACAGCATCTGGGCAATAGTGGCAGGCACGGTCAAGGCCTTCAACCTCCCGATTGAATACGTTCTCTATGACCTAAGCTACACCAATCTCACGCTCTACGGAGCCTCACTCCCGACCTACAAGAGCCCCAAGGATAAGGAGCAGCAGGACTACATCGATGGCTCCGACCCGCGCAACGTAGACAAAGTAAACGCTTTTATTGACTCTCTCAACTGACCCCAATGAACACCAACGAAGGCCAACTCAACATATCCGTAGGCATCGACAACGCCCGACTGCGCGCAGAAGCAGAAGAAACGAGTAACATCCTCCGCAACATCGGCAAAACAGCCACCCAACAGGGCGCAGCTATGGACAACGCTTTCATCAAGGCGGCCGCGGCTGCTGGCTCGTTCTTTGCCGTAGCTCAAGCCAAGGAGTTCATCAACCAAATTATCCGCACCCGAGCCGAAATCCAGAGCCTTGAAGTGTCGTTTGAAACCCTCTTAGGCAACAAGCAGAAAGCCGCGGAAATGTTTGGCGAGCTGCGCAAGTTTGCCGTCGAAACCCCGATGATGCTCAAAGACCTTGCAGGTGGTGCGCAGACCATGCTCGCCTTCAACCTGGAGGCCGAGAAAGTGATGCCGATGCTCCGAGCCATTGGCGACATCTCGATGGGCGACGCACAGAAGTTCAACTCGCTCACGCTGGCCTTCTCGCAGATGAGTTCCACGGGCAGGCTCATGGGACAAGACCTCCTGCAAATGATTAACGCAGGGTTCAACCCTCTGGCGGTAATCAGCGAAAAGACGGGCAAAACCATTGGCGAGCTCAAAAAGGAAATGGAGGCGGGCAAAATCAGCTCCGAGATGATTACCGACGCGTTCCTTGCGGCGGCCTCAGCTGGCGGCAAGTTCAACGGCATGCTCGAAAAGCAGAGCCACGGCATAGCGGGTGCGCAAGCCAAGCTTTCCGGAGCTATCGACGACATGTTTAACGCCATCGGCCAATCCTCCGAGGAGATCATCGTCGGAGCCTACACGGCCGCCGGCACCCTCGCCAAGAACTATAAGGCCGTGGGAGAGGTGATAGCAGCCGTAGTTGCCACGTATGGTATATACAAAGCCGCCCTCATCACTATCACCGCAATTGAGCGTGCGCGTGTTCAGTTAGCCTTAGCGCAAATGGAAGGGTTGACCAAGGTTGGCGCAGTTACCGAAATCCTCACGGCCAAAACGGAAGCATTAAACGCTGCCATGTCTAAGAATGTATGGGGCATAGTAGCGGCGGCTGTTGCTGCCTTAGCGTATGGCATATACAAGATTGCAACCAGCGAAACAGAAGCTGAAAAAGCCACAAAGCGACTTGACGAAGTAAGCCAAGAGTACAACAAAACCTGTGCAGCCGAACAGGTGCGTATAGACACCCTCTTTTCCCGACTGCAAAGTGCAAAAAAAGGCACTCAAGAATACAAGCAAGCCAAGGACGCAATCCTCAGTCAATATGGCTCCTATCTCAAGGGGCTAAGTAGCGAAGTGGCGAGTTTGAACGATGTCGCAGGGGCTTACAAAGCCATTAAGACTGCTGCATTGGAGGCCGCGCGTGCTCGTTCCTTAGAGAGCGCCACCACAGGCGCAGCCGATGCCTACGGTAAAGTCGAAGGAGAACAACTGGGCAAACTTGAAACCCTACTGAAGGAGAAGTTTGGAGGTCTAAAAGACAAGAATGGCAAGCTGCTATGGACAACACATTTTGCCACCCTAAAAGGAATTATCCAAGACGGCGGAGGCATTGATAATGTCAGCGCCGACTTTCGCAAGGTGTTCGATGAGGTTAAATATCAAGCCGGTGGTGGAACGTTAGCCACTGGAAGTTCTTACGCGAACAATGACCTGGAGAATATATTTGAAGCAATTGGCAATGCCAAAGCCATCTACGACAAAGAGATACACGATGCCGATGCCAAATTTGGCAAGGCACCAACCAAATCCACTACGGAGGAGAAGGCTGCCCCCAAGTGGAGTGACGATGTCAAAGCCCAACGCAAAGCCTTAGCCGACGCCCAAGCCGACCTTGCGCGTCTGAAGAAAGACGCCAACGCCACTACCGAAGCCGTTAAAGAGGCTCAAAGCAGAGTCGATGCGGCCGAGAAAGCCCTGAATGACCTTGGAGTGAAGACGAGTTCAGAGAACAAAGCCGCCACCAAGGCTTCCAACGTGGCGCAGGACAACGCCGACAAGCTCGCCGACAACGCCAACAAGCGCATCGAGCAAGAGGCCGCCTATGCGCGTCAGGTAGCGGACGCAGTCAAAGAGACCGAGTTTGAAATCGAGCAAGCGCGTATCGACGCCATGGAGGAGGGCGTAGCTAAGGAACTCGCCCAAAACGAGCTGAACTACAAACGCCTGCAAGAGCAGCAAGCCCGCCGTCAGCGCGAAATGCTCGATGAGTTAGCCGAGCATAAGATACGCGAGCAAGAAGCGGCCAACCCCACCATGTTTATGAAGAAGAACTCGGACGGCAAATGGGAGGACGACTCAGCCACGCGCGATGCCGCAGTGCGCTCCATGCGTGCCACCCTGACGGTTAAAGACCTCTCCGACGAGCAGCAGGCGCAAATCCAAGAATTAGCCCAGGTAGCCACCAAACTCTACGAAAAGGCTAACCGAGACTCCCTCAAGCGCATGCTCAATGAGGTAATGGACTACACGCAGCAACGTGCTAAAATCGAGGCGGACTATGCCGAGCGCCGCGAACAGCTATACACCACCGACGCCCAGGGCAACAAGGTGCTGCACAATGGCGTGACGCAAGGCAACGTGGACGAACTCAACCGACAGGAAACGGAAGCCCTCGCCTCCGTCGATGAGCAGTTTGCGCAGCGTTCGGAAACCTACAAGGCATGGTGTCAGCAGATAGCCCAAATGTCGCTTGAACAGCTCAATAAAGCGCTCAAGGAAGCGCAAGAGGCGTTGGCTGCCATGGATAAGTCAGGCGCTAATCCTCAGGCGTTAGCCACGGCACGCGCCAAGGTCAACACCCTGCAAAAGACAGTCAACGCCGCCTCGGCCAAGGAGCAACTCTCCCCTGGCACGCGCACAATCAAGGAGTGGGAGGACCTCTACAACGCCCTCTGCGACGTAGAGCGCGAGTTTGAGAGCATAGGCGATGCCGTAGGTGGCACCGCTGGCGAAATCATATCCGCCGCTGGACAGATAGCCACCTCCACGCTCAAGATGATTAACGGCATCGTGACCTTAGCCAACAGCAGCATTGCAGCCACCCAAGCCTCAGCACAGGGTGCCTCCAAGGCTGTCTCCGCAGTTGAAAAGGCCTCGGTTATACTCGCTATTGTCTCGGCAGCCATGCAGATAGCCATGACCATATACAACATATTCCAGGACTCCAAGCAAGAGAAGTTTCAGAAGGAGATGGACGCCCTGCAAGGTCGCATGGAGTCCCTGCAATGGGTTCTCGATAACATGGACGTCGAGCGAGTGTGGGACCAGTATGGCAAATCCGTGGACCGAGTAAACAGTGCCTTAGCTGCCACCCGCCTCGAGTTGCTCGCCAACCAACAGGGCTTGCAGGCCATTAACACCCTCACTGGTTATGCCTCGCAGAACACCACCCTGATGCAAGGCGCAGTGGCTAAGCTCGCCGACGCTTACGCCTCCATGGGCTACACGGCTGACAAAGCCATGGGCGAAGAACGTTACGCTTCGGCACGTAAGCAAATGGAGAACTTAGCCGAACAACAACTCCTCTTGGCCGAACAGAACGAAAAACTGAGCGACCAAAAGGACGTGGACCAGGACAAAATCAACGATAACAACCGCAAGATTGAGGAACTCGGCCAGAAGGTTCTTTCCGTCATCAACGAGATGGTGGAGGAGATTATTGGCAGTTCAGCCTCCGACATAGCTCAAGAGTTAGGTGACGCCTTCATCGAGGCCTTTGCAGCAGGCGAAGATGCGGCCAAGGCATGGGGCGACAAGGTCAACGACATAGTGCGCGACATTCTCAAGCGCATGCTCATTCAGAAGTTCCTCGAGGGGCCTATCGGTGAAATCTTCAACAAGTACAAGCAGCAATGGTTCAAGGAGGGCAGCTTTGCCGGCATTGACGCAGTCACCGCCTCCATGGGCAACTTCAAGAACGACCTCAACGGAGCACTGGGCGGCTTTCAGGCCGTCATGAACTCACTGCCCGAAGAGGTCAAGGCAATGATTATGAAATCGGCCGAAGATAGCCGCAGCGCAGCCGAGGGGAGCATTGCCTCCGCCTCGCAGGAGAGCATAGACGAGCTCAACGGCCGCGCCACAGCAATCCAAAGCCACACCTACTCCATAAGCGAGAACACGAAGCTCTTGCTCTCCACCACCCAAAACATTCTCCAGAGTGTAATGCACATCGAAACCGAGACCGAGGGTTTTGGTGCTCGCCTTGGACGCATGGAAAACAACATCAAGGCTATGGCCAACTCTATCGACGACATAGCCACCAAAGGAATTAGACTCAAAAACTAACAATATAACGCCTCATGGACGCACAGCACCTCACCAAGCAAGTATACGAACAATGGCTCGTAGCCAAGGAGCAGCACCGCCTACGCTGCCAAGCTGCTGGCAAGACCGACATAGCCGACAAACTCGCTGCATGCACCCTCTTCAAGGGCGACGAAAGCGTGTACGAACTCGCCAAGCTGCTCACCTCCCCCCAAGGGTTGGAGTTTTGTCTGGCCACCAACTTCCCCAACATCGCCACCCTGCGTCTGTTCAAGCCTTTCCACCCCGAAAAATACGGCATATACATCGACGCGGGCGAAATCACGCTTACCAACCCCACCTCAGTGCTGATTGCAGGCCGCACCTTTGCCACAATCCACTGCGACACCACCGCCATGCACTCCATAACGGCCATGCATGGAGCCGCGGCCACCGTCTTAGCCTCCGCCTGGGCTGTGGTGAGCACCAACGTGGGCGCAGCAAGCAACATCACCAAGCGAGTATCAGATAATGCGATAATCCTATGATGCGAGGGAGGTTATTTGTCGACGGATTGGACGCTTACACCACATGGGGCGTCTACGTCACCGAAGGAGGCTGGGGCGAACTGATAGCATACCCGCCTCTCAAGACCGTCAAGAGCAACGACTGGCAAGAGGAGGACGGATTGGAAGTGGACCTTTCCGCCCCGGTGCTTGGTTCAGCCGAGCCCTCCATTCGCTTTGCCTTCGCGGGCCGCTTCAGTCGCTTCCACGACTTCATTAACCACCTCGCCTCGCGCTCCTATCACGAGTTTCGTTGCGCGTCAATCGGGCGCACCTACACCCTGCGCATGCTCCAAGTCCCCAACTTCGCCCAACTGCGAGACTTGGGGACGGCCTCTGTGAAGTTCAGCAACGACTTCCCCCTCCATGGCTACACCTATCAACCCCCACAGAGCAGCATCTTCACCGTAGCCGACTACCTGCTCGACGGCCGCCCACTCTCCGACTATGGCTGCTTCCTCAAACAAGGCACCTTTGCCGAGCTAATGAAGCCCCCAGCGGTCAAGACCAATCAGGTGCGCAACATCTCCACGGCCTCAGGGGCGATTTACAACGACACGGCAGTGACCTTTGCCAGCAAAGAAGTGCGCCTGAACTGCCTGATGCGTGCCGACAGCCTGACGCAGCTTTGGCGCAACTACGACGCGCTCCTCTACGACCTCACGCGCCCCGCAGAGCGGCAGTTAGAGGTAGAAAGCGCAGCCCACACCTACCTCTGCCACTACAAGCGAGCCAACGTGAGCGCCTTCTACCACACGGGCAAGATTTGGCTTGAGTTCCAAATCGCGCTCGTGATAACGGGCAACCTACGACCCTCCGACGACTGCCTGCTCAGTACAGAAAAGGGCGAGTTTATCACCACCGAGGACACCGCCAACGCCATAGACTTAGCAACCACTATAACAATAGCATAAATGAAGAAGATAAAACTCTCTGAACTACCCGCCTCCGACTCCATGCAAGGCCTCTACACCTTAGGGGTGGAGAGTGCCACCAATCGTTCGGTGAAGGTACCGCTCAGCGGCATACAGCAAGCCGTTGACACAGCCAACCGAGTTTCCTCGGAAGCCTCGGCCGCCTTAGCACGCAAGCAAGACAAGCTCTCCATGGGCTACGACCTAAGCCTTGAC
>QLIP01003435.1_pt1 | contig 11292 bp, 7 predicted proteins | sample 1769771 | NCBI WGS metagenome assembly QLIP01 (sample SAMN09428762, study PRJNA476227) | Gut metagenome, whole genome shotgun sequencing project. | isolation source: cecum | host: Rhizomys sinensis | place: China: Jinsha town of Minqing, Fujian Province | collected 2013-09-23
AAAGGAGAACCCGCGAGGATTCTCCTTTTTTATATCCTCACCCCATCCTCTCCGCCCGTAGCCGCCCCACACCACCCACAAGCGCGATAGCGCGACTTTGAGTTAGCCGCGTCTGGAGCGAAGCGGAAGGCGTGGAAAGGAGCGCGAAAAACGCTTCAAAAAATGGGCGTTAGCCCAAAACTGCCCCTTGGGGCAGTCAATAATGTAGCCTATGGCAAGCACCGCGTAGCGCGTGCGCAGCCATAGGGATACTTGCACCTTCCCCGCACCGCCGCGCGTAGCCGGCCAACACCACCCACCTTGGCGTCCTTTGCGTGAGCCCTACACCCACCATCCCCACACCCCTACCCCCCCCTAAATTGTGAAATCCAGTAAGCATTCCCTAATATCGAAGCCATCACACAAAAAGCGTTGTAACTTTGCAATACTAATTGAAAAAAACACAAAACATCATGGAACAAAATCAATACTACTTCGAGAGCCGACTCAGCCGTATGTGGACACCCGACGACGTTATCGAAAAATCCCCGATGCAAACGCTTTTGACACGCCATGCATCGAGGATTATTGCTAAAACTCAAACAGGATTAATCCCACTTGAAATACATCGTTAATTGTGTTGTAAATACCTCGTGTCTATAGGGTTGACCGATCTGCTTGTTCAGATATTTGGCTGCTACATAGCTGTATGTGTTTTCTGTCAAAATCGGAACCGTAATTGTAAATGTTATGTCGCTGTACTTTTCAGATGGAGCATAAATAAATCTGAATGCAGGCAGACAAATCCCATTTACCAACCAACAACCTTTCGAACAATATGCGCTCAATTGCTTTGGAGCCCAATCATCAAAGCCATTGACTATTTGAGGGTCCTCTATACCTGATACTATACACCATTTATGATCCTCAGCAATAATCTCAAAGTATTTAACCAGATTTGTACCCGGATATTCGCCATATAGTGCCTTGTCACATGTTATCGAAACGTCTCCCTCCAGATAGCGTCCCGAAAAGGGTATCCACCTAAGGTTTTTATCATTACGATTATTAAACGCTTCTGTTATAAACGCTATCTTTTCTTTGCAGTACTGAGCCGACAACTTCTTAATGGTGTCGAATTGCTCGTCCTTAACAAATTCATCCCAATATTTGCCGTCGTATTTATAATCAACATATATTTCAGCGTGGTTGTAGCTCGTTAAAGAGTCGGCAAAGGGCTTACCATTTTCAGTCACTGAGAATTTTTTCGAGATCGTGTCAAAATAGTAGCTATAGATACCCGAAGTCCCGATCTCGTTATACATGGGAGCCGGTAACCAATATGGAAACGCGCCCGAAGCTTCGGGCTCATCGCTGTCTATCGTATGGCATGAGAAAAACGCCAACGAAACACAACTGCAGATTAGAAGAATAAGATGTCTCATATTTTTGTTAGATTAAATTATCTATATTATTGAAGGACTTTGAAGTCTGTTATCATCTCTCTGGAAATGTTCCAATTATAAGCAGAACTATAACGATGGTTTATCCAATCGCCGGTTATGCTATACCATTCATTTGGGTCAACATAATCTTCTTTCCATCCCCAATTTATCCCTATCATATTAATAAATGGAGACGAATACGAATATTCAACTCTTGGAGGTACGTATGGCACAATAACAGGATGTGCCATGTGATTATACTCCCACTCGTAAATAGTTGTTGTTTTGTATCTTACACGTTTATATCTATCCGCGATAAAAGCATGACCTACATTTCCATAGCCTCCCGGTATCTTTGAGGCGGCTCGTAGAATTACTGGCATCCCGGCCAATAGGCTTTCAGACAGCTTGCCCGCATTGTAGTATGAATGCATGCAAGATATCCCATATTTAGCAAAAACTTTTGTCGGTAAATCTTCTAAAATTGCAAGAGAAACATTATCGCCATACATCATCCCGACTAATTTTCCGACATTAGCTATCAGCGGAGCTGTATTTTCGGGATCTCCTATCATTGAATCCCATATTGTGGAACTATATTCACTCTGATCCATTTGGTAAGATTGGACATTACCGCTACAATAGGCAAACGAAGGAGCTGTTTCGGGAACACCGAAATGATAATGGCAGAAGTATAACATCTGAGCTCCTGCTATTGCAACACAACCTGCTGGAGCTTTAATTAACTGATTGTATGTTGTTGATGGACAAAACTTATTATATGGATTATCTTGGTGCCATAAAGTTTTAAGAATACTCCCGATGGAATCATATTTCTGAATTTCCGTTGTCGTTGTTCGATATACATATTCGCCGTCAGGAATACGGTCCACTGTTTGTGTCCGCGAATTATTTCTGCATATTTGGCTTTGTGCAAACTCATTAGAATTTGAAATAGATTCCCAAAAATCGCGGTTACTTTCTATTTCTTCGGGCGTGAAGTTAAGTTGGCTATCATCGAGTTGTTTGATCAGAGCTATATCCTCGGCAATTGATTGAATCCAAAGGCGCGCTCCATCGTTTTGCTTGGTGTTTTCATAGGATCCTTCTTCGCTTGTAGCTACAATCGGTGGCACGCGCGAATCTGAGGGGTAGATAGTCCAACCTCCTTCGGGATCCTTATAGACATAGAGTAATGTATCACCATTAGCATCGACTATACACTCTATAGCAGAAGTGGAGTCGGAAGCGTTGCGCGACCGTTCGGCGGGTACATTGTTTAGTTTTGCAATATCACAGTAGCTTACGTGGTTGTCTCTTTTTGTCAGCACACCTTGTTGGTCCGACAACTCTAAGCTGTCCCCAATTGTATCGGTGCATGACGCCACGATGATGAGCAACATAAAAATGGATAATGCCTGTTTCATGGTATAATACTTTGAATTTGAATATAGAAGATGGCTTATATACTGAATTCGATGCAAAGATACAGATTATTTCATTATTTTACAATTTTTTATCAAAAAAAATAAAACACATTCAAAACCACTGTCTTTTATGCGATTACAACTATTTCTTGCGAAATTTCGTAAGTATTCCCAAATTTCGAAGCCATCACACAAAAAGCGTTGTAACTTTGCAGTACTAATTGAAAAAACACAAAAACATCATGGAACAAAATCAATACTACTTCGAGAGCCGACTCAGCCGTATGTGGACCCCCGACGACGTGGTCTACATCGCCCTCGGACGCAAGGTCATGAAAGTCAAAGTCAATGAACCATCCTACTTCGACATATCCGACATCGTAATCTTCTCCGGAAACAAAATGCCCTCGGGAGCCGAACTCATGGGCCGCGTCTACAGCAAGACCGACGACGGCGAGCTACTCATCATGCCCCTCAACGGATTCCCCCAATCCTATATTTCCATCTTGGTCATATTGGAACACCTGGTCTGCGACGAAACCTCACTCCCCGACGACTTCCCAACGCAAGAGCCCACTGAGCCCGAAGGCGACGACACCGCACTCCCCCCTGCCCCACAACTCCAAGAGCCCGAAGCAAAACAACTTCTGCATCCCATCGCCCCCAAGTCGCACCATCCGCGCCCCCTTCGCTCGCATAACCCGCCGATTGCCCGCAACAAAGCGTCGCACCGGCTTCCGCTGGGCTACCCACGGCCACAGGGCGAAGTTCCCGACGGTTAATAAAAAATTCCCGTCACAGGTCTGACCAATCGAGTTAATGAGAAACAGACCTCGGGAAATTTCTTACTCAAATGGCACGGCCTCGAATAAAGATTGGGCAAAGATACAGAAAAAGACACATACCGATAATCAGGCAAATTATAAAAATTTTAATTTTTAAAACATTTGTTTTATCGTTTTTTTATTTACCTTTGCACACATGGTTTTACTAAAACCCTTGAAAATCTTTTTATGAAACACAAACTTATTGTATTCGGCCTCGCTGCGCTGTCAGCTGTCAGCTCGTGGGCCGTTCCTGCCCGTCGCGACGTGATTCACAGCCTCGTGCAACCTGATGGCTCAGTGATTGAGCTTACCCTCCGCGGCGACGAACACCGCCACTTTTACATGACTACCGACCTTGTGCCCGTAATTGCCGATGCCTCAGGCCGCTGGTGCTACGCCACCGTCGACCCCTCCGGCCAGCTCACACCGGCAGGCGTACAGGCACACAGCCCCGAGCAGCGTTCGGCCGCCGAGACTGCCTTTGTCGCCGCTCTCGACCGCGAGGCCGTGGCACGGGCCATCAACGCCTCTCCCCGCTCGCGCGTGCACCGCGCCAATCAGTCGACCGGCGTGGGCCTCTTCGACCAGCGATTCCCCCACACCGGCTCGCCCAAAGCAATCGTAATCCTTGTCGAATACCAGGACAAAAAGTTTACTGTAACCAACCCCAACCAATACTATAAGGACTTCCTCAACAAGGAAGGTTTTGCCCAGCACGGCGGCACCGGCTCCGTGCGCGACTTCTACGTAAAGTCGTCCAACGGCAAGTTCACTCCTCAGTTCGACGTCTACGGCCCCGTAACCCTCGCCAACAACATGTCATACTACGGTGGCAACGATGCCGCCGGCAACGACAAGGCTCCCGAAAAGATGGTCACCGAGGCCTGCACGGCCCTCGACCCCACAGTCAACTTTGCCGACTACGACACCGACCACAACGGCTATGTCGACAACATTTATGTGATATATGCCGGCCAGGGCGAGGCCAGCTACGGCTCGACCAACACTGTGTGGCCCCACAGTTGGACCCTCCTGGAGGCCATGGGCACCTGCCCCGTATACGACGGCGTGAAGGTCAACGACTACGGCTGCAGCAACGAGTGGGAAAGCACACAGCCCGACGGCATAGGCACTTTCACCCACGAATTCGGACACGTGATGGGTCTTCCCGACCTCTACGACACTGAGTACGGTGCGGCCGTGGCCAAGACTCCCGGCCCATGGAGCGTAATGGACTATGGCTCGTACAACAACAACGGCCGTACTCCTCCCGCATCGGGCATCTACGAGCGCAACGCTTTCGGCTGGATCGACCCCATCGTCCTCGACGGTGCCACTTCCGTATCTCTCGGCAACATCCACGACACCAACCAGGGCGCTATCATTCTCACTTCAAGCCCCAACGAATTTTTCCTGCTCGAAAACCGCCAACAAGTGGGCTGGGACAAATACCTCCCCGGTCACGGCATGCTTATATGGCACATCGACTACAAAAAGTCGGTGTTCGACGCCAACGAGGTCAACAACACCTCTTCGCACCAGTATGTCGACATCGAAGAAGCCGGCGGCTCGGCCAACAACGAAGTCCAATCAGTCCTTGCCTCCTACCCCTTCCCCGGCACCAAAGGCGTAAAATCGTTTACCACCGATACCAAACCCGCCCTCCGCACCTGGGCCAACACAGCCATCAATCTGCCCATCACCGACATCACCGAAGGTCTGGGCATAATCACCTTTAACGTTGACGGCGGCACACCCATAGAGCTCACCGCCCCGGTACTCGACAAGTCGCCCGTCGTGGCCGGCAACAAGGTCACCCTCACCTGGAGCGCCGTCGAAAACGCCACTTCCTACAAAGTGACCCTCACCACCCCCGACGCCGACGGCAACCCCGTAGCGGCTCTCGACCCCGTCACTACCGACAACACCACCCTCACCATAAGCCGCCTGCGCGCCAACACCGAATACACTGCCCAAGTTACAGCCCTCCGCGGCAGCAACGCATCGCCCGCATCGGCTCCCGTGACCTTTACCACAGGCGACGCACCCTTCAGCGAGCAGACTGCCACCGCCACCGGCGCCACCAATGTCACCACCAACTCTTTCACGGCCAACTGGCAATCCCTAAACGGCGCCACCGACTACCTGCTCAGCGTCAATACTCTGACCGAAGCCGCCGGCACCACCGACAAGGTCGACTTCGGCACCGGCTCCACGCTCAAGCTACCCACAGGCTGGACCACCAACTCCACCACCTACTACAAGAGCGAAGGCTACTATGGCGCGGCATCGCCCTCAATCAAGCTCGCCAAGGACGGCCAGTACATACTGAGCCCCGTATATTCGACCGACGTACACTCGCTCAAGTTCTGGACACGCGGCGCCTCCGGTGGCTCCGCCATAGCCAACAGCCTCACAGTCATTGCCTACGACACCAACGGCAACAGCACCGAATGTGCCAAGTTTGAAGACATCCCCGACGAAGTTGGCGGCATGACCATCGAAGTGGGCGACGATAAGATTCCCGCCGGTACCCGCCAGATTCGCATCCTCTTCAACAAAACGCTCGCCAACGTGGCCATCGACGACCTCGAACTCACCACCGGCGGCCTGCAGATAACTCCCCTCGAAGGCTATGCCTACCGCTCTATCGGCAACAATCTCTCGGCAAGCGTCACAGGCATCCCTGCCGGCGTCACTACCTGCACCTACACCGTGACAGCCGTCAACGCCGAGGGCGTGAAGTCGATCGAAAGCGCCCCCGTCACCGTGACTCTCGGCGCCATGGGCACTGCCGACATTGCCCTGAGCACCGCCACCGTGACAAGCACCGCAGGCATGATTGTGGTCGATACCGACGCCGATACAGCCGTATGCGTTGCCGACATCACCGGCCGCATCGTATCGTTCACCAACGGCACCTCGGCCATTGCAGTCGCCCCCGGCATGTACATAGTAACAGCCGGCTCAACCACCTGCAAAATTATAGTGAAATAAAACTCCGCGCACAACAAAGGCCTCATGCCGGCAACCTGCGCATGAGGCCTTTACTGTGTGTAATATTATTGAACTGTTATAATCGGCTGACCAAAGAACGCCGACAGCATAGCAAGTGTGGCAATCGTAAAGTTGTGCTGACCACTAAGCCACTTTGTAACCTCGCTCGGACGACGACCAAGCGAAACGGCAAATTGTTTTTTGCTCAATCCACGTGCTCTCATCAGATATTCAATTTTACTGGAAATCTCAAACGAAAGATTTATTTCAGTCTGAATATCAGTAGGCACAGCTTCTACCATTTTTCGAAATGAATCTCTTGCGTCTTTCATAATTCAAAAGTTTTATCTGTTTCTATTATGCGCTCAGCAATCTTAATTGATCCATCTCGCTTACCATCTAATACAAGTTCGACTTCGCTCATTTTTTATTGTTATCTTTTTATATAATAACGCAAAGATACAATAAATATTTCACTTTAAAATAAAATATTCATCGTATCTTATAATATGCTCTAAAAAAATTATTTACTCCACCGTTACGCTCTTGGCGAGGTTGCGGGGCATGTCGACATTGCATTTTTTCATGATAGCAATGTGGTAGGCCAGGAGCTGGAGGGGGATGGAGGCCACGATGGGCGATAGGCACTCCTCGACGGGCGGAATTTCGATTACATGGTCGGCCATGTGACGTATAGTGGTGTCGCCTTGTGTTACAATGGCAATCACACTGCCGCCGCGCGCCTTCACTTGCTGTATGTTGTTGACAATCTTTTCGCGCAGCTCATCGTCGGGAGCAATTACCACCGCGGGCAATTCCTTGTCTACCAGGGCTATGGGGCCGTGTTTCATCTCGGCGGCGGGATAGCCTTCAGCGTGAATGTAGGATATTTCCTTGAGTTTGAGGGCTCCTTCGAGTGCGGTGGGGTAATTGTAGCCACGACCCAGATATAGGAAATTGTGGGCGTAGGTAAATACGGGTGCGAGGCGCTCCACCTGCTCGTTTACCTTGAGTGTCTCGGCAATGATCTGGGGCAGAGCCTTGATGCTGCGGGTCACACGGGTGGCCTTGTCGTGGTCGATTGTTCCGCGCAGCTGTCCTATGGCTATGGCAAGCATGGCCAGCACGGTGACCTGACCGGTAAATGCCTTGGTGGAAGCAACGCCTATCTCGGGCCCCACGTGTATGTATGTGCCCGAGTCGGTTTCGCGGGCTATGGACGAGCCCACCACGTTGCACACCCCGTAGACCATGGCTCCGGCTGCACGGGCCATCTTGATGGCGGCCAGGGTGTCGGCTGTCTCACCGCTCTGACTTATGGCCATCACTATGTCGGTGGGCTTGAGCACGGGGTTGCTGTATCGGAACTCGGAGGCATATTCCACTTCGACGGGGATGCGAGCAAAGTCCTGAATAAGGCGCTTGCCTATGAGCCCTGCATGCCACGATGTGCCGCAGGCCACGATGATGATGCGTCCGGCGTTTTTGAAGGCCTCGGCATTGTCCTGAATACCTGCCAGTTTCACCTCCGAGCCGCCCTTCTTTATACGACCGCGTATGCAGTCGTGCAGAGTCGATGGCTGCTCGAATATTTCTTTAAGCATGAAATGGGGATACCCGCCCTTCTCGAGCTGCGACACGGTGAGTTTGAGGGTTTGAATATCGATTTCGGCTGGAATGTTTTCGGCGGTAAGCACCTCGAGGGGAGCGTTGCGGCGTATGATGGCAATCTCGTCGTCGCGCATATAGACCACACGGTTGGTGTGCTCAATGAGGGGCGTGGCATCGGAGCCTATGAATGTCTCGCCGTCGCCAATGCCTATCACGAGGGGCGAACTCTTGCGGGCGGCAAGGATGGTGTCGGGGTCGGCCTTGTCGATAACGGCAATGGCATAGGCGCCCACCACCTGCTGCAGGGCTGTGCGCATGGCTTCGAGGAGCGAGCACTTTGTTGTAACGCGGATGTATTCAATAAGTTGCACAAGCACCTCGGTATCGGTTTCGGACGCAAAGGTATAACCATGCTGTTCGAGCGCCTCGCGCAGCACGGCATAGTTTTCGATGGTGCCGTTGTGCACTATGGCTATCTGGTGGTCTTCGGAGAAGTGGGGGTGAGCATTGCTCACGCTCGGCTCGCCGTGTGTGGCCCAGCGGGTGTGGGCAATGCCGCAGGTACCCGAGAGGTCCTTGGATTCGACAGCGGCTTCGAGGTCGGCCACCTTGCCGAGAGCCTTGTACACGTTGAGATTACCTGCAGGAGTGAGCAGCGCCACACCGGCAGAGTCATAGCCGCGATATTCCAGGCGATGAAGTCCGTTTATTAGAATAGGATAGGCATCACGTGTGCCTATATAACCTACAATTCCACACATATATACAGTTTGAATTTGGAGTAAGATGATATATTTTCGGGCGCAAAATTACAAAAATTTTCTGTATTTTTGCAATCTAATTTCATTTTTTTAGTGAACTGACATTTTTTATGGGCAAAAAGATTCTCATCGCACCCGACAAGTTTAAGGGTACTTTTACAGCCTCCGAAATGGCTGCCCACATGGCCGCAGAGTTGCGTCGGGCCGGATATGAGGGAGAAATGGTGCTGCGTCCGCTGGCCGACGGCGGCGAGGGCTCGTCGGTGCTCCTTCCCTACTGCCGCCCCGTGGAGCTCGGCGTGTACGAAGCTCCGGGCGGCGAGATGCTTGTATCGTCGAGCCAGCTCGTTGGTTTTGAATCTTTTGTCAATACCAACCTTGGGCTTATGCAACGCTCGTCGTATGCACTTGGGCGTGCTGTAAGGCCGCATCGCCCCACATATATTGCTGTGGGCGGCACAGCTGTGTGCGACGGCGGAGCGGGATTCCTGCAGGGCCTCGGAGTGAAGTTTTATGACTCTTGCGGCAAGCTTATCGACCGTAGGCTCACGCCCGCCACGCTGTGCTCGGTGGCTCGGGCCGACACTTCTTCTCTTGCCGACTACGACCTGCGCGGCCTCGTCGACGTGCGTGCGGATCTGTATTCGGGGCCTCTGTCGGCACTCGACTTTGCGGCTCAAAAGGCCTTGCCGGGCGAAGATTTATCTTTGCTTCCCAAGGCCTTGGCCCACCTGCAGGCCGTGCTTGGCGGCAACTCGGAGTGGGATGGAGCCGGGGGCGGTGTGGGCTATGCAATTGCCTCTGTGTGCAAAGCACCGTGCCAGTCGGGCGCCGAGCGCGCCATTGAAACTCTTGCCGACCTCGACTGGAACAGCATCGGGCGGGTGATAACCGGCGAGGGATGTGTAGATGCCCAAACATCGCTGGGCGGCAAGCTCGTCGACGCCGTGTATCGCCACGCCGCCTCCCGAGGCATCCCCACACTAATCGTTGCCGGCCGCATCGACGGCCCGCAGAGGTATCCTCACACCGTCATTCTTAATTCAGATTGGGCTACGGATTTAGAATTTTCGGCTCAAATTTAGTCAAAAATATCGGTTTTTCGACCCAAATTGAGCCGAAAAACCGTTGTTTTTATCCAATTTTGGGTCGAAAGGGGTTTACGATGGGATTCTGACATTAAATTTTTCGAGCACTGCGGCCGGATGATATTGCATTTTGGCCTCGCGCAGGCCCGGGTCGCCGCAGTCTTCTTCGCGGTTCACGTAACGCAACGATGGATGTCGGCACCGCATGTATTCAGCAAAGAGTTTGCACACGGCCGTGCCTGCTCCGGGTGTGTTGTGATTCATCTTTTCGATATGCACAAAGAGGGTATCGCCTATCACCTCGCCTATTGCAAAGGCTGCAATCTCGCCCGTGTGGGCACGCAGCACGAGGCCTTCGAATGGATAGGTGGTGTAGTGACGCAACACTCGTCGGCACTCGTCGTGCTCATAGTCGGCCGTAGACTCCTGCAGTTTCTCGCCCATTGGATTGCCCTCAAAGAAGAGGCTCACTTCGGGCAGGAGGTCGTACGTGAGCGGCTCGACAGAGTAGCCGGGACACGAGGCCACAAACTGATTGAAGTGATTGCGCTTGCGGGCCAGCTTCTTGCCGCTCAGGGTGGCCAGCGACTCAATGTCATAGAGATAGTCTGACCAGTCTTCGAGTGGCTCTATCGATGCATCGGGGCCGGCCACGGCCAGGAGAGCCTCGATACGGTCGGACGGCACGGCCGAAAACACCGGCTGCAACGACTTGGCCCGGCAGTAATCCACTATCATATCCACCGACTGCTCGAGAGGCAAAGCACCCACGGGGAGCATAAACGATGTCTCTGTGCGGCGGTTTTCGGTGCGTCCCTTTATAAACAATGTATCGTCGTACACGCAGTATTCATAGCCGAAATAATCTATCCACATAAATATGCCGCCCACGGTATAGTCGCAGGTGCGGCTTATGGCTGTCTGCAGCAGGCCGTTGATGAGGGGCATGTCGGCCAGAGTTACGGGCTTGAATTTGAGGAGAGTATCTGTTAGTGTAGCTGTACACCGGGTGGTGGGGTCTATTGTCATCATAGGATTGAGGAGAGGATAGAAAAAGGGCCTTGCATTGACAACTAAAAGTAGCTTCAATCGCAAAGCCCTCTATATTTAAGAAACTAAGAGCGTGTTTAAAAATTCTTGTTAATTTTAAGCCGGAG
>QLIP01046299.1_pt1 | contig 11277 bp, 6 predicted proteins | sample 1769771 | NCBI WGS metagenome assembly QLIP01 (sample SAMN09428762, study PRJNA476227) | Gut metagenome, whole genome shotgun sequencing project. | isolation source: cecum | host: Rhizomys sinensis | place: China: Jinsha town of Minqing, Fujian Province | collected 2013-09-23
GTTCATCACATCATATACGGTGCGGAAAGCGGGCTTGTCGCACAAACGGGGCACGAACCATGTAGTGGGCCATGTCGGGTCGGTACGCATGTCAAGAACCTTGTTGATTTCAGGGTCAACATCGGCAGTCCACCCTTCGGCAATCTGAAGCACCGGGCCGAGACCCTTAACCAGATTAAGACGACTCATGGTGACAGGCATTCCACCACGGGTAAGGAAGTTGCTCGAGAAACCACCGCCGCGGAAGTAGTCGCGGTCAGCAGGATACCAGGTAGTGGCTTCGAGACATGCATTGACATCATCGTCGGTCATCTCCCAGCACTGCTTCATCACAGCCTCGCCGTTGGCATCAATTACAGCGCCGGTAGCATCGAGAGTAGTTGCGCCAGAGTTGATAAGGTGAATCATACCCCCTGCAGCGCGACCAGTAAGCTCCTTGCCGGTAACACGCTTCACAGCCTCGGGGCTCCAGTATGTGCGAACATCCGAGAACATCTGGGCGCGACCTGTGAGCAGGTGACCAAAGAGCATCGCTACACCGTTGCATGCATCGTTTTCGGTAGCTACAGTAAATGCCTCGCGAACACCGTTCCAGTCGAACGATGTGTTGAGAAGAGCCTCGGTAAAGTCACCGTTGGGATAGAAATCGGTCCACTGACGCTGACCCTGGAAACCGGCGGCAATGGCATTGTGACCCATAGCCTCCTCTTTGAATCCCTGTTCGAGCAGGCGTGGGTTGCCCTGCATAAGGTCGCGAACAATGAGAGTCATCTTAACCACAAACTCCCAGTCGGCATCCTTCTGTTCGCGGGTTTTCTTCTTTTCCTCACGGTTCTTGAAATCTTCACCCTCGTGAGTCTTGCAGTATTTTTCGGTCCACTCCATTGCCTTGGCATACTCTTCCTTGTCGTAGATACCCTCGGTCATGCGGCGGATAATTTCGGTGCTGTCCACCGACTCGCAGCGCATACCGAGATACTCCTGGAAGAAATCGGGGTCAACAATCGAACCAGCGATACCCATCGACACGCTTCCGACCGAGAGGTATGACTTGCCACGCATCTCGGCAACAGCCACGGCGGCACGGGCAAAACGGAGCAGTTTTTCGGCTACATCGGCAGGTATGCTGTTATCGTCAAGATCCTGAACATCGTGTCCGTAGATGCCGAATGCCGGAAGACCCTTCTGCGCATGACCGGCAAGAACAGCTGCCAAATATACAGCACCTGGGCGCTCAGTACCGTTGAATCCCCATACAGCCTTGGGCCAATGGGGGTGCATATCCATTGTTTCAGAACCATAGCACCAGCAAGAGGTAACGGTGATAGTGGCACCTACCCCTTCGCGCTCAAACTTCTCGGCGCAAGCGGCAGTCTCAGCTACACGCCCGATGGTGCCGTCGGCAATGACACACTCCACCGGAGTACCGTCGGGATAACGCAGATTTTCACTTATCAATGTTGCTACGGCCTTGGCCAGATTCATTGTCTTCTCTTCGAGGCTCTCGCGAACGCCACCCTGGCGCCCGTCGATGGTAGGACGAATTCCTATCTTGGGATACTTTTGCATAGAAAATAGAATATAGTTATGATTTTAAGTTATTATTTATTGTTGGTTGACGCATTTCTATCTGCAGTCTGCGATTACGTGCCTAAATTATTCACCCATCGGGTTGTAAATCAGTCCGGGGGCTGCATCCTTGCCGTCGGGGGTGGTGAGAACAAAGGTCCACATCCACTTTACCAGACGCGTTGCCGGATGATTGAACTTGTCGACGGGGAGTTTGATTACCACATCATTCCACCCACGGTGAAGCTGCACCTGCAGTGGCGGGCGCGTACAGAAGTTCTCGTTTGTAAGTGGAGTTTCATTATCGCGCACACTGTGGGTTCCGCTCCAAACCGGAGGGTGAATCTCCTGCGAATTAATCCAGAGACGGCTATCACGATAATCCCACTTCCCGGCAGAAGGGGGCAAATCAGACTCCGACCGACTATAGTTCTGCGTTTCAAACTGCAACCCTAAAGTCTGGTCGGCAGGCGAATAAACACGTGTCATGGCATAAACGGTATGGTTCGGTTGCGGATTGTCAATAAGTCCGGGTATCAGACCACCCCATACATGGCGCAGATACACCCCACCTCCATAGGCAGGAAAGGTGGAGTATGTAGAGTCGGCATACTGATACTCATTTTTTATCCCCTCGGTTTCCGGTGGAAATACCCGTGTTAAATCGCCACCGTTGGGGAATGGCTGGGTAACAGCCCACTCTATATTGCTGTGCTTTACAAACGGTATATCCAGACCGCTGAGTGTGGTTTGCTTATGAGCCAACAGGCGACGTTCAAAGTCAGCATAGTCAGCGTGGTCTGCTGTTCCGGGTGCCGACATACGTGTACCCAGCTTATCGAAATATTCGGTTCCACCTCCACGCCATGAGCGGTCGGCCAGAGCAAGGAGAGAGGGCCACAGATTATTCTGTTTCACAATCGATTGTTCATCGGGGATATAGCGGTCGTTCCACAGCCCCAATTCAACACCTACGATACTGCTGTCACCCTCGGTGCGGTTGTAAACGCGGCTGCGATAGAGTGCATTGAGATCGGCATAGGTATCAAAATGGTTTATATAGTGAAATCGCATATCGACCGACGGGATATCCTGCTGCGGTTTTCCGCGATAACTCCACATGGTTACCATGTCAATCTGTCCGGGCTTATAATTCCATCCTGGATGCCAGGATACTATCTTTTTCCCCTTCTGCTTGATATGCTGCACCATCTGCGGCACAAAGTCGGGGTTGGTAAACTTCACTTCGTCGGTGCCGATATGCAAGTACTCGCAACTATCAAAGGTCTGGCACGCCTCATCGATGATCGATTTCAGAATCCTAATACCCTCCTCGGACTGCATATCATGCCCAAAGGTGCGGACAAAAGCCGCACTGTGACCGGGCATATCAATCTCGGGAATAAGTGTAACATTATGTGCACGTGCAAAGCGCTGTAACTCTTTGGCTTCCTCAATAGTATAATAACGCCCCTTGTCGCGAGTCATGTTTGCCGAGTCTGTAAGCATAGGATAGAGTTTGCTCTGCAAGCGCCACGCCTGGTTCTCGGTGAGATGCCAATGGTAAGTGTTGAGTTTGAATTTTGACATCAGCTCGATTTCCCGTTTAAGCTCTGGGAGGGATATATAGCTACGCCCCACGTCCATCATAAAGCCGCGCACGGCAAACGACGGCCAGTCCGCAATATTGCATACCGGTATCTTGGCACCCCCTTTGACCGGCTCGGCAAGTTGACGCAAAGTCTGCAGAGCCCAGTAGACACCCTTGTCGGTAGCCGCAACAACTTTAATTCCATCACGGCTCACCTGTAGTGTGTAGGCTTCCACATTACCATTAGAACCGGGGATGCTGTCCTGAAGAGAAACCTCAATTTTAAATTTGGCATTATTGCGCTGCCTAATGCCGAGTTCGGCTAAATATGACGCCCAGGCGTCGCTCCGCACAGGGGTGCAGACACGTGCCGAACTAACGGTGATGTACCGGTCAGAAATATCTGCCTGTTTAGGTAATGGCAATAATATATGTCGGTCTGTATCCAAGGCTTGCGCATTGATTCCTGAAAACAATGACAAAGCAATAAAAAGGAGTCGTTTCATGATTAGCTCTGTTAACGCATACGAAATTAACAAAAATAGATATAATTGCCAAATTTATTTAATCGTTAAAAATCATAAAAAGAGTTGAGAGTCAGAAAAAATGGTCACCATTGCGCGTTTTATTAAAAATAATTACAATTAGTTATGAATGTCTCACCATCACCACAGCACAATCTAGAAACCCACACAATAGAAACCCACACAATAGAAACTTCCACTGTAAAAGAGCAGGAACCGACTACGACTGGGAATACCCAAACCCCGATGAGCCACAGATATTATATCTTCCTCATCGCATACCTTGTCGGGTTAAGCGCCTTCGGGTCGTTTGTAAACGACATGTACCTGCCGTCGCTCCCCGAAATGACTCATTATTTCCACTGTTCGGTTTCGACCGTACAACTTGGGCTTACATTCGGTATGGTGGGGCTTGGGGGTGGCCAGATGATTCTTGGTCCGCTCAGTGACAAATTTGGACGCAAGCCAGTGCTATATCTTACAATTTGCATCTTTGGAGTTGCTGCGGTTGTGGGAATCTTCTCCCCTAACATCGAATTCTTCCTTGGGTGCAGACTCGTGCAGGGGCTCGGTGCATCAGGGGGTTACTTTCTGTCCCGCACCATACCCGCCGACATCTACAGCGGTCGCAGTCTTGCAAAGGTTATGGCGCTCATAGGTGCCATCAACGGGTTTGCCCCTGCCTCGTCACCGGTAATCGGTGGTATACTGGTTCACACTTCGGGGTGGCAGAGTGTGTTCTGGTTACTTGCGGGGGTCGCAATTCTGTTAGGAGTGTTAGCTCTGTTCCTTCGCGAATCGCTGCCAAAAGAGAAACGTTATACTGGTAAAATCATAGACTCTTTTAAAGAGTATAAAACGCTGTTTACCAACAAGCGATTCATGATTCACGTCATGCTCAAGGGGAGTTCGCTCGGTTTGCTGTTTGCCTATGTTTCTTCGGCACCGTTTATCTTTCAGGACCATTTCGGGTGGGGTCCTATGCAGTTCGGATTCTTCATGGGTTTTAATGCCGCTTTCATAGCTCTTGGCGCCATGCTGGCACTCAAGTTCCGTTATCTAAAGACTGCGGCATATATCGGGGCATGGCTTCTGCTGGCATCGACAGCGGCAATGACTTTTATTCTGAATGTTTTCAACTCATTCTGGGGGATGGAACTCTCCATAATCCCGATGGTACTGGCCATGGGTATGATTTTTACAGTCAGCAACACGCTCGCCATGAACGAAGGTCGAGGAAATGCCGGCGGAGCTTCGGCCGTGCTCGGTATGGTGGGATACGCATTTGGCGCCACGTTAGCACCTATCGTCGGACTCGGCAATATAATTCACTCCTCGTCGGTGGTAGTGTGCATCATGGGGGTTGTGACACTGATATTTGCCTACAAGTCCAACCGACTCTCTCCCGACCCGAATATGAATTCAGCGAAGTAATCAGAACTCCCCCCGGTACAAAGAATTTGCGGATTTATGTGTGATAAGTAAATCGCAAAAATTACGTCGTCTTAATATTCATTAATTTTTGTGAGCTACTTATCCGAATTTTTTATTAAATTCGCATATCCACAACCAAAGACTACGTCTTAGACTACAATAACTATATTACAATAATGAAAAAAGCCTATCTTTTATCGGCCAGTGCATTTCTGGCTCTTTCGGCATTTGCGGCTACCCCACAGAAGGGGCTCTCGACAGAGATGATAGAACGCATGAACAAAACATATCAGTCCGACCCCTCTACCAAGGGTATCCGCAACGCCCTTGCCAACACTGATATCGACAAACTTGCCGCCAACGCCGACGCGGCAGCCAATGTTGACACCGACTTCTCGCACCGCGTCAAGTCCAAAGGGATTACCGACCAGCAGTCGTCGGGAAGATGCTGGCTGTTTACCGGTCTCAATGTGCTTCGCGCCCAGATGATGGCCAAGCACAACCTGCCACAGCTCACACTCTCGCACAACTATAACTTCTTTTACGACCAGCTCGAGAAAGCCAATCTCTTCCTGCAGGGTATTATCGACACCTCCTCACGCCCCATGGACGACAAGATGGTAGACTGGCTCTTTGCCAACCCTATCGGTGACGGCGGTCAATATACCGGCATTGCGTCTAACCTTATGAAATATGGTGTGGTACCCTCCGAGGTCATGCCCGAAACATACAGCAGCAATCACACCTCGAAGATGAGCCGACTCATCGCCACCAAACTTCGCGAGGATGGTCTTGAACTTCGCCGCATGGCCGAGGCCAAAGCAAAACCTGCTGCCATCGACAAGCGTAAAGAGGAAATGCTCGGTGAAATATACCGTATTCTTGCCCTTAACCTCGGCACCCCCCCGCAGCAGTTTACCTGGACTCGCAAGGATGCCAAAGGGAACATCGTGAGTCGTAAGAACTACACCCCCCAGAGCTTCTACAAGGAGTTTGCGGGTAACGACCTGAACAGCGACTACGTAATGCTTATGAACGACCCTACCCGCGAGTACTACAAGCTTTACGAAATCGATTTTGACCGCCATGCTTACGACGGACGCAACTGGACCTACATCAACCTCCCCATCGAGGATATCAAAAAGATGGCTATCAAGTCAATCAAGGATTCGACCATGATGTACTTCTCATGCGACGTGGGTAAATTTATCAACAAGGAAAACGGCACCCTCGACATCAACAACTTCGACTACGAAGCTCTGACCGGTGTGAAGTTCGGGATGAACAAGGCCGACCGCATCCGCACACATGCCTCCGCCTCGTCTCACGCCATGACACTTGTGGCTGTTGACCTCGACGAAAATGAAACTCCCAAGAAGTGGCTCGTTGAAAACAGCTGGGGGAAAACAGCCAACGACGGTCACCTCATCATCTCCGACCCCTGGTTTAACGAGTACATGTTCCGTCTGGTTGTGAACAAAAAATATGTTCCCGCCGACATCCTCAAGATTCTGAACCAGAAACCGATCACCCTCCCTGCATGGGACCCGATGTTTGCCGACGAGGAATAATTTTCATAGCACACACTACAATAAAAGCCACCCCGATGTCGAGGTGGCTTTTTATTTCTATATGTAGCTTGCTACTGCGGGGAGGATTATTCGGTAATGGTTACTACCTCGCTTGCAGTGGCTGTGCTGCCGGGATTCTCATAATGATACTTGGCTTCCCAGCCGAGAGCCGAGGCTCCGAGCACCGCTGCATCGCTTTCCTTGAGCTCTGAAGTAAGCACTTTCACCTTACCCTTGAAGATGGGGAGGATGTTGGCGTCGAGAGCTTCGCGGAGCGGCTTCATGATAAGGTCACCACTCTTGGCAAGACCGCCAAAGAGGATGAATGCCTGCGGGCTTGAGAAAGCCACCATGTCGGCCATTGCTTCGCCGAGAGTGCGCCCGGTGAAGTCGAAGATATCCTTGGCAAGCTTGTCTCCAGCCATGGCTGCATCATATACATCCTTAGATGTGATTTCTTCGATGGGGAGATTGCGAAGCAGAGACTCGTCGGTGCGGGCTTCGAGGAACTCGCGTGCAGTGCGAGCTACACCGGTAGCCGAACAGTAAGCCTCGAGACATCCAGTGCGACCGCAACCACATACTCGACCGTTGCTGCGCTTCACAATAACGTGACCAAGTTCGCCGGCAAAACCGTCGTGACCATAAACGAGCTGACCGTTAACCACGATACCGCTACCAACACCGGTGCCGAGAGTAATCATAATGAAATCCTTCATGCCGCGGGCAGCACCATAAGTCATTTCACCAAGTGCGGCTGCATTCGCATCGTTGGTAACAGCTACCGGAATGCCGTTGAAAAGGCGGCTTACAGTCTCGGCCAGGGGAACGACAGTACCCCAGGGGAGGTTGGGCGCACTTACAATCTCTCCGGTAAAATAGTTACCGTTGGGAGCACCGATACCAATACCTTTGATTTTATCTACTGCATCGTTTGCTTCAAGAAGACGCATGATTGCCTGGTGCACGTCTGCGATATAGTCTTCAAACTTTGCATGTTTCTTTGTTTTAACCGAATCGCTGGCCACTACCTGACCACGCGCATCTACGATACCGAACACGGTGTTAGTGCCACCGATGTCCATACCAATTACATAGGGTTTGCTCATATCAGTTTCTGATTTTAAAGTTATGTTCCGAATGTTGTTGATGGACAACAAGAGACTCTGAGTCTCTGCCATCTCAATTGTACTATTTTCAGTTAAATTAATCATAAGGTTTCGGTGCGCCTCCGACTTGGAGTTAACTTAGTCCGCACAGTTTGCAAATATAGGTTATTTTTTTGAATTTCACACACATTGTGCGCATTTTATTGCATTTTTATTTTAAAATTTATCTTTCATGGGTCCGCTCCCCCATTTTTAAGCTTTGCGGAGATGCTTATGAACAGTGGTGCGACTTCCCTTGTTTTAATAGTAAATTTCCCTGTTCCCGCATTTTATCGGGGCCCGAATTATTATAAAAATTATTATATGAACTTCAACAATTTCACTATCAAGTCGCAGGAGGTGGTGCAAAAAGCCATTGACTATGCACGCGAAGGGGGTCAGCAACAGATTGAACCCGTGCATATTCTCAAGGCCATCATCTCCGAGAGCGAGACTATCGTCAACTTCATCTTCCAGAAGCTGGGCGCCAATCTCAATGGAGTGAAGATGGGTGTTGACCAGACAATCGCCGCACTGCCCAAGGTTAGCGGCGGCGAGGTGATGCTGAGTCGCGAAAGCAACGAGGCTCTCCAGAAGGCTCTCGACATCTCCAAGTCCATGGGCGACGAGTATGTTTCGGTAGAAGCCATGCTCCTCGGCATCCTCGCCTCAAAGTCTAAGGCTTCCCAGATACTGAAAGATAACGGAGTTACCGAAAACGGACTTAAGGCAGCAGTCGCCGAACTCCGCAACGGCAATACGGTCAAAGACCAGAATGCCGAAGAAACATACCAGTCGCTGAGCAAATATGCCATTAACCTCAACGATCGCGCCCGCAACGGCAAACTCGACCCGGTAATCGGCCGTGACGAAGAGATTCGCCGTGTGCTCCAGATTCTTTCGCGACGCACCAAAAACAACCCGATGCTGGTGGGTGAACCCGGTACCGGTAAGACAGCCATTGCCGAGGGTCTTGCCATGCGCATTGTGCGTGGCGACGTCCCCGAAAACCTCAAGAGCAAACAGATCTATTCGCTCGACATGGGTGCCCTCGTTGCCGGTGCTAAATATAAGGGAGAATTTGAGGAGCGCCTCAAGGGTATCGTAACCGAAGTCACCAAGAGCGACGGCGAGATTATCCTCTTTATCGACGAAATCCACACTCTGGTGGGTGCCGGCAAGGGTGAAGGTGCCATGGATGCCGCCAATATCCTCAAGCCGGCTCTGGCTCGCGGTGAGCTCCGCTCTATCGGTGCCACCACTCTCGACGAGTACCAGAAATATTTTGAGAAAGACAAGGCTCTGGAACGTCGTTTCCAGAAGGTAATGGTCGACGAGCCTGACGAGATCGCCGCTATCTCCATCCTGCGCGGTCTTAAGGAGCGTTATGAAAACCACCACAAGGTTCGCATCAAAGATGAAGCCATCATTGCCGCAGTGCAACTGAGTGTGCGCTACATCACCGACCGCTTCCTCCCCGACAAGGCTATCGACCTTATCGACGAGGCTGCCTCCAAACTGCGTCTGGAGATGGATTCTCAGCCGCAGGCCCTTGATGAGGCTGCCCGTAAAATCAAACAGCTCGAAATTGAACGCGAAGCTATCAAGCGCGAAAATGACGAGTATAAGCTGAAGGAGATTGACGAGGACCTCGCCAACCTGCGCGACACCGAGAAGTCGCTCCGCGCCAAGTGGGTGGCAGAAAAGACCGAAATCAACAAGATTCAGCAGAACAAGATTGACATCGAACAGCTAAACTACGAAGCTGAAAAAGCCGAGCGCGAAGGTGACTACGCCAAGGTGGCAGAAATCCGCTACTCCCGCATCAAGCAGAAGGAAGAGGAAAACAAAGCCATCCAGGAGAAGCTCAAGGAGCTTCAGGGTGAAGGTGCCATGATTAAGGAGGAGGTAGATGCCGAAGACATCGCCGAGGTTGTGAGCCGCTGGACCGGAATCCCCGTCAAGAAGATGGCTCAGAGCGAAAAGGAGAAGCTGCTGCACCTCGAGGAGGAATTGCACCACCGCGTCGTGGGTCAGGAAGATGCTATCCGTGCCGTCTCGGACGCTGTGCGCCGCTCACGTGCAGGTCTTAACGACCCGCGTCGTCCTATCGGTTCGTTCATTTTCCTCGGTACAACCGGTGTCGGCAAAACCGAGCTTGCCAAGGCTCTTGCCGAATACCTCTTTGACGATGAGGATATGATGACCCGTATCGATATGTCGGAATATATGGAGAAGCACTCTGTATCTCGACTCGTCGGTGCCCCTCCCGGATATGTCGGCTATGAAGAGGGTGGTCAGCTCACCGAGGCTGTGCGCCGCAAACCCTATAGCGTCGTACTCTTTGACGAGATTGAAAAGGCCAACCCCGATGTGTTCAACATCCTTCTTCAGGTGCTCGATGACGGTCGACTCACCGATAACAAGGGTCGATTCATCAACTTCAAGAACACCATCATTATCATGACCTCAAACATGGGTTCGGACATTATCCGCGAAAAGTTTGATGGGTTCAATGACAAGACCGATGAGGAGCGCGAAAACATCATCGCTACAACCAAGCAGGATGTGATGGACCGTCTCAAACAGATAATCCGTCCCGAGTTCCTGAACCGTATCGACGAGACTGTCATGTTCACCCCTCTTTCGAAGAAAGAAATCCTCGAAATTGTTTCTATCCAGGTGAAGAGTGTACAGAAGATGCTCGCATCCAACGGCATCACACTCACCGTCACCCCCGAGGCGTTGGAACTCCTTGCCGACGACGGTTACGATCCTGAATTTGGTGCCCGTCCGGTTAAGCGTACCATACAGCGCATGGTTCTCAACCAGCTCTCGAAAGATATTCTCGCCCAGAAGGTGGACCGCGAGAACCCCATTGTCATCGACCGCGATGGTGATGAACTTGTATTCAAAAACTAAAACCCACGCCTTACCTCCCCTCTGGCACAACCCAAGGCGGGGAACAAGGTCTAAATTAAATTATTAGAATTATGGAAAAATTTGATGATATTATCAAAAGTGAAAAGCCGGTATTGGTAGACTTCTTTGCTACCTGGTGCGGCCCGTGCAAAATGATGCATCCAGTGCTCGATGAGCTCCACACTACTGTAGGGGACAAAGCCCGCATCATCAAGGTGGACATCGACAAGAATCAGGAGCTTGCAGCCCACTTCAACGTGCGCAGCGTGCCAACCTTCATGATTTTCCAGAAAGGGGAAATGAAGTGGCGTTCAGCCGGCATGCAGCCCGGCGCAAGCCTTGAAGCCGAGCTTCAGAAATACTACGTATAAAAACAGAGCTAAGCTCTTAAACCGAACAAGCTCCGCGAGGGTAACCCTCGCGGAGCTTGCTATTTTTGCTGAGGCGCCATTACCGTGCTTTTTTTTTGCTACGACCATTATCGCGCTTTTTTGCTGAGGCGCCATTACCGTGCTTTT
>QLIP01038504.1_pt1 | contig 11172 bp, 9 predicted proteins | sample 1769771 | NCBI WGS metagenome assembly QLIP01 (sample SAMN09428762, study PRJNA476227) | Gut metagenome, whole genome shotgun sequencing project. | isolation source: cecum | host: Rhizomys sinensis | place: China: Jinsha town of Minqing, Fujian Province | collected 2013-09-23
GTTTTCTATCATAAAAAACACCCATTTTGACCTATAGGTCTCTTTTTTTAAGTATGATGGCATCGCAGTAACAATGCGTCAGCTCGGACCAGTGGCGGCTTGATCGCTGCGCCTTTTTATCTGTATTTTACTAGCGAAGGTCCCTATTAAAAAAAACATAAACTGAGCTACACCTTATACTTTAAATAATCAGCACGGTATAGCTCAGTTAAAATTTATCCATCTACTTAGAAATCCGAATCAAGAGTCGAAGATTTAGCTTTCTCTATCTCCTTGGTTATATCTTTGTACTCAGAATTTAACTCTTTGAGTACATCCTTTGCATCACCCTTTGACAGAGTATAGTCCAACGCACGACCCTCCTTCAATTCTATTCGATATTTAACTATTCTTTCAGTTGTGAATGCCTGCACCGCTTCATCAGAGAGATAGGCTCCAACAATAGTATCAAACACCTTTACGGCACCAACAAAAGGATACACCTCTGTAGATGATGTGCGAGATATACCCTCAAACATCTCCAGATCATAAACGGTTCCGTCCTCCGTTTTAATCTTAATAAGTCCACCTGGTTGAACATCCATATACCCCCCCGCAATCCTTAAGATCAAAGAAAATTGCATACTTATTAGTACCGTCCTTGTCAAGTTCGACAGTCAATTGCAAGTATGGATTACGGGAAGTTTGCTCGCATTTAGAGCCATCCATCTCAATCCATTTACCACTCACCAATTTTGCCTCGCTGTAAAAGGCAAATAAAACCAGCATTACCGCTGTTAGAAATAGTTTTTTCATTGTGAATATAGCTGTTAATTCATTTTACAGCCCTAAATTACACCACATATATTCACCCTACGTGCACCTAATCCACTTCTACTACTTGATTTCCATTTATTCTTAATCTGCGAGCGTCTGAAAGATTCTGCTCCAATAAATCCTGTGGAATTGAATGTATTTTAAAACTTCCTGAAGTTGGGTAGCGATTAAAGAAAGGATTGTCGTGCAGATATAATTCCACTCTCTCCACATTTTTAAGATCACCAACAGCTTTATAATACGATATAATCTTATTAACCACTCGCGGTAATACTTTTACTCCAGTCTCTCCATTTTTCAAATAAACAGCAGCTATCACATGCCACGTACGCTTGGTACTTACAGCCTGCTCTCTTTCTTCTGCCGTAGCATTATGAGTTATAGATATTTTGCGTCCATGAGTACTATTGATACTTTGCATCACGGCCTTAAAAATATCTCCATGCGCCGACGAATCATTAAGATTATGTAGAAGTATAAAATAGTGTATCATCTCATGAATGATTGTATCTTCTACAACTTCTTCCGGCAAATCAATGCGAGTATTAATTTCAAGAGAAAATCTATCGTATACTTTACTTCCATCATCGAGCCTATGCTCCATAAAGCGACACTTTCCTAATGCCCCAGCCTCATCTGTAAGAACAATAGGAAGTTTGGGGAGTTTACCACCAAATATATTGTGATTAAACTCCTCAAACTTTCTTTCTACATAGTCGACAGTAGCTTTCATTCCTCTGTGTCCAAATCTTCAACAGGTTGTTTGAACGAAACATGGCGTACAACCTCCTGGATAGGATAGTGAATTACCCACTGACAAATATCCCTATACTCAATCACCTTTCCCTCTCCATTGCAACCCATAATCACATCATGGCAATTAAATAAACGTGTGGTAGGAGTTACACAGTCATACAAGTCACCTTTTGCATCAAAATCCTGATGAGGTTCTATGATCCATTCATCCTTCGGAAATAGCTTCAGAAGCATTGCCTCTGTAGCCGCTCTTCCTTTACGAAGAACCAGATACTTGTAATTTCTTAATTCAAACGGGAATCGTCCACCATTATACGAATATACACCAGCAGTAATATCCGTTTCTTCATTTACCCCTTCAGCATATGCAACACCCGAACCGGACAAATCTTTCTTCAGATATGTTCCCCAGTTAGTTTTCCGAATAGCTCGTGTTTCATATTCCTTAGGAATTTCATATACAGTACCTTCACTTCCAAAGCGTTCCGAGAGATTACCCGAGAACGTCAACGAAAGAATTTCCTCCGGTTTTATATTCAGCCCTTTAAGCAATTCATCCAGACTATTGACTACTACCTGACCGGCACTTTTTATTCCACTTGCAAACAAGACAGGAGCTAAATCCCCTTGAGTGTGCAACAGCGGCCAATAGAATGGAGTATTATTCCAACCATTTTCTTTTTTTCCATTTTCTCGAAGCAGAATCAAAACAGGAACATGTTCCGAAATAAGCTTTGCAGGCTTCAAATGATAATTACCATCTGCCGGAGAATCAATCCAACCACCATTCTTACGGGTTCGGGACATATTTCTATCCACTGCATGCAAAGCCAATATCTTACCATACGACTTATCTGCGCAATACGCTAGCACTGCTCTAAGCTGCTCCATATCTCTTTTCTGGAGAAGATTATTATAACTATCTCCATATCGATAAGTTGATTCTATCAGTTCAAGGATTCTCATTGCAACCCTTGCGTCCATAACAAAGAATCCGTTACTATCCTTTGTAACCTTTGAAGCAGCTTCCCCAATCAGGCTATCTATTTCCGCTATAGTTGCTGAAATCTCCTCTTTTGTACCTGTCTGCATACCTTTGGGCACAAAGTTCCTATGCCCGCTAATATTTATAGTTTTTGAGGGAGCTATTTTAGAAACAGCGCATGGACGTATCTTATCATCGTAACCTACAAAAGACACAGCAATGTCATTATTGCTTGAATTCAAGAAACGATTTCTTAAATCCTCATCAAGCTCATTCATTACTTCCAGTGCCTGGTATATATCCTTTGTTGTATACAGACGTGTAACAGCCATATCCTCAAGGGAACGCGCACCATAAAAACGAGCGTGCTGAAGAACAGTATCCTGTTGGAAGGTTTTGGGATCTCGACCATAAAAGAAGCACAGCATATTATTAATGGTTATACCTCGGTCAAGATTATTACCACCAACAAATATATTGATTGCATTATCAATACGAAGCTGACCGGTTTCTTCATCAATAAGTCTTTGTAAATCCTCATCTGAATTTACTACTTTCACAAACTCATCTATCGCATGAGAATTCTGATTGAAAATCTCATTAACCTCATTGCGCACCTCATGGTCCGATGGCATCTCCACATTCAGCTTCTCTGAATATATTAGATTGTCATCAGCATCATAAAGTTCCTTCCCTTTGACTATCCCTTTTAAGGTAGACTCCTTAAAGTCTTCATAAATCTCCTGGAAGATTCCATCTATAAAATCATTCTGTCCTACAGGTAATTCAAAATATTTTCTGAGCTCGCACAACACCATATTAATCACCTTGGCTTGCCACTTATGCTCGTTCTTAGCTGTAGATACATGAACGACCGCGCTGCTTGTATATAAGGGTCCCGACTGGATACGACGAATGGCAGTAGCCATAAGATATGCCATCAAAGCTCTTGTCAAGCCGCTCAGCTTTATGGACTTTATTTTATATTTCAAAGCCTCCTTGTTAGTACTTCCAAGAAGATCAACGCAATTCTGGGCCACCTCCACATACAGATGGCTAAACATAGACTCTGAATCTTTTCTATCCACAAAATATTGCTGACCGCCAATGTAACCATTGTGCACCGGAACAAGCTTAGTAAAGCGTGGACGGAAACATAAGGCCTCGCCGTCTACTATCTGTATTTTTTCGTCGGGTTGAAGCAGCAGGCAATATGGAGTAGCAGTTACCTGAAGGTAACGACAAAAATATGGTATAGTACGGAATTCATCAATCTGCTTGGATATCACAGCCATATCGGTCTGGGCATCCTGAACAACAGGATTTCCTTCGTTATCGTACATGGCAGACAAACGCACTGACCTATAGTTGCGACTTGCAAAATCAGCCTCATCATCCACAATCAAAACCTTCTTCTCTTTAAGCCAGCTGTTTTTCTCCTGAGAGAAGAGATTTATAAGATGTCTCATATTAGTAGCCTCTTTTTTAACTACCAATATTATCTTAGCATTATTTTTTAAGTTGGATGCGAGATGGTCCTTCTCCTTCATAATATCCTGAATAACAACGCGTGTATCACCAGGATTTTTTATAGCACCAGTAAAATGACGATAGTCACCTTTAAGACGCGTTACAGTCTGATATGCAAGAGCATTTGAATTTTTTGTTAGTATTACGGCAACATCAAATCCCTTATCAAGGGCCAGCCCTATAATCATTTCAAACGTATCAGTCTTGCCACACTGAATTTTACCAAGCAGCAATCCCGGATCACTCGCATTCTCGGCCGTACTGAGTAGCTCTTCTACCGTTTCCTCAACACATTTAGCCTTTTCATCCGAAACACCATATTTGTTTTCAGCCTTTAATACGGTATAAATAGGAGTTCCGGCTCCTGCTTTCATCTGTTCTTCATATTCGGCAATGATATCTAGAATCCTCGAATCAGTAGGAACACCAAATGCATCATTCATTTCCTTTGCATGAAGAGCTTTTATATATTGTTCTTTTGTTATCACTTTCGCAATATTTTTTATTGTGATTGTTACTTCATCAGGAACGCCTGTGGTTGGAAACCCTGGCGTATTTTTGAAGTAAGAGCATCTGAAATTTCATCAGCATCAAAACCGAGCTGAATACCTGTCTCATATATACGCTTCACCTCATCAATCTCAATCAAGTCGTCAATGAAAGCAATATCTATCAAATAGCACAATATTGCCACTCTCTGAGCAGGGACATGGTGCAGAATCGTTGATATAGATTCCTTCATGACTTCCATGTAATCCGACTTTACGGTATCTTTCAATACCTTAAATGGATTTAGGCTACATCTTGCCACAGCATTCAATACAAACTCCTCTGCACGCTTTTCAAGCTTATTGTTTTTGGAACACATGTAAAGCCCGGCAGCAGCATAAAAGCTTGCACACGCCTCGGTAACTTCGTCTTCTTCAAATGGATTGTCAAGCAGCCCTATCAATTCCAGCATTCCCTGCTTCAAAGCTTTCTGGGTTTTCGCCTTAACAAACAAATTCAACGCCTGAATACGAATCGGATTTACGGGATGTGTACCACCAAAGCTCATATTCTCATTCAAGAAGAAATCGAGGTTCTGCCCGTTAAGATCCATCAGATCGGTAAATCGAATGTTCATTCTATCCAGATGCAAACCTGACGCAAGCTTAAAGATTGCAGTTACACATGCATCAAGATTCTCACAAGCCATATATCCATATCTATCGGCTGAGAGTTCAGCGATACGCTCCCACAATTCATATCTTGCAGACACAAATTTGGGAACTTTTTCCTTTAGCTCTTCTGTTGGATAGATATAATGATATAACCCTGAAATAGCAGAATCATGATTGATTAGATGTCCAACTTCATGCCCAATAACATACTGTAATTCCAGTGTAGACATCAAATTGAATAATGCAGAATTAATCTCGATGATATGAGGTTGCTGTTCTATATCTTCAGATGCAATTGCACAAGCGTTTACCTCAGAACGTCCTGTTACATAAAAATCAATTGGTTCATAAAACTCCAATTTCTTCTTTACTTCCTCACATAAGGTGTAAAGTTCTGGAAGTATATTCTCTTTTACCGGCAAGCTATGACCTTTCATTTTACTATGAAGTGTCACATCACTGCCCCTTAGATAATTATAGCGCACAGCACCTATAACATCCCCTTGAAGCGACTGATACAGTTGTCTAGCTAGAATTTCTTGCAATTCAATACTTGGAATTAAATCTCTCATTTTCTATATGTATCTTATTTGTATATATTTAAGTTAAAATCAATATACAGTATATTCATATATTAATTTTTATTATTTTAATAATATTTAAATTATACTTCACTTGCAAATTTAAATAAAAAAATCTATAAATAAGTATCTTGTAATAATTATTTCCCTAAAATTAATTTAATAGTTTTTATATCTCAATATTCACTTAAAAATGTTCTTTTATTAAGTGCTACGTTAGGCACTACCTTCGATTTTCATATAGATGTGACATCTTAATAACCCACCTTATATAACGATACGAACAATACCAACTAGTGCGAAAATAAATTTGCAGGAAAGATTATAAATATTTATCTTTGTGAAAATTAAATCCAGATGGCACAGTATCTCAATCCACTAACAGACTACGGCTTCAAAAACCTGTTCGGCAAAGAATATTCAAAGGAGGTTCTCATAGACTTCCTAAACGAACTGTATTCCGACCTCCCCGGTATGGAAACCATTGTCGACCTGCGATATTCCGACAAGGAGATGACCCGCATCACCGAAGAAGGGAAAACCGTTATCTATGACATTCACTGCGTCACTTCAACCGGCCACCACCTTATCGTTGAGATGCAGGTAAACTCACAGTCTACCTTTCTGAGTCGTGCTATCTACTACTTGTGCCGCGCCATCTCGGAGCAGGGGGAGATGGGGAGCGACTGGCAATATAACTTCGACCCGGTATATGGAATCTACTTTACCGACTTCAAAATGAAAAACATCCCTGCCAGGGTGAAGTCGCATTCCATGATATGCGACTTAGAGGACGGCAAACCCCTCACCAACAAGGTTTGTTTATCATTTATACAGCTCGAGCTGTTCGACAAACCTAAAGAGGACTGTCATACTGGATTTGATCAATGGATTTATGTACTTAAAAACCTGAGCACTATGGATACCATGCCGTTTACCGAAGAAAAGAAGATATTCGCAAAAGTTCAGGATATCAGCGACTACCACCGCCTTGACCCCAAGGAACGGGTTGAGTATGACGCCGCCCTTAAGCGTTACCGCGACTATAACGTAACCCTCCAAACAGCGACGCAGAATGGTATAGAAATAGGACGTGAAGAGGGCCGTGAAGAGGGGCTAGCCGAAGCCAGTCTGGCAATTGCAAAAAAACTAAAAGGGATAGGTCTTGATTTTGAAAAAATATCAGATGTCACAGGCTTGTCTATTACCGAGATTGAATCACTATAATAACGCGTCGTTAGCACTACACGCGTCCGTAAGCGCTAACGCGTAGCCTCTCCAGCTGGTTCATAAAACAAGCATACTCGCAGCAGCATTTAAAAAATATAATTCAGGGGTGCAACGCAACTGTTTAAGCGCGATGCACCCCTGAATTTTCTTTTTAGTGATATGAACCGTACCCTATATTTCCCTTTTCGTATATGTTTAACTCTAAGTGGGTACTTAGTCATTGTTTACTCGAAGTCGTCGCCAAAGAGGTCCTCGGCGGGCTCTTCTTCGGGTTCAAAGTCGTCTTCTTCCACTTCTACTTCCGAGGCTTTCTTCAGGCCTGTTGGGAGAAACGGGTTCTTTGATGCCGCTTTGCCACTCTTGGCTGCTTTGGCTTCGTCCATGGCGGCGTAGATCTTGGCTGTCAGTTCATCGGCCAGGTCGGGGTTCTCCTCGATTACGCGCTTCACTGCATCACGACCCTGACCGAGCTTGCTGTCGCCGTATGAGAACCATGCTCCCGATTTCTTGATTACGTTATAGAGTACACCGAGGTCTACAATTTCGCCTGCACGTGAGATTCCCTTGCCAAACATAATGTCAAATTCGGCGCGGGTGAACGGAGGTGCCACCTTGTTCTTAACTACCTTTACCTTAACCAGTCGACCGATGGTATCCTCACCATCCTTAATTACGGTCGAGGGGCGGATGTCCAGTCGCACCGATGCATAGAACTTGAGTGCATTACCGCCGGTGGTGGTTTCGGGGTTACCGAAGGTGATACCTATCTTTTCGCGCAACTGGTTGATAAAGATGCAGCATGTGCGGGTGCGCGAAATGGCGCCTGTAAGCTTGCGCATGGCCTGCGACATGAGGCGTGCGTGTAGACCTACATTCTTGTCACCCATTTCACCCTCAATTTCTGCCTTGGGGGTAAGAGCAGCTACGGAGTCTACCACCAGTACGTCGATGGCACCCGAGTTTACAAGTTGCTCGGCAATTTCAAGAGCCTGTTCACCGTTGTCGGGTTGGGCAATCCAGAGGTTGTTGACATCCACACCAAGCTTTTCGGCATAGAAGCGGTCAAAGGCGTGTTCGGCATCGATTATGGCGCAGATGCCCCCCATCTTCTGGGCTTCAGCTATGACATGGATGGCGAGCGTGGTCTTACCCGACGATTCGGGACCATAGATTTCGGTAATTCTACCTCTCGGCAAACCGCCAACACCCAAGGCATAGTCCAAACCGATGGAGCCGGTAGGGATAACCTCCACGTTTGCCACCGACTCATCGCCGAGGCGCATCACAGTGCCCGAGCCAAAGTCCTTTTCCAAGTGAGCCATGGTCATACCCAGGGCTTCGAGCTTTGCTTCGCGGTCGCTGATGGGGCCCTTGCCGCCATCCTTCTTTGTTTCCTTTTTCTTTGCCATTTTTTATTTTAGTCTTTAGTCGTTAGTCTTTAGTCATTAGACCGGAGTCCGGCTTACATTATTTAGTCGTTAGCGTGCAAGGCACGGCTTTTAGCCCTTTGGGCTCACACAGAACAAAAAGCGTTGCGCTTGCTAATCTGTGCTGTGATTGCGCCTGCTAAACTTGACTCAGCGCTTGCGCTTTTCTTGACAATGCAAAGTTAGGCATTTGTGAAAGTATAACCTAATTTTACTCTTAATTTTTGTTATAAAAGAGGTTAAATAACTGCCACTTTATTGCACTGCATTATACTACTCCGCTTTTAATTATCATATTAAACGGGTTGCGTTCTACCTTCGGCTTCCTTTATTGCATCCTTTTGTAAAGCTCCCACAGGGCGATGGATGCCGACGAGGAGACGTTGAGGGAATGCTTGACGCCGTGCTGCGGTATTTCGAGCACACGGTCGGCGAGCGCTACCACTCGTTCGTCGACTCCGTCGACTTCATTACCTATTACCAAAGCATAGCGGGCATCGGGAGCGGCATTGAAATCATGAAGTGGAATGCTGTTATGGGTCTGCTCAAGCACCAGGATCTGCCACCCTTCCTGCTTGAGTCGCGTCACGGCCTCGACGGTATCCCCCTCCTTGCGCCACGCCACACTCTCCTCGGCACCGAGTGCCGTCTTGGCAATCTCGGGATGCGGCGGAGCGGGTGTAATGCCGCACAATATAAACTCGTCTATAAGGAAAGCATCCGATGTGCGGAACACCGCCCCCACATTATACATGGAGCGGACATTGTCCGCCACCACTTTTACAGGGAGCTTACCCATCTCTCGGTACTCCTGTACCGAGCAGTTGGTAAGTTCCACTATATTTTTCTTTATAGACCTATTATTGTCACAGTCCATAGTATGGGTTATTTAGAAAGCTCGAGCATGCGCACAATCGGCTTAACAGCCTTCTCGGCAATTTCAGGGTCAACCAGTATTTCGGGCTGTTCATTCTTGAGAGCCTCATACACCTTGTCGAGTGTGTTAAGCTTCATGTACTCGCACTCGTTGCACTGACACTCCGCATCCTCAGCCGGTGCAGCCAGGAATCGCTTTGAGGGGCATTTGCGGCGCATCTCAAAGAGGATACCGCTTTCGGTTACCACAATATACTCCTCAGCTTCGTCATGCTCTGCAAAGTCAAGAAGAGCGGCAGTGCTACCCACCTTGTCGGCAATAAGCTGCAACGGACGGCGGCACTCGGGGTGCACCAGAATCTTGGCACCGGGACGCTCCCGTTTCATCTCGAGAATCTTGTCGATCGAGAAGCGGTCGTGCACATGGCATGCACCGGGCCACAGCAGCATCTCGCGGTCAGCAACGCTGTTGATATACCCTCCGAGGTTCTTGTCGGGACCGAATATGATTTTCTCATCCTTGGGAAGCGACTCTATTACCTTGCGGGCATTACCCGAAGTAACTACAATATCGGTAAGAGCCTTGACGGCTGCCGACGTATTGACGTAGCTCACCACAGTGTAGTCGGGGTGCTTAGCTACAAACTCGCCAAACTCCTTGGGGTCGCAGCTGTCGGCCAGCGAGCAACCCGCCGCCATGTCGGGGACGAGCACCTTCTTGTCGGGGCAAAGGATTTTGGCCGTTTCCCCCATGAAGTGCACGCCGCACATCAGGATGATATCGGCATCGGTTTCGGCAGCCTTGCGGGCCAGAGCCAGCGAGTCACCTATAAAATCGGCTATCTCCTGGATTTCATCGCGCTGATAATAGTGTGCCATTATAAGCGCGTTTTTCTCCTTTTTAAGTTTGAGGATTTTCTCCTTCAACTCCTCCTGCCTTGATTTTTCAGGTGTTTCCATTTTTTTATTATTAGAATTATAAATTTAAAATTTAAATAAAAAATTAAACAACAACAATAAAGGGTGTAGATAACCTACAATAACTTTTTGCCTAAAAATTTGGAAATTTGAGTTATTGAACTCCGGCATGCCATTGTTTACATTTTGTCTACAGGCGGTTTTGCTGAATATCAGTATAATGCCAATGTAGTCTACAAGGTTGTAGATAAATGCAAAGTTAATAAATTCTTGCTTAAACACGGTCTAAACTTGTAGAAAACTCCCCCATTTGGTGAAGATAACCCTGTATAAAGAATGCACACAACTCTACAGGGGTAAAAATTGGAAATTCAAAACCGGTTTTGCTTAAAAAACATCCCGAAAAAAGCAACTACAATCTATATAATTGAATTATAGACTTATCTACAGGGTTTTCTACAGATTATCGACACTTATCTACAGGTTATCTACACCTAAATATAGATTTTAGAGAAAGCGTAAACTCGGACCCGATGCTTGCAACTTCGGTCTTTCTCCCCTTTAAATAGCGAAAGCAAGAATTACCTATCGACACGCATCTCGGTTGCGAGATCGAGGGTCCGAGCGGGCGCTTTGCCTTTGCAGTTTATCTTTACACTTATAAAAAGAAGGCTCGCAGTCTCCTATGACTGCGAGCCTGACTTATCTTTAGATAGTAAACATTTTGTGTTTTTAGGACAAAGCTGCCGTTTTAAAAAGTGTGTTTCTGGGACAAAATAGATGTTTTAAATTTTGTGTTTCTGGGACATTTTTTATTATATATGCTGATTATAAGAAGTTTAAAATTTTGACCTATAGGTCAAAATGGGTGTTTTTTATGATAGAAAACG
>QLIP01031302.1_pt1 | contig 11157 bp, 8 predicted proteins | sample 1769771 | NCBI WGS metagenome assembly QLIP01 (sample SAMN09428762, study PRJNA476227) | Gut metagenome, whole genome shotgun sequencing project. | isolation source: cecum | host: Rhizomys sinensis | place: China: Jinsha town of Minqing, Fujian Province | collected 2013-09-23
AAACGAAATCAAGGCTACCCCGGTTACGCCGTAGGTTTCAAAGCCGTCGGCGGTGGGGCCCACGCTGTCGCCGGCATTATCGCCCGTGCAGTCGGCAATCACGCCCGGATTACGCGGGTCGTCTTCGCCAATCTTAAACACCACCTTCATCAAATCGGCCCCGATGTCGGCAATTTTGGTAAAGATACCGCCGGCTATCCGCAGCGCACTCGCCCCCAAACTTTCGCCAATGGCAAAGCCCACAAAGCAAGCCCCCGCGCAGTCGGACGGCACAAAGAGCAGAATAAAGAGCATCATCAAGAGTTCCACCGTAATGAGGAATAAGCCCACACTCATGCCGGCTCTAAGGGGAATACTCACCACCGGCCAAGGTTTGCCTTTAAGCGAAGCAAAGGCCGTGCGGCTGTTGGCAATGGTGTTGATGCGAATACCGAACCACGCCACCCCGTAAGACCCCAAAATGCCGAGCACCGCCCAAAGCAGCACCAACAGCACTTTTTCGGCCGGCATCGCGCTCAGTCCCGCAAAGTAGTAGGCCATGGCCAAACCCACAATGCAAAACAAGATAATCAGAAAGCGACCCTGTTGTTTGAGATAGGTTTTGCAGGTTTCGTAAATGGTGAACGACACTTGGGCCATGGAATCGTGCACGGGCATTTTCTTGATGCCGCGATATTGATAGAACACAAAATACATCACAAGGCAAATCAGCAATCCGCCGTAGCCCAACATTTCCCATCCGTTGAGCGAAAGGTTGGAGAAAATGGCATTACGCAAATCGGGTACCACCAAATCGGCTTCACCGGCCAAGGCAGTCGCGCTTAAACCTATCAGCGCGGCCAATAACAAGGACAATCTTTTCATAAGTCCGAACGTTTTGGAAAACAACCAAAATTTTTAACAAACTGCAAATATATGAAAATAGTAGAAACGCGCGTTGAATTTTAGGCACAAAAAGTATAAAAACCAAAAAAAAGAGGCGAAAAAGTTAAAAAAAGATACAAACACTTGCATATTTCAAAAAAATAGCCTACCTTTGCAGTCCTTTTTGTGAAGGGCGTGCCGATTGCCAATGTAGCTCAGTTGGCCAGAGCAGCTGATTTGTAATCAGCCGGTCGGGGGTTCGAATCCCTTCATTGGCTCACTGAAAGCGAGTGGGGAAGGGAAAGTTCCGAACGAGCAACAACGGAGAAGAAGATTGGTTGCGCAATACACGGGGGGATACCAGAGCGGTCAAATGGAACAGACTGTAAATCTGTCGGCTATGCCTTCGGAGGTTCGAATCCTCCTCCCCCCACCACCCAATACCAAAAGCGGAAGTAGCTCATTTGGTAGAGCGATAGCCTTCCAAGCTATAGGTGGCGGGTTCGAGCCCCGTCTTCCGCTCGATTGCCGACATAGCTCAGTGGTAGAGCACTTCCTTGGTAAGGAAGAGGTCGCGAGTTCAACTCTCGCTGTCGGCTCACGACTCCCAAATAGGGGGCTTTTGGACTTACAAGCGACCAAGACCCGTAATGCTCCAACGACAGACTGAAAATTAGAACATTACATAAAACTAAGTCTAAACATTTAAACAATTTGTAATATGGCAAAAGAAAATTTCGTCCGTACTAAACCGCACGTAAACGTTGGTACGATCGGACACGTTGACCACGGTAAGACCACTCTGACCGCCGCCATCACCACGGTGTTGGCCGCCAAAGGTCTTTCCGAATTGAAATCTTTCGACTCGATCGATAACGCGCCGGAAGAAAAAGAGAGAGGTATTACCATCAATACGGCTCACATCGAGTATCAAACCGAAGCTCGTCACTATGCACACGTTGACTGCCCGGGCCACGCCGACTATGTTAAGAACATGGTTACGGGTGCCGCTCAGATGGACGGTGCTATCTTGGTTGTAGCTGCCACCGATGGTCCCATGCCCCAAACGCGCGAACACATCCTCTTGGCTCGTCAGGTAGGTGTGCCCCGTATCGTAGTGTTCATGAACAAGGTGGACTTGGTGGACGACCCCGAGTTGCTTGACCTCGTTGAAATGGAAATTCGCGAACTGTTGACTTTCTACGGTTTCGATGGCGACAACACGCCCGTTATCCGTGGTTCTGCTTTGGGTGGTTTGAACAGCGAACCGAAGTGGACCGAAAAGATTATGGAACTCATGAACGCCGTTGACACGTGGATTCCGCTGCCTCCGCGCGATGTAGATAAAGACTTCCTCATGCCTATCGAAGACGTATTCTCCATCACCGGTCGTGGTACCGTTGCCACCGGTCGTGTTGAATCGGGTGTTATCAACTCCGGCGACGCGGTTGATATCATCGGTATGGGTGCCGAAAAACTTAAATCGACCGTTACCGGTGTTGAAATGTTCCGCAAAATTTTGGATCGCGGTGAAGCCGGTGATAACGTAGGTTTGTTGCTCCGTGGTATTGACAAAGACCAAATCCGTCGTGGTATGGTTATTGCCAAACCGGGTAGCGTAACCCCGCACAAGCACTTCAAAGCCGAGGTGTATATCTTGAAGAAAGAAGAAGGTGGTCGTCACACGCCGTTCCACAACAAGTATCGTCCGCAGTTCTACTTCAGAACCACCGACGTTACCGGTGAGATCTCCTTGCCCTCCGGTGTAGAAATGGTTATGCCCGGTGATAACTTGACGATTGAAGTTAACTTGATTGCCGAAATCGCCATGAACAAGAACCTCCGCTTCGCTATCCGTGAAGGTGGTAGAACGGTAGGTGCCGGTCAGGTAACGGAAATTTTGGACTAATCCTTAGTTTGAAATAGACGAAAAGGAAAGGCATTGGTAGAAAATTACCGGTGCCTTTCTTTGAGTTTAGGGGCATAGTTTAAGGGCAGAATAGCGGTCTCCAAAACCGTTGATGGGAGTTCGAATCTCTCTGCCCCTGCAACAAAAAAACGAGCGTAAAATGTCGAAGATCGTAAACTACTTTAAGGCCAGTTATGACGAACTGATGCATAAGGTGTCGTGGCCTACCTATTCCGAATTGCAGAATAGCGCCGTAGTGGTATTTGTAGCCTCATTGATTATCGCCTTGTTGGTATTCATTATGGATTTCACCTTGGGTGCCCACAGCGATATGGCATGGAAAGGCATTTTGGGCTATATTTATGATCTGTTAAGTTAGAAAGAACAGGCAAACTGCGGCGAAGGGGCTTTTTCAGACATAGCTTCCAATGTCTGCCTAAAACGTGGTTTGTTGATCTATATTGTTAAATTTCAGGGTTTCGAAAGTATGAGCGAACAAGTGAAAAGCTGGTATGTAATCCGTTCCGTGAGTGGAAAGGAGAAAAAGGTCAAGGAATACTTGGAGAGTGAAATCAACCGGTTGAACTTGAACGATTACATCTCGCAAGTACTCATCCCGACCGAGAAGGTTTACACAATCCGGAACGGCAAAAAAGTCAGCCAAGAGCGGTCTTACTTGCCGGGTTACGTTCTGGTAGAAGCTTTATTGGTAGGGGAGATTCAGCACATTATCCGAAACATCCCGAATGTATTGGGCTTTTTGGGGTCTCAAGGCGAACCGGTGCCAATGCGTCCGGCCGAGGTAAAACGTATTCTTGGCAAGATGGACGAACTCTCATCGCAAACCGAAGAGATCGTAGAACCCTTTATTGTAGGCGAGCCGGTCAAAGTGATTGACGGGCCGTTCAACAATTTTTCGGCGGTGATTGAGGAAGTGAATGAAGAGAAGAAAAAACTGAAAGTAATGGTAAAAATATTTGGACGTAAGACGCCTCTCGAGCTTAACTTTGTCCAAGTAGAAAAGGAATAGTGTAGATCCGTTCCCGTAAAAAACATTTTAAACAAACGTAAAATGGCAAAGCAAGTTAGTGCATTGATTAAATTGCAGATCAAAGGTGGTGCTGCCAATCCTTCTCCTCCCGTAGGTCCTGCCTTGGGTGCCAAGGGTGTCAACATTATGGAGTTCTGCAAACAATTTAACGCACGTACCCAAGATAGCGCGGGCAAAATTCTGCCGGTTATTATCACGGTGTACGCCGATAAATCGTTTGACTTCATTGTTAAGACGCCTCCCGTTGCGGTTCAACTCAAAGAGTTGTCCAAAGCCAAGAAAGGTTCTGCCGAACCTAACCGCAACAAGGTAGCCAGCGTAACTTGGGATCAGGTAAGAACCATCGCAGAAGCCAAGATGCCCGATTTGAACTGCTTTACGGTAGAATCTGCCATGAAAATGGTGGCCGGTACCGCCCGCAGTATGGGTATCGAGGTAAAAGGCGATAAATAAGCCTGCCTTGTAATTTATTCAAAAGAAGAACAGCCCGTGAGGGCTCAAAACATTAAACAAACAACTATCAATGGCAAAAATATCGAAAAAGAGAAAAGAAGCTTTAGCCAAGGTAGATAAGACAAAGTTGTACAGCTTGGACGAAGCGGCGGCTTTGGTCAAAAACATCACCTTTACAAAGTTTGACGCCTCTATCGATTTGGATGTACGCTTGGGCGTAGATCCCCGTAAGGCCAATCAAATGGTACGCGGGGTGGTTGCCCTTCCGCACGGCACCGGTAAACAAGTGCGCGTGTTGGTATTGTGTACGCCGGACAAAGAGGAAGAAGCTAAAGCAGCCGGAGCCGATTTCTGCGGTTTGGACGAATACGTAGAAAAGATCAAAGGCGGTTGGACGGACATTGACGTTGTTATTACCACGCCGAACGTCATGCCTAAGGTGGGTGCGCTGGGTAAAATCCTCGGCCCCCGCGGTTTGATGCCGAACCCCAAAACCGGAACGGTTACCATGGAGGTAGGCAAAGCCGTGCAAGAAGTGAAGGCCGGTAAGATCGACTTCAAAGTGGACAAATTCGGTATTATCCATACCGGGGTGGCCAGAGTGTCTTTCGATGCGCAAAAAATTGCGGACAACGCGAGAGAAGTGCTTCAAACCATCCTTAAACTGAAACCCTCATCCGCCAAGGGAACGTATATGCAAAGCGTATATATTTCCAGCACGATGAGCCCGGGTATTCAGGTGGATCCGAAGTCTATTTAGTCAGTCTGAACAAAAAACAAATTGGTAAACTAACAAGGTATGAAGAAAGAAGAGAAAAGCCGGGTTGTGGACGCGATCTTTGCGGAAGTAACCTCCCGGCCGCACTTGTATATCACCGACATCGCAGGTTTGGATGCGGCGGATACGAGCCGGTTGAGAAGGTTATGCTTCAAGAAAGACGTGAAATTGATCATGGTGAAGAATACCTTACTGAGAAAAGCCTTGGAAAAAACGGACGTGGACTACAGCGAACTGTTCCCCACCATGAAAGGCACCACTGCCATCATGCTCTCGGAAGTGAACAACGCGCCCGCCCAATTGATTCAAGAATTTCGTAAATCGTCCGAAAAACCGATACTCAAGAGCGCATACGTAGAAGAATCGATCTATGTAGGCGACAAGATGCTCGAAGCCTTGGCTCACATCAAGTCCAAGAACGAGTTGATTGGCGATGTTCTCGGTTTGTTGCAATCGCCGTTGCAAGGGTTGCTGGGTGCGTTGGAATCCGCACCGCGTACCGTTGCCGGGGTGGTCAAAACGCTTTCGGAAAGAGCCGAATAAGACGTAAGGTAAAAAAACAAAAAACAATTATTTAGTAACCATTAAAAAAACAAATAAAATGGCAGACATTAAAGCTTTAGCAGAACAGTTAGTAAATTTGACCGTTAAGGAAGTAAAAGAACTTGCTGACGTATTGAAAGAAGAATATGGTATCGAACCCGCCGCCGCGGCTGTTGCCGTAGCTGCTGCTCCCGGTGCTGCTGCCGGTGCTGCTGCCGGTGGTGAAGAAAAGAGCTCGTTCGATGTTATCTTGAAGAACGCCGGCGCCAACAAGTTGGCCGTGGTTAAACTCGTTAAAGAGTTGGCCAGCCTCGGTTTGAAAGAAGCCAAGGAATTGGTGGACGCTGCTCCGAAACCGGTTAAAGAAGGCATCGCGAAAGACGAAGCCGAAGCTTTGAAGAAAGGCTTGGAAGAAGCCGGTGCGGAAGTAGAGATTAAATAATTTCTCCTTTCGTTCCATGGTCAAGGAACATGGCTTTTACTCGTAGAAGCCGTGTTCCTTATTTTGGTTTATGGTGTTGTTATTAAAAAACTACGACGTTGTCTACGAAAACGATAAAAAAGATAAATTTTGCTTCGACCAAACCGGCGGAGCATATAGATTTTTTGGATATCCAGTTGAAGTCGTTTCGCGACTTCTTTCAATTGGAAACGAATCCTGAAAATCGGGTTGACGAAGGCCTGTATAAAGTTTTTGCAGAGAATTTCCCCATCACGGATGCGAGAAACAATTTCGTGTTGGAGTTTCTGGATTATTTTATCGACCCGCCTCGTTACAGCATAGACGAATGTTTGAATCGCGGGCTTACATACAGTGTGCCCCTGAAAGCGAAGTTAAAGCTTTCCTGCACCGATACCGAACACGAAGATTTTAAGGATGTTATCCAAGATGTTTACTTGGGTATGATTCCCTACATGACCCCCAGCGGTTCCTTTATTATCAATGGGGCCGAACGGGTGATTGTTTCCCAGTTGCATCGTTCGCCGGGCGTATTCTTTGGCACGAGTTATCACTCCAACGGCCAACAGCTCTATTCCGCCCGTATCATTCCTTTCAAGGGTTCTTGGATGGAATTTACCACCGACATCAGCAACGTGATGTTTGCCTACATCGACCGCAAAAAGAAGTTGCCCATTACCACGCTTTTGCGCGCCATAGGCTACGAAACGGATAAAGATATATTGGAGATATTCGATTTGGCCAAAGAAATCAAGGTCAGCAAAATCGGATTAAAGAAATACATCGGCACGCGCTTGGCGGCACGTGTGGTGCGTTCTTGGGTAGAAGACTTTGTGGACGAAGACACGGGCGAAGTGGTGTCCATTGAACGTACCGAAGTGATTATCGACCGCGAAACCGAACTCTCGGAACGCCACATCGACATGATTGTGGACGCGGGCATCAAGACCGTGTTGATTCACAAAGAAGAAAACGACAGCAACCTCGATTGCTCCATCATCTTCAACACCCTGCAAAAAGACGCGGCCAACAACGCCAAAGAAGCGGTGGAATTTATCTACCGCCAGCTCCGAAGCGCCGAACCGCCCGATGAAGAAACGGCGCGGGGCATTATCGAAAAGTTGTTCTTCTCCGACAAGCGTTACGACTTGGGCGAGGTGGGACGTTACCGTATCAACCGCAAGTTGGACCTCTCCACCCCCTTGGATGTGCGCGTGCTGACCAAAGAAGACATCATTTGCATTATCAAACACCTCATAGAACTCATCAACTCTCACGCCGAGGTGGACGATATCGACCACCTCAGCAACCGTCGTATTCGCACGGTAGGCGAGCAGCTCTACGCCCAATTCGGGGTAGGGCTTAACCGCACCGCCCGCACCATTAGAGAGAGAATGAACGTGCGCGACAACGAGGTGTTTACCCCCATGGACCTCATCAACGCCAAGACCCTCTCTTCGGTGATTAACTCCTTCTTTGGTACCAACCAACTCTCGCAGTTCATGGACCAAACCAACCCCTTGTCCGAAATCACGCACAAGCGTCGTATCTCGGCTTTGGGTCCCGGCGGTCTTTCGAGAGAGAGAGCGGGCTTTGAGGTGCGCGACGTACACTACACGCACTATGGTCGTCTGTGTACCATCGAAACCCCCGAAGGTCCCAACATCGGTTTGATATCCTCTCTCTGCGTGTTTGCCGTTATCAATAAGTTGGGCTTTATCGAAACGCCCTACTATGAGGTAAAGAACGGCAAGGTGGCCATCGACAAGGCCCCCGTTTACCTCACCGCCGAGGAAGAAGAAGATAAAATTATTGCCCAAGCCTGCACGGCCATCGAATCCGATGGTATGATTAAGAGCAACCGTGTTAAGGTGCGCCATTTGGCCGACTTCCCCATTGTGGAGAAAGAAGACGTCAACCTCATGGACGTAGCCCCCAACCAGATTGCCTCTATTGCGGCTTCGCTCATTCCGTTCTTGGAACACGACGATGCCAACCGTGCGTTGATGGGCTCGAACATGATGCGTCAGGCCGTGCCGCTGTTGCAACCCGAAGTACCCATTGTGGGAACCGGTTTGGAACCGCACGTGGCGCAAGACTCCCGCGTACTGATTAACGCCGAGGGCGACGGGGTGGTTACCTACGTAGATGCCAACACCATCACCATTCGCTACGAAATGAGCGAAGAGGAACGCCTGACCAATTTCGACGACGACGTAAAGACCTACGCCCTGACCAAATTCCGCCGCACCAACCAAAGTTCGTGTATCAACCTTACGCCCATTGTGCGCAAGGGCGACACCGTGAAAAAAGGTCAGGTGTTGTGCGAGGGTTACGCCACCCGCAACGGCGAGTTGGCCTTGGGTCGCAACCTGAAAGTGGCGTTCATGCCGTGGAAAGGTTACAACTTTGAGGACGCTATCGTAATTTCCGAAAAGGTGGTCAAAGAAGACCTCTTTACTTCCATTCACGTGGAAGAATATACCTTGGATGTGCGCGAAACCAAGCGCGGTATGGAAGAACTGACCAACGATATACCCAACGTAAGTCAGGAAGCTACCAAAGACTTGGAAGAAAACGGTATTATCCGCATTGGTTCCGAAGTCAAAGAGGGCGATATTCTCATTGGTAAGATTACGCCCAAAGGCGAGTCGGATCCCACTCCCGAAGAAAAGTTGCTGCGTGCCATCTTTGGCGACAAAGCCGGCGATGTCAAGGACGCTTCCTTGAAGATGCCGCCTTCGGCCAGCGGTACCGTCATTGCCACCGATCACTTTGAAATCAAAGGCAAGACCAAGGGCAAAGACAAGAAAGACAAAGACGACTTGAAATTGTTGGAACGCGATTTCAACAAAGAAGTTCAAGAGCTCAAGAGCAAACTCGTAGAAAAGATTCTGCAAATTGTGGGCGACAACAAGAGCGCCGGCGTTTATAGCAATCTGAGAGAAGAACTCATTGCCAAGAAAGTGCGCTTCACGGCCAAGGCTTTGATGGATTTGGATTACCAAACCGTTAATCCGGCCAAGTGGACCGCCGACGAAGAAGTCAACAACCTCATCAAACGTCTGCTGAACAACTACAACATCAAGTATCGCGAGTTGTTGGGTCGTTTCCAAAGAAACAAGTTCGAGAAGACGGTGGGTGCGGAACTGCCCGTGGGCGTGGTGCAAATGGCCAAGGTGGTCATTGCCAAGAAACGCAAACTGCGTATCGGCGACAAGATGGCCGGTCGGCACGGTAACAAGGGTATTGTGGCGCGTATCGTAAGAGAAGAAGATATGCCCTTCCTCGAAGACGGAACACCGGTCGATATTGTGCTCAACCCCCTTGGTGTACCTTCGCGTATGAACCTCGGTCAGATTTACGAAACGGTGTTGGGCTGGGCCGGCAAGGAATTGGGCTTGCAGTTCGCCACCCCGATTTTCGATGGGGCCGAACCCGAAGAAATAGACAAGTACATCAAGCAAGCCGGTTTGCCGCAATACGGTCGCACCTATCTCTACGACGGTTGCACGGGCGAACGCTTCGACCAACCGGCCACGGTGGGCTATATCTATATGATTAAGCTGCACCACATGATCGACGACAAGATGCACGCGCGTTCGATCGGGCCGTACTCCCTCATCACCCAACAACCTTTGGGTGGTAAGGCGCAGTTTGGTGGTCAACGTTTCGGTGAAATGGAAATCTGGGCATTGGAAGCCTTTGGGGCGGCCAATATCCTGCAAGAGGTCTTGACCGTTAAGTCTGACGACGTAAACGGTCGTGCCAAGGCCTACGAAGCCATTGTCAAGGGTGAGAATATGCCTACGCCTTCGATTCCCGAATCTTTCAACGTTTTGATAAACGAATTGAGAGGTCTGGGTTTGGAAGTGTCGTTCAGCTAAAATCAACCTACCGAAACTCGGCGCAGGTTCAGCCGTTACGTAGAACCAAGATTGATAATTTAACACACAATTGAAACATATATGGCGTTAAAGAAAGAAGGTCCTGTTGCATTGGATTTTAATAAAATCACCATTAGTTTGGCCTCTCCGGAAACCATTTTGGAACGTTCCCACGGAGAAGTAACCAAACCGGAGACCATCAACTACCGTACCTACAAGCCCGAACGCGACGGTTTGTTTTGCGAACGCATTTTCGGTCCCATCAAAGACTGGGAATGTCATTGCGGTAAGTATAAACGTATTCGCTATAAAGGCATTGTTTGCGACCGTTGCGGTGTGGAAGTGACGGAAAAGAAAGTGCGTCGCGAACGCATGGGCCATATCCAATTGGTGGTGCCGGTGGCCCACATTTGGTTTTTCCGCTCCCTGCCCAATAAAATCGGTGCGTTGCTCGGCATGCAGACCAAGAAATTGGAGTCGATTATCTACTACGAAAAATACGTGGTGATTCAACCCGGTGTAAAAGCCGCCGACGGTATCGAGTTTATGCAGTTCCTTTCCGACGAAGAATACTACGACATCGTGGACTCTCTGCCCGAAGGCAACGCCCTGTTGGATGATACCGATCCCAACAAATTTATCGCCAAGATGGGCGGCGAGGCTTTATACGACCTGCTCAAACGCATCGACATGGATGCCCTCTCTTATGAGTTGCGCGACCGTGCCAACAAAGAAACCTCTCAACAAAGAAAACAAGAAGCCCTCAAACGTTTGAACGTGGTGGAGGCTTTCCGCGAATCGCAAACCCGTGTGGATAACCGTCCCGAATGGATGATTATGAAAGTGGTGCCGGTGATTCCGCCCGATTTGCGCCCCTTGGTGCCATTGGACGGCGGCCGTTTTGCGACTTCGGACCTCAATGACTTGTATCGTCGCGTGATTATTCGCAACAACCGTCTTAAACGCCTGATCGAAATCAAGGCCCCGGACGTGATTATGCGCAACGAAAAGCGTATGTTGCAAGAAGCGGTCGATTCTTTGTTCGACAACAGCCGCAAGGCCCGCACCGTTAAGAGCGACGGCAGTCGTCTGCTCAAATCCCTTTCCGACAGTTTGAAAGGTAAGCAGGGCCGCTTCCGTCAAAACCTGCTCGGTAAACGTGTGGACTATTCGGGTCGTTCGGTTATCGTCGTTGGGCCCGATTTGAAGATG
>QLIP01005966.1_pt1 | contig 11136 bp, 10 predicted proteins | sample 1769771 | NCBI WGS metagenome assembly QLIP01 (sample SAMN09428762, study PRJNA476227) | Gut metagenome, whole genome shotgun sequencing project. | isolation source: cecum | host: Rhizomys sinensis | place: China: Jinsha town of Minqing, Fujian Province | collected 2013-09-23
ACTTTTTGAGATACCCATATACTTAGAGGCCTCATCGCTCGTTAGCACCTCTTTGGTGCAAAACAGGATATTGGCCGTTATCATCTCGGCAACCTCCTGTAACTGTTCTTTGCTCATTTGTCAGTGAGTTTAAGGGTGAGTAATTGAGGCTCGGGGTGGGCGCGTCCACTCGCCCTTTGCCTGTGTTAACTTTGTTCTCGCGCTGAAAACATTGGCAAAGTTAGTGAGTATTGGAGGCTAAAAACAGTGTGACTTAGTGTTACACTTAGTGGTATAAAAAAAGCCCTCGGGTTGAGGGCTTGGGGTTAATCAAAAAATATGGATTTATCCATCTTGGCTCGCCATCGCTTAACCGCTTGGCTTTTGCCTGTTCCAAAATTTTGCTCTAATGTGCTATCTAATCGGGTAACATTAAAAATTCTCTCTATTACTTGCCGTTGTTCTATCGGCACAGCGCGCGCCAACTCATTACACAATACCCATACAACAAAGTAACCCAACATTGCTTTGCTTTCAAGCCATTTATAACCTGTGTCGGTCGGTATCATATAGCCCTCCTCCACTGCTCGGGCAAAGTATTTATTTACTCGTTCCGGTTGCCCTAATTCACTTATTAGCTGTTCTCTCTCTGTCGGCTCTACTGTGCCAGGTATTGGACCGTTGGCCATATTTTGTGTTCTAAAACCGACTCTATCTTCATAGGCACAGTTCATCTCAAAATAAAATCTGAAATAGAATTCATTCTGAAGAAACCAAAGATTATCGTTCAAAAAACCAACTAATTTTATGTAATCTGCAATACCTGTATTGTTAAGTCCCTGGATAATTATTAAGGCGAGATTTTCCACATCATTAATGCTATACATGCTATCCCGTACAAATCGATCCAACTTATACATCAACTCAATGGGTGTCATAACATCGCTTTGAAACAATCTTCTACAAATGGTCTTGTCTGCACTGTAAAACAACTCCATTGCATGATAATTGTGGCTTTCATTTGACTTATAGTAGTCAACAAACATTTGATATAACCCCTTAACAAACAAGAATAGACACTTCTGTTTTATCTCCTCAGCCAAGACAGTGACTTCATACTCTGTCATTGAGAAGTCAAAGAATTTATCAAATAGATTCTTTGGTGTAATCATATCTTTAACTCGGGTAAACTGTTTATTGCCTCAGCTTTTAAGCTGTCAACTGCTCGGGTATATTTCTCGGTGTGTCTGAGGTCGCTATGTCCTAACAGGCTTGCAACAACCTTAATGTTTGCTCCATTACTCAGTATATTGGTTGCAAAGCTATGCCGGGCACAATGCCAGGTGATATGCTTATCTATCTTAGCTCGCTTTACCCAATGCCTCAATGCTTTCAGACACATTGTATGCGATGGGAGGGGAAATATACGCGCCTGCTTGCCCTCGGCTGTTGGCTCTCCAATCAATGATAACAGTCCATCGTTGAGGGGTATGACAACACTGCTTGCACTGCTGTGACCTTTGGTCTTGGCCTGTTCAAACTTCAACAGACGATTTGAATAGTCCACGTTGGCAAATGTAAGGTCTTTAACATCACAATACCTCAAGCCACAATACAGAGAAAGTATAAAGGCACGCCTAATGTTCGGATTGGATTTGGGCACGTCGGTAGCCAACAATACAGCAATTTCCTCCTGGCTTAGTATATCCTTTGTCAGCTTGTTTTTGTCTATCTTAATGCTGATTCCTTTGCAGGGATTTTTCCTCATGACATCACGGTCAACTGCAACCAATATCACTTTTTTAAATCGGGCATACAGTGTGTGTGGCGTTTCACCGTTGAACTTGTGTTGCAGATATTCAACAAACGCCATAATCATTTCTTTGCTCAGTTGGTCGGGCTTTAATCGCTTGGCATACTTGGTAAACTCGGGTGTTTTCTCCATGCACTCTATAAAGACCGCTTTGGCGCGAGCCAACTTATTTTTGTCGGTCTTGGTGTAAGTAGCCACAAAGCCATCGTACCAATCATAGAAATTAATTTCTTTATGCTTTTTCAGTCGGTAGCCCTCTGCTCTCTCCAACAACTCTTGGCCACGTTCAAAACGTATCCTTTTGGCCAATTCCATCGTTTCTTTGTTCTGTTGTCGCTCCATGGGTGTTCTCGGGGCTTGCCACAGATACAGACTTAACGATTCACGCTTAGTGTTCACTCGCTTGTACTCCTTACCTGTCTTTGCACTCACCGCCATTTCAAAGCCAAAATAGAAGTCTAAAAACAGACTCTCCCGGCCATCGCTCAAAACCTTTGCTCCCAACTTGGGGTTATCGGTGCTGTCGGTGCTAATCATGTATGTGTTGTCAGCTCTGTAGTTCTTCTTTATTGCCATCTTTGATTGTTCTTGATTTCTTATGGTTGCAAAGATAACAATTTTTTTTGACTCGGGTATAAACCAGGTATAAACTTTCAACAAAATATAAACTTTTATTTGCAATCAAGAGAAAGAGCCATTTCATCAATATATTGATTGTCAATGCTTTTATATTCTCTTATTTTCCTATAAAACCACGGTTTTAAGCCCACTCGCGGCTCCAAGAAATTAGGCTAATAATCAAGCAACTACGAGTTTGATTATTAGCCTAATTTCGTTATGTCTTTTAAAGCACGATTTGGTTGTAGGTACGGAGGGTGGTGGATTTGTGGATTGCTTTCCAGGTTTTGTGGCCTATTTCGGGCTCGAGGTGGTCCCAGAAGGGTTTGAGCTTGGTGAGCAGTTGGTGGTCGCCTCCTTGGATGCGCTGTTCCAACAGCTGTCGATAGCGGGAGTGCAGTTGTGCAATGGCTTCGAGGCGCTCTGTGTGCGACCATGTCCGCCCTTGTGTGTATTCGGTCACAAGGGATGGGCGGGCGAGCAGTCCGCGACCTATCATTAAGCCTTGGATACCTTTGAATTGCGAAATTACTTCTGAAATTTGTTCGGGTGAGGTTATGTCACCGTTATATACAAGATTGTGTCGACATTGCGTGGCAAACTCTTCAAAGACGTCTCTGTGAGCGTGGCCTCTGTATTGGTCGGAGGCGATACGCGGGTGCATGGTGATGTGAGTGAGAGGAGCGGTGTTGAGTATTGTCAATGCATCATGCCACTGGGTGTGCGAAGTTGCACCGGCTCGCATTTTCACTGAGTATCGACAGTCAGTGTCGTGCGTTATGGCTTGTGCCATTTCGGCCAGGAAATCGAGGCGCAAAAGAGCTCCGGCTCCTCGTCCGCGCTTCACCTGGGGCGGAAAGGGACAGCCGAGGTTAATGTCGATACGTTTGAATCCATTGCCCTTGAGTGTGGAAGTAAGCAGGCCGAATTCATCCATTGATCCAACAATTATCTGCGGTACAACGCCTTGAGGGGCGTTGAGCGGCGAGAGTGCGTCGCGCAGGTCGCGACGGGGTATCTCGCCACGATCTACGCGAAGAAATGGCGTGTACATAGTGCACGGCATACCATAAACGTCGAGCCACGCACGACGATACTCTACCTCTGTGTAGCCCTGCATTGGGGCCATGTGTATGTCAATCATCGCAATAGTGGCGCAACACGCGGCGGTAGGAGTTGAATATTTTGCTCTTGGATATAAAGCCATAGTAGCGGCCTGAGTCGTCGACCACGGGAAGGTTCCATGCGCCTGTTTTGTCGAATTTGTGCATCACTGCGTCCATACTCTCACCTATAAGCAACTTGGTGGGAGGCATGGTCATGAACGAGGCTACGTTCATCTTGCGATAAAGGTCGGGGCGAAACATAATGTTGCGTATATCGTCGAGCTGTACCACGCCCTGCAACTCACCGCGGCCGTTGAGCACGGGATAGAGGTTGCGGTTTGACTTGGATATGACATCGACCATTTCCTTGAGAGTCATTTCGGGGCGCACGCTGAGGAAGTCTGTTTCGATTACAGAATCCATTTTGAGCAGGGTCAGAACGGTCTTGTCCTTCTGATGCGTGATGAGCTTGCCCTCCTTGGCCAGACGCATGGAGTAGATGGAATAGGGCTCGAAAATCTTAATTGTGCCGTATGAGATGGTCGACACAATAAGCAGTGGCAGGAACAGTGAGTAGCCGCCCGTGAGCTCGGCCGTGAGGAAGATTGCCATCAGCGGTGCGTGCATCACACCGGCCATCACGCCAGCCATGCCTATTAGGGCAAAGTTTTTGTTGCTGACAACGAGGTCGAAACCAAGCATATTGAATACGTAGGCAAAGAGAAATCCTACAAGACAGCCCACATAGAGCGAGGGTGCAAATGTACCGCCCACGCCACCGGCACCGTTGGTCGATGAAGTGGCAAAGGCCTTTAGAAGCACTACAATGCCTATGTACATGACAATGAACCACACATGGCTGCCGTCGTCATAAAATATTGAGCCCTGAGTTATGGATCGGGGATCGCCGGCAAGCAGACCCATGATGGAATCGTAGCCTTCGCCGTAGAGCGGCGGAAACAGGAACACCAGACCAGAGAGCAGTGTGCAACCGAGTGCAGTCTTGAGCCAAGGACGGTTCTTGAAGCGGCCGAAGAAGTTTTCCATCATGTTCATGACACGTGTAAAGTAGAGCGACACCAGTCCGCACACAACACCGAGGCAAATAGCCAGAGGTATCTTGGCCACATAGAAGTCCTCGCTCTGCACGAAGAAGAATTCAAATGAATAGCCCGTATAGATATAAGCAATTGTGGCCGAGGTAATTGCCGATATAAGCAGTGGCATAACCGACACCGTGGTGAGGTCGAGCATCAGCACTTCGAGCGTGAACAGCATGCCTGCAATCGGGGCTTTGAATATGCCGGCAATACCGGCCGCCGCACCGCAACCCACTAAAATCATCAGAATCTTGGGCGACATACGGAACATCGAGCCGAGATTGGATCCAATCGCCGAACCGGTATATACTATGGGGCCTTCGGCACCTACCGAGCCACCAAAACCAATGGTTACCGAACTGGCAAGCAACGAAGTATACATATTGTGGCGCTTTAATCGGCTCTTGTTTTGCGAGATGGCCCACAGCACTCGAGTCACACCGTGGCTTATGTTGTCCTTCACCACATATCGCACATACAGACTCGTGAGCACCACGCCCAGGGTGGGTAGCAGGATGTAAAGATAGTTGCCGGAATGGAGATTGATATGCTGAGTAACAAGTCCTGAAATGGTGTGAATCAAGAACTTGAGCAATTGGGCCGCCAGGCCGCACACCACGCCCACCAGCAGCGAAAGTATTATGAGAAAATTGCGCTCGGAAATGTGATTTTCGCGCCATGCAAGAAAGCGCATAAACCAATCGTTGAGCTTGTTGTTGTGTATGTACTTCTGTGTCATAATAATAGGTTTACATACCGCGGCCGCCGATTACTGTGGCCACAGTGTTGAGGAGGATTTTGAGGTCGATAACAAGCGACACGTTTTCTATATAAATAAGGTCGTAGGCCAAACGTTCTATCATCTCGTCGATATTGGAGGCATAACCATACCGCACCATGCCGAGCGACGTGATACCGGGGCGCACGCTGTGTATCAGAGTACAGTGCGGCACCCGCTGGGCAATAAGGTCGAGGTAGTATTGACGCTCGGGACGAGGTCCCACAATCGACATTTCGCCCACCAGTACGTTCCAGAACTGTGGCAGCTCGTCGAGACGATATTTGCGCAGAAATCTGCCCACTGAAGTCACGCGGCTGTCGTCTGGGCTACTGAGAGCAGGTCCGTTGGCTTCGGCATCTGTACTCATTGTGCGGAATTTTATGATGCGGAAGGGTCGACGATGATAGCCAACGCGCTCCTGGGTGTAAAATATCGGTCCGGACGACGAGCACTTTACGGCAACGGCTATGGCGGCATATACTGGCAGCAGAGCCACAAGTGCTACCGCCGAGAAGGCAATGTCGGTGAGTCGTTTGATGTTGGCCGCCGCAGGCGATATGCTTGCACCTGTAATCTTGACCAATGGCTCGGCAGTAACGCTTGCTATGCGGGTGCGCGAGGTGATAAGATAGTACATGTCGGGGCTGACATATATGTCGATGCCGGTGGAGAATATGCGCTGAATCAGTGCACGGGCGGCCTCCATACCCCCGGGCAGGTGTGTAATCACCACACATTCAACACCCTTATCCGCAATCAATTGTCTCACATCGTCCTCAGAAACATGTGGCGCTACCGTGCCTACAATGTCATACCAGGCAATTTCCTTACGGGTGCGCGGCCTTAGCTTGGCGATCATTCTATCGGCCTCAGACGGCGTGCCCACAATGATGGTGCGACGGGCGGCCGCTCCCTCGCGCAGGTGCAGGCGCCGATGATTGGTGATGATGAGTCGCGCAGTGGCCACAGGCACCGACATGCACAGCCACAGGTAAATCAGCAGTTCGTAATATTCGGCTCGCAGGCTCAGAGGGTCGTTGATGAGCGCCACAAAAAACACGCCAAGCGTGGTGAGCAGTCCCGAACCAAAACTGTTGCGCAAGTCGTCGAGACGGCTCTTGGAAAACACATCGTTGTAATAACCCGTAACCGCGCAGATTGCAATATTCAGTACAGGAAACAGCAGTATACCGCTCCATACGGGCGTGTACTTCAACCATTCGAACAACTGCACCTCAGACGTGCCCGAGGCCGACATGATGCGGTAACGCAGCAATGCAAACACTACGGCTCCTACCACCGACATGACAAAGTCAGCGGTGATATAGGTGGCGCGCAAGCGTGCAATACTGCTCATAACTCGTTACTTACGAATTATTTTGAACACTCCGCCCTCGGAGATTTTAATTATTGACGATGCCTTGTTTGCAGCCGGCTCGCCGCGACGCGAGGTGCACACATAGTCCACAGCATCCTTGATTTCCTGAGATATGGAGTCAAAATCAAGTGGCGACGGCTCGCCGCTGAGATTGGCCGAGGTAGATACAATAGGCCCGCGGAATGTGCGGCAAAGCGACGCTGAGAAGGGTTCGCGTGTAAGGCGCACGCCAAGGCTCCCGTCGGGCGCAAGCAGTTCGGATGCCACACCGCGCCCCTGGTCATAAATGATTGTCACGGGATCAACGGCCACTTCTATGAGCTGTTCGGCCACTTCGGGTACGCTTTGCACCGTGCTGTCGAGCATCGACAGAGAGTCGACCAGCGTGATAAGCGCCTTGGAATCGACACGTTTTTTTATTTCATACACCTTGCGCACGGCTTCGGCACAACGGGCGTCGCAACCTATGCCCCATATAGTATCGGTGGGATAGAGTATCACTCCGCCGCGGCGCAGCACATCGACGGCTCGGTGTATATCGTCGCGCCACTCGGGATTGAATCGTGATTCGTTGCTCATAGCTGTGACTTGGGCTTAGTAGTTTGGAATTCTTTGAGATACAACGGAGTGGAATATGCAAGATCGATAAACTGACGCTTGGCAAAATACAGTTCCGAGAGAGCTACCATATCAACGGCCAGAGGCACCACATCGGGCACCATGGTCACATTGGACGCGTCGGCAAAGAGGTGTGCTGCCTTGGCTGCGCCATCGCCAAACATCAGCACGGGGCGACCCGTAGCTATGAGGTCGGCATAGGAATTTTCGTCCAAAATCATCGGACCCGGAGGGAGCAGTTGGGTAAGACCAAAATCATAGGCCGCAGTAAATACTTCCATGCGACGCGCATCTATCATTGGAATAAGTATTGAGTCGGGGTCGACATCGTCGGTCGAAAACATTACTCTTGTGGCCAGCAGCTCGAGAGTATTGATGCCTATGAGCGGAATGTCGAGTGCATAGGCCAGACCCTTGGCCTCGCTCAGGCCTATGCGCAGACCGGTGTAGCTACCCGGACCCAGGCTCACCGCCACGGCATCGAGCTTAAGCTCGCGTTCGGAGGCAAAGTCGAGGCATTTCTTTACAAATCCACTGAGCAGCGCAGCATGATTGCGCCCCTCAAAGTCTTCGTCGTGACACAGTATCATGCCCTCGGCTGTGAGTGCCGCTGAGCACACTGTGGTAGTCGTATCTATGTTTAAAATTACTGCCATTTTGTGGGATTAAAATGCAAATTTAGCAAAAAAATCGAATTAATTTTGCTAATTTTGCAATGAATCTTACAACAAATCATGGAAATAGCATTAAATATCATCTTTCCGGTCATAGCATTGGGTGTGGCCGTGTATGTTTTTATTAAATACAGTCGCTTGCGCAGTGAGTCTCAGGCACGCATTTCGACACTCGAACTCGACAAGGCTCTGGCCGAACAGCGTCGCTCCGAGGCCGATAAAAAGCTCTCTGACCGCGATGCCGAGCACAACCGCAGCATCGAACTTCTACGCTCCGAAAACGAAAAACGCATAGACGAGTTCCGCGCCGCCTCCGACCGCCAGATGCAAACCCTCGCTCAAGGCTACGAACAGCAACTCGACACGATGCGTAAGGAGCACCAGCGACAGCTCGAACACGAACGCGAAACTATCGGCGAGCGATTCAAAGCCCTGGCATCAGATGTGTTGCAGGCCAATACCCGTCAGCTCGACGAGCGTAGCCGACAAAGCATTGAGGCCGCTCTCAGCCCTATGAAAACCAGCCTCGAAGAGTTTACTAAAGGCTATCGCGAATGTTACGACCTCGAAAACCGCGACCGACTCTCTCTTCGCGAAGAAATACGCAGTCTGCACGAACTCAACACCCGCGTGGGTCGCGAAGCTGGCAACCTGGCCAATGCTCTCAAGGGCAACACAGGCATGCAGGGTCGTTGGGGTGAAATGGTGCTCACTTCGATTCTCGAAAAGTCGGGCTTGCAACAAGACCGTTGGTTTACCACACAGGAGTCGACAACCGACGAGGACGGCTCGCGTCTGCGCCCCGATGCCGTAATCCACTGCCCAAAAAACCGCGACATCATCATCGACTCCAAAGTGTCGATAACCCACTACCTCGCCGCCCTCGACACCTCCGAGCCCGAAGCCCGCAACGCAATGCTCGCCGAGCACCTGCGCTCAGTCGAAACTCACGTAAAAGCCCTGCAAAACAAGGAATACCAGAAAAAAATCGGTTCGCGCAACGGTAACTTCGTGTTCATGTTCATGCCCCACGAAGGCGCCTATATCGAAGCAATGCGCCGCAAGCCCGGATTGTGGGAAACCGCTTTCGACAACAATGTCGTAATAGTGTCGCCCACCCATCTCGTAACAGCTGTGCGACTCGTGGAGCAGATGTGGCTCATCGAAGACCAATCGACCAACGCCCAGAAAATAGCCGAAACAGGCCAGACCATGATCGACAGCGTGCAGGCTTTCCTTGCCGACATGACCGCAATGGGCAAGTCGCTCGACTCCGCTCAGAAAAACTATGATTCGGCCCTAAAACGCCTCACCACAGGCAACAACAACGTGCTCCGTGTGGCCGAGCGTCTCCAAAAGCTCGGCATTACCCCCAAGAAAGCACTACCCCTGACCGCCGAAGACACCCCTGAGGGTGAGTAATTACAAATATCGCGGAATTTCGCGCAAGAAAGTATAACCATCGCCTGCAAATCGGCAGCAATACGTTTGTATTCCATTGGATACCACAAGTATAGGCGCGCCCATTACTGAGTTGTAACGGGCTATTTGGTCAAACACCTTACGGGTTATTTCCACCGACGGGCGTTTGTACTCCACGATGCATGCTGGCGTGAGGTCGCGGTTGAATATCACGGTGTCGCACCTCCTTTGCATACCGTTGAATTTGAGCCCATACTCATTGGCAATAAGCCCGGATGGATAGCCGAGATGCTCGGTGAGATAGTTGACAAAGTGCTGTCTCACCCACTCTTCTGGAGTAAGTACCAGCCACTTGCGTCGCAGTGGGTCGTAGATACGCACAGAGCCTTGAGCATCGCGCTGGAGCTGTGGCTCAAATGTCGGCAGATTGAGCTTTTCAAACATTTTTTGCTAATTACGGAAAAACTGCGTAAATTTACACAAAAATTCCGAAATATGGCAGCTCCGGCAGTAACATTCGACTCATTGCGACGCTCGGTACAGGCAGGCGACCTTGTGCCAGTATATCTCCTGCACGGCAAGGAGGGTTATTATATAGACCAGCTGGTCAAAGCATTCGAACGTGTGTTGCCCGAGGAAGACCGTGAGTATGCACTAACCAACGTATATGCTCCGCAGGTTTCCGACCCGCAGGCCATCATTGATATGTGTCGCCAATTGCCCATGATGACCGATCGGCAGGTGGTGATAGTGCGCGAAGCCCAGAGCGCCAGTGCCGCATTTATGGACAAATTGGCCAAGTATGCCGCATCGCCAGTCAAAAGCACTATCCTCGTAGTGGCCTCGCGCGGCGACAAAATCAAAGGTAAGGAATTTGCCAAGGCCGTCACAGCCTCAAAGGGCATAGTCTTTGAATCAAAGGAGATTTATGCCAGCCAGATGCCGGCTCTTATCGGTCAGTATATCAAGTCGAAAGGTCTCGGGGCCGAAGTCAAGGCCATCGAGATGCTGGGCGAATTTATAGGCACCAATCTGAGCCAACTTTACAACGAAATCGACAAGCTCGCCGAAATTCTCGGCCCCGGCGCCACGGTAACTCCCGAGTCGGTGGAGCGTAACATTGGCATTAGCAAGGATTACAACAACTTTGAACTCATCGATGCAATAGCGGCTCGCGACCTTACCAAAATGATGCGCATCGCCGCTTACTTTGAATCCAATCCAAAGGCCAATCCTTTTGTGATAACATCTACCTCTATATTCGCATTTTTTGCCGATCTCCTTCAGGCTTACTATGCCAAGGACAAGTCTGACAAAGGAATTGAACAGGAACTCGGATTGCGCAACTCATTTGCACTCAAACGAATCAAGCAGGGTATGGCCAATTATGACGCCTTCCGTATAATAGAAATCCTCGATGCCACCCGCCGCTACGATGCAATGAGCAAGGGTAGCGGTTCTCGCCAGGACCCCTACAGCATGCTCCGCGACCTATTGTTCCACATAGCCACTGCCCCCGGCAAACTTCCGGTGTAAAAAGTTCATGCAAATGACACTTGCAACATTCCGGGGGAATGTCACAGGATGCTTTAGAGTGCTTTAATAGGATGCAGAGCGATCAAATCATTGAAAAGAAGCTTGGATCGA
>QLIP01040269.1_pt1 | contig 11105 bp, 7 predicted proteins | sample 1769771 | NCBI WGS metagenome assembly QLIP01 (sample SAMN09428762, study PRJNA476227) | Gut metagenome, whole genome shotgun sequencing project. | isolation source: cecum | host: Rhizomys sinensis | place: China: Jinsha town of Minqing, Fujian Province | collected 2013-09-23
AAAAGGGCGGGGCAATCGCTTAAAAGAAGAGCCCTTGATTTTTTCCGGCTTGGTTTTTTCAGGTGAAGAGGGGGTTAAATTGGGTTTAGCGGACAAATTGGGGCAAGTGCACGATGTGCGGCGCGAGGTCTTCCACAATTTGCCTTTAAAGGATTATTCGGTGAAAAGCGATTTGTCTGACCGCTTGTTGAAACAATTGGGCGTGGAAGTGCGCGCTTTTTTAAGTGAAAAATTTTTGTTTTGAAAAAGGGCTTTCGCTAATCAACACCGGCATTTTGTAATAAACCAAATCAAAAAGCGCCATCACTTCTTTATTTTTCATCCTGATGCAACCGTGGGAGGCCGGCGTGCCAAAGGGGGTAAAATCGGGTGCGCCGTGGATGTAAATATAGCGCTGCATCGTATCCACTTGGTGTAGGCGATTTTTGCCGATTTCTGTTCCGCAAAGCCACAAAATGCGGCTTAAAATCCAGTCGCGCTGGGGATTTTCTTTGAATAATTGGGGAGAAAAAATCTCATTAGTCCAGCGCCTTCCCACAAACACCGCGCCTTCCGGGGCGTTTTTACCAATTAAAGCGCGGATGATGTGCCAACCGCGCGGGGTTTGTTCGCTCCCCTTTTTTTCCCCTGCGCCGTTTCGGGCGGTGGAAACCGAAAATTGGGCGCGTAAATGTTGCTTTTCCACAACATAAAGCTTTTGCTCAGTAAGGGAAATATAAAGAAAATCATTCATCGCGGGGCGCTTGTCTTTTTTGTTTGAAGAAATTTTTTAAAAGTTTCACGCATTTTTCTTCCATCAGCCCGCCCGCAATGCTCGCGTGGTGGTTTAACCGGGGGTGATCAAATAAATTTAAGATGCTCCCCGCGACACCTTTTTTAAAATCAAATGCGCCAAAAATAATGCGTTTGATTCGGGCTTGGAAGATTGCGCCCGCGCACATCACGCAGGGCTCTAATGTGACGTAAAGCTCGCATTCCGGCAAACGGTAATTTTGTAAGTGGCGCGCGGCATCGCGCAACGCAATGACCTCCGCGTGCGCAGCGGGGTCGTTTTGCGATAAACACGCATTGAAACCCCGCCCCACCACAATGCCGTTATGCACCACCACCGCGCCCACGGGCACTTCGTTTAAACACAAAGCGCCCTCGGCTTGCACCAAGGCTTCTTTCATAAAATGTTCATCCATTGGGGAAAACGCGCCAATGGCAACGGGCGCAACATCGGCAAAGGCTTCCGGGATTTCAATTTCTTCATAATGCCCGCCGCAAGCCGTGATGATGCGCAACCAATCTTCCGTATTCACCGATTTTTCCGTTTGCAAAAAGAACACAAAGGGGCAAAAGCCCCTTTGCGGCTCATTTGGGTTACAAGGTAGAAGCCACCCCGGCACTGCTAAGCAGCAAGTGCGTAACGCTCATCGTTGGCGTTTATAGGATTTGTGCGGATTACGTCCGTCACCTTTCGGGTTGCCGGCTTGGTTTTTTACGCCCTGTCGAAACCTGTGCACCCCCAACAAAAAACACTTTTTAAAATGCCTTTTGGTGGAGATGAGGGGAATCGAACCCCTGTCCAAAACGTTGCCACCGCGCAGGAATTACAACCATTAAAGGCATTGTGGGCGCTTTTTAAACACTTGGCAAGCTTTCTTTGGGCTTTTTTCCACGGTAAACGATGATTTTTTTTGAAAATTTTTGAAAATTTTTGAAAGTCGACCGTGGAAAAATATTCATTGGGTTAATAAGCGAAAAAATTCGGCAATAGCGGTGTTGCGTTCTTTTAAATTGTTGGAATCCATTTGAAAACGCAATAAATCTTTGCCATTTAATTGAAAGCGGCGATCATTTTGAATTAAATCAATCACGCGCAGCGGATTGATTTTGGAGTTTTTTTGAATATCTTCATTAAATTGCACGCGAATAAATTGCCCTTGGGCGTCCAATTTTAAAACGGGATAATCTTTTAAAAAGATTCGCCAATAATGGGTGGAAAGTAAATTATGCGCAGAATCAGGCAATTTCCCAAAACGGTCTATTAATTCTTCGGTTAAATTTTCTAAATCATTTTCATTTTCCGTGTGCGCCAAACGTTTATATAAACGCAAGCGTTCATTAATATCTGGGCAATAATCTTCCGGTAAAAAAGAAGGTAAATGCAAATTGATTTCCACGTTTTCTTTTGGAATAGGATTTTCATTTTTTAATTCTTGCACCGCGCGGTTGAGCATTTGGTTATACAATTCAAAGCCCACCGCCGCCATTTCACCGGATTGAGCACTCCCCAGAATTTCCCCTGCGCCGCGAATTTCCAAATCTTGCATTGCCAAATAAAAGCCCGCGCCCAATTCCTCGGAAGAAGCGATGGCGTCCAACCTTTGGCGCGCTTCTTTTTTCAAGTGTTTTTCATCTTCCACCAACAGGTAAGCATAAGCCTGATGGTGCGATCTTCCCACGCGTCCGCGCAGTTGGTGGAGTTGCGCCAAACCGAATTGGTCGGCGTTTTCAATCAAAATGGTGTTGGCGTGCGGGTTGTCAATGCCGGTTTCAATGATGGTGGAAGAAAGCAACACATTGGCGCGCCGCGCGGAAAAGTCGCGCATCACGCCCTCCAATTCCGTTTCGCGCATTTGCCCGTGACCCACCAAAATTTTTGCCTCGGGCACCAAGTGGGTTAAACGGCGCTCGGCTTCCAAAATGCTTTTCACATCGTTGTGCACAAAATAGACCTGACCGCCACGCTTTAATTCGCGCAAAATCGCCTCGCGAATCACGCTTTTGTGCGCTTTGGTCACGAAGGTTTTGATGGATAAACGCTTTTGCGGAGCGGAAGCGATGATGGAAAAATCACGCAATCCTTCCATACTCATTGCCAAGGTGCGCGGAATGGGTGTTGCCGTTAGGGTTAAGCAATCCACATTGGCGCGTAGGGATTTTAATTTTTCTTTTTGCTTCACACCAAAGCGGTGTTCTTCATCAATGATTAAGAGCCCCAAATTTTTAAACTGTGCCTTGCCACTGATGAGTTTATGCGTGCCGATGAGAATATCTACGCTGCCGTTTTTTAAGCCTTCGGTGATGGCTTTGCTTTCTTTGGCACTGTTAAAGCGCGAAAGTTGTGCAATCTGCACGGGCAAATCGTTTTGTAGGGGCAAAAAACGCGCCAAAAAGCTTTGGTAATGCTGTTCGCACAACAGCGTGGTGGGGCACAAAATGGCAACTTGTTTGCCATCCAAAACGGCGCAAAACGCCGCCCTCAAGGCGACCTCGGTTTTCCCAAAGCCCACGTCCCCGCAAATCAAGCGATCCATCGGTTTTTCGCTTTGTAAATCTTTTAAAACCGCCTCAATCGCGGCGGCTTGGTCGGGCGTTTCTTCAAAGGCAAAGCCGGCTTGAAAGCGCGCATACAATTCTTCATCAAAGGTAAAGGCGTGTCCTTTTTGGCTTTGGCGCTCGGCGTAAAGTTTTAAAAGTTCAGCCGCCACATCGCTGATTTCTTCTTGCGCGCGCTTTTTTGTTTTTTCCCATTGGTCATTGCCCAAGACGTTTAAGGGGGCAGATTCCGCGCTTTGCCCACCGTAACGGGAAATCACGTTCAACTCTGAAACCGGCACAAGGAGCGCAGCTGAATTGGCGTAAAGAATTTTTAAAAATTCTCCTTCTTCAATCTTCACCAAGCCCGCGTAACGCCCCACTCCGTGGCGCTCATGCACCACGGCATCGTTGATTTTTAATTCGGTTAAATCTTTAAAATAAAGATCAATCTGGGTTTCTTTTTGTTTTTTAAATAATTTGCGCTTGCCTTGATAAAGTTCATTTTCCGTGAAAAAAAAATGCGCTTGACCGTGGAAAGAAAAAGCAAAGCCCTTTTCCAAGGGCAAAACGCTTAAAGCCAAATCGGGTTTGGGGTTTTCCCATTCTTTAAAATGGGGGATGGTTTTGAGATTAAATTGATGTTGTTTGAATAAGGATGAAATAATTTCTTCTCTACCCAAGGAATCAGCGAATAATAAAATTTTGGCATTTTGATTTTCTTCTTTAAACTGTTGAAAAGATTTTAACGGGTTAGCAAATTGGTGGTTGATAGCGATATCGGGTAAAGAAAAGGCTTCTTCTTTTAAAAGAATGCTCCCCCAATTTTTGCTTTCTTTAAAAAAATCTTCTGCGGAAAAATACAATTCTTCGGGAGTTAATAATAAACGCTCACTTTCAAAATTATTTAAAAAATGAAAACGCTCCAAAACTTCTTTTTGAAAAACATTCATTTCATCCATTGTGTGTGGGGTATAAATTAAGGTGGTGTTTTTGTTTAAATAGTTGAAAATACTCACCGTTTCATTTTCTTTAAAAAACAAAGGAAAATAATATTCAATTCCAGCGGGAATAAACCCTTTGGAAATATTTTGATAAATTAAAGAATCGGTTGAATTAAAACGCGCGCGAAAATTTGTGCGAAATAAAGAAAGCGCATTTTCATTTGTGGGAAAATCAAAGGCGGGCAAAATGTGAATACAATCTTTTTTTTCAAAACTCCTTTGGGTTTCCACATCAAAAAAACGAATGCTTTCCACTTCCTCATCAAACAAATCAATGCGCAAAGGGTGCTGGGAAATGCTGGGAAAGACATCCAATAAATTGCCGCGCACGGCGTATTCCCCTTGGCGCAGCACTTGGTGGGTGGAAGAATAACCCGCTTCTTGTAAGCGTTTGCGAAAGTTTTCTAAATGAAGGGAATCGCCTTTTTTTAAAGAAAAAGCCTCGCGCAACAAAAAGGAAGGTGGCGCAAAACGAGAAAGCGCAGTAGCGGCAGAAAGAATTAAAAAATCCACTTGTTGGTTTGCCACTTCCCACAAGGTGTTGATTTTTTGCGCGTTTAAATCGGGGTGGGGAGAAAAAACGTCATAAGGCAGGGTTTCAGAATCTGGCAAAAGGGCGGTTTTAAATTGCGGCGCAAAAAAGGAAAGGGCAGTCAAAAGGGCTTGGGCGCTTTGGGAAGAATCCGTTAAAACTAAAAAATGTTGTTGGGGGTTTTCTTTTTTTAATTGGCTTAAATAAAAAGAAAGCGCGCCTTGGGGCATTTTCCAAGGGAAAGTGTGCGCTTTGGGGGGAAGGTGCGGTAAATGAAAATCAAGGAGTTTTTCCACGGTAAGTGCAAAATTTTTTTTAAAAAGGAAGCGGATTATACCGCTTCCTAAACGTGTTAAAATTCCGCCTTTTTTAAAGCTTTGAAGATTAAAGGAATCAAGATGTCTGACCCACAACAAAAAAACCCGTTGGAACGCCGAGTTGATTTAAGCATTGCTTTGGACGATTTCAACCGACTCGTTGAAGGCAAATTAAAAAAAATGCAACCCAATGTGAAGTTGCAAGGCTTTCGCAAAGGCAAAGTGCCCCTTGCGATGGTGCGCAAAATGTATGGGCAAGAAGCTTATGGTGAGGCTTTTAATGAATCCGTTCAAAAAGCCTTTGCGGAAAAAATCAAAGAAGAGCAATTGCGCGTGGTGGCAACCCCCTTTATTGAGCCCAAAAAAAGCGAAAACGAAAAAGAATTGCTCTGCACCGCCATTTTTGAGGTTTACCCTGAATTTGAATTAAAAAATTTAGAAGGCATTTCAATCAAACGCCCCACCTTTACGGTGAGTGAAAAAGAAGTGGAAAAAACCATTGACGTTTTACAAAAACAGCGCGTGCGTTATGAAATCGTGGAGCGCGCCGCCCAAAAAAATGATCGCGTGACCGTGGATTTTGTGGGCAAAAAAGACGGCGTGGAATTTCAAGGCGGTAAAGGCGAAAATACCCCCTTCATTTTGGGTCAAAAAATGATGTTGGCAGAATTTGAAAATAACGTGGAAGGCTTAAAACAAGGCGAAGAAAAAACCTTTCCTTTAACCTTCCCAGAAGATTATTTTCAAAAAGATTTGGCGGGGCAAACGGTGGAATTTTGGGTGAAGTTAAAAGAGGTTGCCGAACCGCATTTCCCACTTGTGGATGAAGCTTTCGCCCAGCAATTGGGCATTGCGGGCGGAGTGGACGTGATGAAAAAAGAAATTGAAGAAAATTTAAGCCGGGAAGTCAAAACCCGCATTGAACGGCGCGTTAAAAATCAGGTGATGGACGCTTTAATTTTGCAAAACCCCATTGATTTGCCCCAAGCTTTGGTGCAGATGGAATCGGAGCATTTGGCGTTGTCTGCCAAGGAAAATATGGCGCGCCAAGGGATGAAAAACAATCCCAACCCCATTGCCCCCGAATGGTTTAAAGAAGAAGCCAAACGGCGCGTGCATTTGGGCTTGATTTTGGCAAAGGTCACGGATACCCAAAATGTGAAAGCGGAAAAAGAAGATGTGCGCCGTTGGGTGGAAGAATTGGCGGCCGTTTATGAAAAACCGGAAGAATTGGTGAGTTGGTATTACGCCAATCCGGAGCGTTTAAAAACGGTGGAAGCCTTGGCGTTGGAAGAAAAGGTGGTGGAATGGGCGCTCAGTTCGGCAAATGTGGAAGAAGAAGCCGCCGATTTTGACGAATTGATGAAAAATTAAGGCGTGGGCAAAATCCACGGTCAACCGCAATTTTTTTTTGAAAGCAAAGAATGGATATTTTTGATTCCCCGCGCGCCTTGGGTTTGATTCCCACGGTGATTGAACAAAGCGGCCGAGGCGAGCGCGCTTACGATATTTATTCCCGATTGTTGCGCGAACGCGTGGTGTTTATGGTCGGCCCAGTAGATGACCGTTCCGCCAACTTGGTGGTGGCGCAGCTACTGTTTTTGGAAGCGGAAAATCCGGATAAGGATATCGCCTTGTATATCAACTCCCCGGGTGGCGTGGTGACGGCAGGCTTGTCCATTTACGACACGATGCAGTTTATTAAACCGGACGTTTCCACCTTGTGCATTGGGCAAGCCGCTTCAATGGGAGCGTTTTTGTTGAATGCGGGTGCGAAGGGAAAACGTTTTGCTTTGCCCAACGCGCGCATTATGATTCACCAACCCTTGGGTGGCTTTCAAGGACAAGCCTCGGACATCGCCATTCACGCCAAGGAAATTTTATCCATCCGCGAGCGTTTAAACCGTTTGATGGCAAAGCATTCCGGTCAGCCCTTGGAAAGAATTGAAAAAGACACCGACCGCGACAATTTTTTAACGGCGGAAGAAGCCGCGGCATACGGCTTGATTGATCAAGTTTTGGATAAACGCGCTGACGTAGAATAAAAGATGGAAAAAATTTTGCATTGCAATTTTTGCGGGAAAAGCCAACGTGAGGTGAAAAAGTTGGTCTCCGGCACTTCGGGTCCGGCGGGCATTGTTTATATTTGTGACGAATGCGTGGAATTGTGCCAAAAATTGGTGCATACCGCTTTGGCGCAAGACCGTTCCCAAAAAATGGAAAGGGGCGAATTGCCCACGCCCCACCAAATTGCGGAAATTTTAGACCAATACGTCATTGGGCAAGACCGCGCCAAACGCATTTTGGCGGTGGCGGTGTATAACCATTACAAGCGTTTACGCTATGAAGGCGTGCCCAACCAAGACGTGGAATTGGCAAAAAGCAATATTTTGCTGATTGGTCCAACCGGCTCGGGCAAAACTCTCTTGGCGCAAACCTTGGCAAGACTGTTGGATGTTCCCTTTGTGATTGCCGATGCCACCACCTTAACCGAGGCGGGTTATGTGGGGGAAGATGTGGAAAACATCGTGCAAAAATTGCTGCAAAAAGCCGGTGGCGATGTAGCAAAAGCGGAAAAAGGCATTATTTACATTGATGAAATTGACAAAATCTCGCGCAAAACGGATAACCCTTCCATCACACGGGATGTCTCCGGCGAAGGCGTGCAACAGGCGCTTTTGAAATTGATTGAAGGCACGCAAGCCAGCGTGGTGCCGGGCGGAGGTAGAAAAGTGCCCAATCAAGAAACCATCACGGTCAACACTACCCACATTTTGTTTATTTGCGGCGGAGCATTTGATGGCTTAGAAAAAGTGATTACGCAGCGTTCCGCCAAAGGAGGCATTGGTTTTGGCGCGAAAGTGCACAGTAAAGATGACAAAAAAAACATCAGCGTGTTGTTAAATGAGGTAGAACCGGAAGATTTAATCAAATTTGGCTTAATCCCGGAATTGATTGGTCGTTTACCTGTGGTAGCCACCTTAACGGAATTGGGGGAAGAAGCCTTGGTGCGCATTTTGACCGAACCCAAAAATGCTTTGGTGAAGCAATATCAAGCCTTGTTTGGAATGGAAGATGTGGAATTGGAATTTTCCCAAACGGCTTTGAAAGCCATTGCGCAAAAAGCTCTGATGCGCAAAACGGGGGCGCGGGGTTTGCGCTCCATTATGGAAAATATTTTATTGGAAACAATGTTTAATTTGCCGGATTTGCCCGATGTGGCGCGCGTGGAAGTGGGCGAAGAGTGCATCACCCAAGAAAGTGCCCCCGTTTTGGTGGAATCGCAAGAAGAGCGCGATGTTTCCAACTTATGAACCTTTTTGAAATTTAAAAAGAATGACGAAATTAGAAAATATTACGGAACTTCCCGTCTTGCCTTTGCGCGATTCGGTGGTTTTTCCCAAAATGGTGTTGCCGCTTTTTGTGGGGCGACCGGATTCAATGCGCGCAGTGGATGCAGCCTATTACACGCCGGAGCGCTTGATTTTATTGGTGGCGCAAAAGGATTTAAACGCCAAAAAACCGGCGCCCAATGATTTATACGAAGATGCGTGCGTGGCGCAATTGTTGCAGGTGTTGCATCTTCCGGATGGTTCGCAAAAAGTTTTGGTGGAAGGAAAATCTCGCGCCAAAATCGTGCAGTTTTATGGGGAATCGGAATATTTATCGGCGCATTTTATTTTACAAAAAGATGAAATCACGCATTTAAACGACATCCTTGCGGTGCGCCGCGTGTTGTTGGGGCAGTTTGACCAATTTATCAAATTGCAGCGCAGACTCCCCGATGAAATGCTCACCTCTTTTAGCAGCATTGAAGACCACGGTCGCTTGGCGGACAGCATTGCCGCGCACTTACCTTTAAAATTGGAACACAAACAAGAATTGTTGGGGATGGTCTCGGTTAAAGAGCGCTTGGAGCGTTTATTAACCTTGATTGAAAGCGAAATTGACATTCTGCAAGTGGAAAAACGCGTGCGCATTCGCACCAAACAGCAGGTGGAAAAAAATCAGCGTGATTTTTATTTGAACGAACAAATCAAGGCGATTCAAAAAGAATTGGGCGAAGGCGAAGACAATGTGGATTTGGACGACCTATCCAAAAAAATTGACGCCGCGGGAATGAGCCAAGAAGCAAAAGAAAAAGCGCACTCGGAATTGAAAAAACTCAAAATGATGTCGCCTTCCTCTGCGGAAGCCAACGTGGTGCGCAGTTATATAGAAGTTTTATTGGGTTTACCGTGGAAAGAAAAAACGCGCACCAGCAAAAATTTGGTGAAGGCGCAGAGCATTTTGGATGAAGACCATTATGGTTTAATTAAAGTCAAAGATCGCATTGTGGAATATTTGGCGGTGCAGCAGCGTGTGGAAAAAGTCAAAGCGCCCATTTTGTGCTTGGTGGGCCCCCCGGGCGTAGGCAAAACCTCCTTAGGGCAATCGGTTGCGCGGGCAACCAACCGCAAATTCGTGCGGATGGCGTTGGGGGGCGTGCACGATGAAGCGGAAATTCGGGGGCATCGCCGTACCTATATTGGCTCAATGCCCGGGAAAATCCTGCAAAATTTAAGCAAAGTGGGCGTGCGCAACCCCTTGTTTTTGTTGGATGAAGTGGACAAATTGGGGCAAGATTTCCGCGGAGACCCCTCTTCTGCTCTCTTGGAAGTCTTAGACCCCGAACAAAACAACACCTTCCAAGACCATTACGTGGAAGTGGATTTTGATTTATCAGACGTGATGTTTGTTGCCACCGCCAATTCTTTGAATATCCCGCCGCCCCTGCTGGATAGAATGGAGGTGATTCGTTTATCGGGTTACACCGAAGAAGAAAAAATCAACATCGCCGAGCGTTATTTGTTGCCCAAACAATTGAAAAACAACGGCTTAAAGGAAAACGAACTCAAAATTGAAAAAAGCGTCTTGCAAGATATTGTGCGCTATTACACGCGCGAGGCGGGCGTGCGCTCTTTGGAACGTGAAATCTCCAAAATTTGCAGAAAAGCTGTGAAACAATTGATTTTGAAAGAACAAAGTCAAAACACGCCTAAGAAAAACAAAAAAACGCTTCAAACCAAAACGCCCCAAAGCATTGTGGTGACAGCCGACAATTTGGCAGATTACTTAGGCGTGCGGCGGTTTAGCTTTGGGGTCGCGGAAAAGAAAAACCAAGTGGGGCAAGTGGCGGGCTTAGCGTGGACAGAAGTGGGAGGCGAGCTTTTGACCATTGAATGCACCACAATGCCCGGTAAAGGCAACATCATCCGCACGGGATCATTGGGTTCGGTGATGAAAGAATCGGTGGAAGCCGCCCGCACAGTGGTGCGCGCGCGCGCCAAAAGTTTGGGAATCCCCAACAAAAATTTTGAAAAAATGGATATCCACATCCACGTGCCCGAAGGCGCTACGCCCAAGGATGGACCTTCCGCCGGCATTGCGATGACTACCGCCTTGGTTTCTGCTTTAACGCATATCCCCGTGCGGTGTGATGTGTGTATGACGGGCGAAATCACCCTGCGTGGCGAGGTGTTGGCAATTGGCGGCTTAAAAGAAAAATTGTTGGCGGCCGTGCGCGGACAACTGAAAATGGCCTTGATTCCGGAAGAAAACGTGAAGGATTTGGCGGAAATCGCCGGCGATATCAAAGATAAAATTGAAATCATTCCGGTGAAATGGATTGATGAAGTCTTGAAACACGCCTTGGAACACGCTCCGCAAGGTTTAACGGAAGAAGAGGAAACCCCTGAAATGGTGAAGCTTTCCGCCCCCACTCGCCCAGTTTTCAAACGCGTGCGCCATTGAAATCCGCGGTGAACGGGGAAATTTTTTAAAAAAACGTGCGTTCACCGCGGAAAAGGTGTTTAATTGTGTTTGTTTTGTAACAACTTTGAGAAAGTGGCACGGTTTATGCTGAGAGAGAGAGAGAGAGAGAGAGAGAGAGAGAGAGAGAGAGAG
>QLIP01050758.1_pt1 | contig 11104 bp, 9 predicted proteins | sample 1769771 | NCBI WGS metagenome assembly QLIP01 (sample SAMN09428762, study PRJNA476227) | Gut metagenome, whole genome shotgun sequencing project. | isolation source: cecum | host: Rhizomys sinensis | place: China: Jinsha town of Minqing, Fujian Province | collected 2013-09-23
GCTGGTGATTGTTTTTCTGGGAAAGCGGAAGAGTAGGTAATCGTCACCTTCTAAAGCCTCAGAGAAATCTGAGGTTTTTTTATACCTATACGCGAAGTTAAACCTTATCCCGCCGCTTGTGACTTGTGCGTGGGATGCCGCGGTGTCTCGGCGTCCGCTCGGACCCGCTGTTGCTTGCAACTGCGGTTACAATCGCTTTTAGTTCTATAGTTGAGATTTGAATTATGGTAAGTCCTCGGTTGCAAGCAACCAAGGGTCCGAGCGGACGCCGATACGCCGAGATTTCCACCGCTGAATCTGACGGTACCCTTTCGGCCATTCCTTATAAAAAAAAAGAGGAAACTATTGTTTCCCCTTCTGATTTTCTGTTTTGCAACAGTTGTTTTCGTGCTGATGTTTTCCCATCTCGTTCTGATGTTTTACCATCTCGTTCTGATGTTTTACCATACCATGATGCTGTTTCCCCATTTTCTGGTGTCCTACGGGTTGCATGCGCATCGGCTGCTGTGGATTGTTGATGAAGTAGTTCTCAAGGAACTTTGTATACTGCTCAGGTGTCAGAATTTTTGACAGCTCTTTGAGATAGTTTCCTCTCATCTCGCGCATCGGGCTCTTTCGCTGGAATTTAGCGATTGAGTCGATATTTCTGAGTTTCCTTCTTAATGAAGAGTCATTCTTCCACTTCTTCCTTAGAGAATCTGCTGCCTGCTTCTTTCCAACTTTGGATGTGAAAATCATTTTTGTGTTCTTGGTCGAATTAGAATCTTTTTCTACCAACTGGCGGCGATTCTCCTGACGCATTTTGTTGAGCTCTTCCGATTGTTTCTGGTTGAGCTGGCGAATACTCTCTTTCTGCTGGTCGGTCAGGTCAAGTCCTGCAAACATATAGATTGCCATCGGACGCCCCTGCTGAGCGAGTCTCATTACGGGGAGCTTGTGCTGTTGACCTCTGGATTTCTTTCCGTGGTGGTTCTCGGTGGAGTCTTCTTTCTGCTTCTTTTCTTTCTTTTTTATATTTTCTTTAGGCAGTGGGGAGCCGGCAATCACTACCTGCGCAGAAGCCGGTAGGGTTGTCATACCTAATACAAAAGACAACGCGGCAGTAATAATAACTTTCTTCATTACGTTTGAAATGTTAATTAATAAGTCTGTTGTTTATTTTCTTTGTTTTTTGTTGTTCACTATCATTTAGACAGAATAGTTTAAGATGGTTTAATCATGTTTGCATATTTGATAATACTTAACATTTGTTCTGAATTTTGACCAATTCTTTGAATTTAATAGAGTTGAGACGAAAGTTTTTACAAACGGTTGGGTAATTGCAGATAAATTGCTATATTTGCAAGGTTAAAGGTACAGTATCTCACTGCTGACACTTTCAGATTGGTTTGAAATAGTGTTAATAGTGTGATTATGATTAATGGATAATATTCGACTTAAATCTAAACCAATGACGATGCCAAAACAAAAACATGAACGACCTAAGATTTTGATGATATACACCGGCGGAACAATCGGGATGATTGAAAATCCGGTGTCGGGGGCTCTTGAGCCTTTTGATTTTGATCATCTTATAGACAATGTACCAAAAATCAAGATGCTTGATTATGATATAGCAAATCATCAGTTTGAGGTGCCCCTCGACTCGTCGGCAATGACCCCCAAGGATTGGGTGACGATTGCCAAGGTCATCGAGGATAACTATGATAAGTTTGATGGATTTGTAGTGTTGCACGGAACCGATACCATGGCTTATACAGCCTCTGCATTGAGCTATATGTTGCAGAACCTGCGAAAGCCTGTGGTGATTACCGGGAGTCAGCTCCCTATTGGTGAAGTGCGCACGGACGGGGAAGAGAATTTGATTACTGCCCTGCAGGTGGCTGCAGCCCGCGACAACGAAGGTGAGCCTATGGTGCAGGAGGTAGCTATACTTTTTGAGGACTATCTTTGGCGTGGCAACAGAGCCACCAAGCATAGCTCTGACAACTTCAATGCGTTCAAAAGTTCCAACTATCCTCGTTTGGCACGAGTGGGGTTGGGGATTACATACCGCAAAGAGGTAATGTTGCGTTGTCAGAACGATGAGCCGTTCAAGGTTGTTTATAACTTGGACAGGAATGTAATCTACCTGAATCTGTTTCCGGGGATTACCGAAGGTTGTCTGAAACATATACTTGCCACTCCCGGTTTGAAGGGTGTGGTGATGAAGACATTTGGAGCCGGAAACGGACCAACATCCAGCTGGTTTCTGGATACAATCAAGTCGGCCGTGGACCGCGGCATTGTGATAGTGAATGTATCGCAGTGTGAGAATGGTATGGTAAATCCGAGCCTATATGAGAGTGGAACCGGATTGACGGCAGCCGGAGTGATTTCAGGTCATGACCTCACATCGGAAGCCGCCATTACGAAGCTAATGTTCCTGTTCGGTCAGGGGTATGATGCTGCCACAGTAAAACTGGAGATGGAACGCCCGCTGGCCGGGGAGATGTCATAAAAAAATAAGTTTAAACAGCTTATAGAGAAAATAGAAAACATTGCAGGATAATTTTACAACATACCGAGGTGTCAGGATTGACGATACTGCCGAGTGGCGACTGGTGATATACCTGTCGGCAACCGGCATGTCGGCATATCTCAAGAATATAGAAGACCCGCTTGAGCCAATGATGACGCTCTTTGCCGAATCCTGGAATCGTGATGAAAAGTCGCTTCTTTCACGAATTGAGCAGGGTGTATATGATCATCCGCAGGTTATGGATGATTTCTCGACCGACATTGTGGTCTGTACACCTCATACGGTGTGGGTCCCCGAGGATGTGTGCCGTGAAGAAGAGGATGCAGCTGCGGCTTTTCAGATGGTATATCCCAGTGTCTCGGCCGACGACATTGTGACCGACCTGCAGGGGAGCGTGGGTGCTGTATTTACTCTTGCCCCAGGCTTGCCTTCGTTTTTGCGCCGCACACTCTCTGGAGCTCGGGTACGGTCGCATCAGAGCGTGCTCATGCAGCGCTTTGCCAGCCGTGGCGGTGAAATGCCGATGCTCTATGTTGACATTCGTGATGGAGAGGCTGATTATATCCTTTTGGACGACCGTAAGCTATTATTGGCAGTGACACATCCGTGGCACGATCCGATGGATATAGCCTATATGGTGTTCAATACGATGGAGGTCTACGGACTGAAACGAAGTTCCACACAGGTTTCCCTCTCAGGGTTACGCGAGGTCAAGCAGCAGTTACTGAAGCAGCTTCGGGAGCAGGTGGATTATGTTATGCTCACGATGCTTCCGTCGGGAATTGTGGAAGGAGACATCCCGCTTGCCGCAGCGTTTGCGCTAACAAAGAACAAGTAGCGTATGCTACAACAGCAAATAATGGTATTTGGAGCAAGTCCAAGTGCAATAGACGAATAATTAAGAATTGAAAGAACATGAGGATTATAAGGGGAAAATATGGCAAACGGCGGTTTGACGTGCCTAAGAATATTACGGCGCGCCCCACTACCGACTTTGCCCGTGAGAATCTGTTCAATGTATTGGAAAATATTGAAGACTTTGAAGGGAAAAAGGCTCTTGACCTTTTTGCCGGGACCGGTGCGATAAGCTGGGAATTTGTGTCGCGTGGATGCGAATCTGTAACAGCAGTGGAGCAGGCCGCTACACAAGCCGGATTCATACGTTCGGTCAAGGAGAAACTTGGTGACACATCGTTGCGGCTGGTTCGCGGTGACGTGTTCCGGTTTATAGAAAGATGTCACGAAAAATTTGACTTTATATTTGCAGACCCCCCATACGACCATCCCCGTTTTGGTGAGATTGCGTCGATGATTCTCAAGTCGGATATGATAAAGGAGGGGACAACCGTAATTATAGAGCACAACAAGAATTATGATTACTCTGATTTGGAGGGGTTTGAGCGCCATTTAGTGTATGGCAGCGTCAACTTCTCAATTTTCAGATTCTAAGAATAAATATAAAAATGATTAAATTAGATAGAATCGAGGATGCGCTTGAGGATTTCAAGCAGGGTAAATTTGTGATAGTTGTCGATGACGAGGACCGCGAAAATGAAGGGGACCTTATCATAGCAGCCGAGAAGATTACACCCGAGGATGTAAACTTCATGCTTAAGAATGCCCGCGGTGTGCTTTGTGTGCCGTTGACAATGGCGCGTTGCAAGGAGTTGGAGCTTGATCGTCAGGTTGAAGACAACACTTCGATATTGAGCACACCCTTTACCGTAACAGTCGATAAGCTTGAGGGTTGCAGCACCGGTGTTTCTATCGGTGACCGTGCCGCTACAATCCGTGCTCTTGCAGACCCCGCCTCGGTCCCCTCGACCTTTGGACGTCCCGGTCATATCAATCCGCTTTATGCTCAGGACCGCGGTGTGCTGCAACGCACCGGTCACACCGAAGCGGCTGTGGACCTGGCCCGTCTTTGCGGACTGCAACCAGTGGCTGCTCTCATGGAAATTATGAGCGATGACGGCTCTATGGCCCGACTCCCTGAGCTCCGCAAACGTGCCGACGAGTGGGGGTTGAAGCTTATCAGTATTCGCGATCTTATTGCATACCGCCTCAAGCACGACTCGCTTGTTGAGAAGGGTGAAGAGGTAATGATGCCGACTCAGTTTGGCGATTTCCGTTTGATACCGTTCCGCCAGAAGGATAACAACCTTGAACATGTGGCACTTATCAAAGGTGACATTGCCGACGGTGAACCTGTGCTGGTGCGTGTGCACAGCTCATGCATGACCGGAGACATATTCGGCTCTAAGCGTTGCGAATGTGGCGAACAGCTCCACAAGGCTATGGAGATGATTGAGAAAGAGGGGCGCGGTTTGGTGCTCTATCTGAATCAGGAGGGGCGCGGAATCGGTCTTATGGATAAGATTCGTGCCTACAAGCTTCAGGAAGAAGGGCTCGATACCGTAGATGCCAATCTGCATCTGGGTCACCGTGCCGACGAACGCGATTATGGTGTGGGTGCCAATATTCTCCATGAACTCGGAGTTCAGAAAATGAAACTGATGACCAACAACCCCATGAAGCGTGTCGGTCTTGAAGGTTATGGACTTGAGATAGTGGAGAATGTTCCGCTTGAAGTGGAACCCAACAAATACAACGAGCGATATATGCACACCAAGCGCGACCGCATGGGACACGACTTGAAATTTTAAGAGTCACGGGAAACGACAACAATTATTTTTTAGGACAACGAGAGCAAGATGAAAAGAGTAGCAACATTGGCAGTAGCCGCACTGTTGGTGGCCGGAGGTGTTTCGGCTGCCAAGAAGGTGCTGGACCACACATCGTTTGATGCATGGAAATCGGTGCGCAATATCGCCGTGAGCAACAATGGTGACTGGACAGTATATTCTGTCGACCCGCAGGAAGGTGACGGGATATTGACATTTCGTCAGACCAAAACCGGAAAGACAGTATCGATATCACGTGGTTATCAAGGTGCATTTACTGCCGATGGCAAGTGGGGTATAGCTCTGATTAAACCGGAGTACCAGAAAACCCGCAAAGCCAAAATTGCCAAAAAGAGTGGACTTGACCTTCCCCAGGACTCACTTGCTATCGTCGATCTAAAGCGTATGACGGTCCATAAAGTAGCGAATGTTACCGGTTATTCAATCGGTAAGAAAGGTGGAGACTGGATTGCATATACGTCGGTCGATACCGTTTATACCAAACCTAAGCTACTTAAGGACAAGGATGTTGCAAAACCGTTGATTCTGCGGCATCTTCCCTCCGGAGTCTCCAAGGTGTGCCGATATGTTGATGGGTATCAATTTAGCGAAAACGGAGCTCGCGTAGCACTTAAGTTCAAGAAAAACAGCAAGGATTCCCTCTCACTGAGCGGAATCGGGGTGGTGTCTCTTCCCGACACCTCTCTTACACTTATAGACCGTGAGAAGAAATTCTACGGGAACATGGCGTTTGACCACGAAGGTACACAGCTTGCTTATGTTGCCGGAAATGATAACAAGAAAACCGGTACGCGTCGCACCTCTCTGTATTGGAGCCGTCTGACCGATGCCATGTCGGCTCCCGTAGAGATTAACTCTAAGTTTGTGGGTGCGAGCGGGGATACATTGGTGACAAATCAGTACACCTCACCACGGTTTTCGTACAATGGAAAACGGTTAATTTCAGGGGTTGCTCCGGTAGTGGCTCCCGATGATACCACCATTGTAGACTTTGAAAATCCCGCTCTGGATATCTGGCGGTGGGACGCTCCGATGACCCCTCCCCAGGAGCTCAAAAATGTTGGAAAAGCCAAGGAGAGAACATTCCCGGTGGTGGTGGAACTTCAGGACCTGTCGCAGCGTCTGCTCTCATCGGCTCCGTTGATGTCGGTGACTGCCGGTAATCGTTGGGATTCTGACTGGTGTCTGGTAAAGGATCCCACTGCCAATGCAATAGAACGACAGTGGAATTATCAGGCTCCCGTATCAGTCTCGCTGGTGAATGTTGTGACAGGGGAAGCCCGCGACTTGGGTCAAATTCCAGGTGGTGACGCCAGCTTGTCGCCGGTTGCAAAATATGTGCTCTGGTATGCAGACAAGAATTATTATGCCCACAATATCGCCACAGGTAAGACGGTTAATATTTCAGAAAAGGTACCCGTGCCTATATGGAATGAGGATGACGACCATCCGATGCCTGCCGAGGGGTGGGGGGTAGCAGCCTGGAGCAAGGATGACAGCCGGGTGCTGGTTTACGACAAGTATGATGTCTGGAGTCTCGACCCCGAAGGGAAGGATGCTCCCGTGTGTCTCACTAAGGGTGAAGGGCGTAGTCGCAACCTGCGGTTCCGCATCAAGAATGTAGACAGCGACCGCCGCTATCTTAGCGATGGCGATGAGATACTCTTCGAAGTATTCAGCTATGCCGATAAGTTCAATGGTTTGGCCGCAATGAAATATGGTAAACCGGCTGCACCGGCAGTTCGTGTTCTTGACGGGCATGCCTACACTCAGATTCTTAAAGCTAAGGATAAGGATATCTTCAGCTGGCAGCGTGCCAACTTCTCGGAGTCTCCCGATATCTGGATTGCAGAAGGCTCCAACTTTATGAAGGCCGTTAAGGTAACAGATGCAAACCCGCAGATGAAGGAGTACCGCTGGGGTACCGCCCAGTTGGTGCACTGGCGAGCATACGACGGTAAGGAATCGGACGGTGTACTTTATGTACCCGAGGATTTTGACCCCAACAAGAAATATCCTATGCTGTGCGTATTCTATGAAACAGGGAGCGAAAAACTATACTCCCATTTTACAATGGAGCCGTCGTGGAGCTGGGTTAACTACCCGTTTTATGTAAGCCGCGGGTATGTAATCTTTGTTCCCGACATTCATTACACAGCAGGTATCCCCGGTGAAAGCTGTTACAATTATGTATGTTCAGGCGCCGAAGAGATGTGTCGCCGCTACCCGTGGATTGACAAGGATCGCATCGGAATTGACGGACAGAGCTGGGGTGGGTATCAGACAGCATATCTTGTGACCCGCACCAATATGTTTGCCTGTGCTGGTTCCGGGGCTCCGGTAGCCAATATGACATCGGCATTCGGTGGCATCCGCTGGGAATCGGGCGATTCTCGACAGGCTCAGTATGAGATGGGGCAGAGCCGCATAGGTCGCAACCTCTGGGAAGCTCCCGAACTTTATATTCAGAACTCTCCGGTGTTCCATGCCAATCGTGTTGAGACCCCGCTGCTGATAATGCATAACGACCAGGACGGTGCAGTGCCATGGTATCAGGGTATAGAGATGTTTATGGCACTCCGTCGTCTGCAGAAGCCGGTGTGGATGCTGCAGTATAACGGTGAGGCTCACAACATCCGGGCACGCAAAAACCGCAAGGATATTACAGTGCGACTGCAGCAATTTTTTGACCACTATCTCAAAGGGGAACCGATGCCCAAATGGATGAAAGATGGTATCCCTGCCACACGCAAAGGTCAGGAGTTGGGATATTAAATTTGTAAAGAGAGAAGTTCTAAATTGAACTTCGATTAATATTAATATTGTGAAGTCTGGTAAACTTCAGTTTAAGATTCGCAAATAAGTTTAAACAACTTTATTAACAAGGTAACTACAGGACGTGATTAAAGTGATAAAAAAAGCAAAAATTTATAGGATGGCAGCCGCTGCCCTTCTGCTTGTAGCAGGGGGGAGCGCGGCATCTGCCCAGAAATTTCATTGTGAAAAGGATACTGCAGAGTCAATGACGATAGTTCGCGAATTGTTGAATCCCGGTGGTAAACCGGGGGAGATTTGCGGTGAGATTGCCATTAAGATGGTTGGTCGTCCATATTCGCCCATCACCGAACAGGATGTGTTGGGAGAAGCCCAGATACGCCTTGATGGATTTGACGCCATGACATTTATAAACATGGTTTCAGCCTTGGCAAAAGGGGCTGCCCATCCGGGGTATCTACGTCCGGTCGACTTGCAGGAAATACTCGAATCCTTAACCTTTCGGCGCGGGGTGCCAGCTGGTTTCCCCAGTCGCATGGTTTACGGTGCCGATTGGGCGCTCGACAACCGAGCCCGCGGTAATGTAAAGGAGTTGACCGAGGATTATTCTGACCGTTTCAAGACAAAGTCACTTGACTGGGTGTCTCGTCATCGCGACAACTTTGCAGCGCTCAAAGACTCGGCAACCTACGAAAAACAGAAGATTGTAGAGATGGGTTACCGCACATTCAAGATACCACACATTAAGCGTGAAGCGGTTGGGTATTCAGATATAGAAGAGGATATGAAGCATGGCGACGTTGTGATGCTGTTGTCCCCCGACAGTCAGATGGATATTTACCAGATTGGGTTTGTAGTAAAGCGCCCCGACGGTTTCCACTTTGTACATGCCTCGCGCGATGCCGGCAAAGTAGTCGAAGAACCGGAAACGCTGAGTCGCTATGTCAAGCGCAATGCCAAATACATCTACGGTTGGCGCTGGCTCCGCATTCAGTAGTAGCAACCTTAAAGACCCTAAGGACTTTAAAGACCTTAAAGACCCTAAAGACCTTAAGGACCTGTCATCGCGTAGCCGCTAATGACTAATGACTACCGACTACTGACTAAAGAAGACTAATGACTAAAGATAATGACTAAATTTATTAATGCAAAGATAAACATAGGTTTGCAGGTTGTGAACCGTCGCCAAGACGGGTACCACGACCTGCAAACGGTTTTTTATCCCGTAGGGGTTTATGCAGGAACCCCCGAGAATCCTGTCGAATTTTGCGACATTCTTGAGGTGATAGAGATTGAGCGAGACGGAATCGAGTGTCAGTTTACTGGTCGCAAGGTAGACTGCCCGCTCGAAAAGAACCTTGTATGGAGAGCAGCAACGCTCTTTATTGACACCTGTCGTGAACGAGGGGTGGAGATAGACGGAGGATACTCGATTATGCTTGACAAGCATCTCCCTGACGGTGCCGGTATGGGTGGTGGTAGTGCCGATGCCGCATTTACGCTGCTTGCTTTGGCAGAGAGCGTAGAGCGCAAAACCGAGGGGAGGGTAACCTTTTCTACCGAGGAATTGTGTCAGATGGCTGTCAAACTGGGTGCCGATTGCCCATTCTTCATTATAAATAAACCTGTTTATGCCGAGGGGGTGGGTGAGAAGATGGAACCGCTGCCGCTCGACCTGTCTGGAAAATGGCTCGTGGTAATTAAACCGGACGTTTATATATCCACTAAGGAGGCGTTTGCCGGTATCACTCCGCATGCTGCAGAGTTTGACCTGCGGTCTCTCGCTGCGCTCCCTATAACCGAATGGCGCGACAGGGTGCATAACGATTTTGAAGATTCAATATTTCCGAAATATCCACAACTTGCCGAAATCAAACAAGCATTGTATGATTCCGGAGCCGAGTATGCATCTCTCACCGGCAGCGGCAGCTGTCTGTACGGAATCTATCCGAGTCGCGACAGAGCAGAGAGCGGACTCGAACTTTTCCCGAAGTTGGCAACCATACAAGCGCGTTATTTGTTAAAGCTATAGCACATTATGTGGCGCATGGCTTGCAGTGTGTCGCTCTAAGACTTCTTTCCAACTCTATGACTCCAGTATCAACAAAAATTGGGGAATGAAGTCTAAATGATAAAAGTGTGAAGTATTAACAAATTTTGGCTCAATATTTGAGAGCGATGAATATATTCAAAAGAATGGGTAAGTTCAATAAGAAGTATTTCAGAAATATGAATCAGACAGAAGATATAAACAACAGCGAAGTTAAGCCTGAAGAACTCGCCGAAGGTCCGGTGGTTGTAGAAGATGTTAATGCTACCCCTGCCGAAGATGAAGTTGCCGACGAAGTAGTTGCTGACGGTGCCGACAACCTGTTGAAAGAAAATGAAGAGTTGAAGGCTGCCGTTGAGAAAGAGAAAAAAGAGTATCTGTTCTTGATGGCTGAATTTGACAACTTCCGTAAGCGTACACTCAAGGAGAAATCAGAACTTATTAAGAATGCAGGTGAAACTGCTTTCCGCGGATTGCTTCCCATTGTTGATGACTTTGAACGAGCACTCAAACACACCGAAGGTGAAACCGATGCCAATTCGTTGCGCGAAGGTATGGAGCTTATCTACAAAAAGCTTAAGAAATATCTTGAGCAGAACGGTGTTAAGGAGATGGATCCCGAGGACAAGGAGTTTGACGCCGATAAGCACGAAGCGATAACTGCCGTTCCCGTTCCCGACGAGAGCCAGAAGGGTAAGATTATCGACACCGTGGAAAAAGGTTATATGATTAATGACAAGGTTCTGCGCCATGCCAAAGTGGTGGTAGGGCAGTAATCCCTTCCGGAGGTTCATTATAGGAGATTGAATCATGGCAGAGAAAAGAGACTACTATGAAGTGTTGGGTGTGGCGAAAAATGCCACAGCCGACGAGATAAAGAAGGCCTACCGCAAGATGGCCATCAAGTATCACCCCGACAAATATGCCCAGAGCCCCGAAAACGAGCGCAAGGACGCTGAAGAAAAGTTTAAGGAGGCAGCCGAGGCATACGATGTGCTGAGTGATGCCGACAAGCGTGCCCGCTACGACCAGTTTGGTCACTCCATGGGTAGC
>QLIP01001674.1_pt1 | contig 11094 bp, 6 predicted proteins | sample 1769771 | NCBI WGS metagenome assembly QLIP01 (sample SAMN09428762, study PRJNA476227) | Gut metagenome, whole genome shotgun sequencing project. | isolation source: cecum | host: Rhizomys sinensis | place: China: Jinsha town of Minqing, Fujian Province | collected 2013-09-23
ATCTGAGCCAAGCCGCCCTCTGCGGACGCGATATGATGTACGACCAGAATTTTCGCCATAATCTCTTGATTCGGCACACCTTAGAGTCTATCGAACAGACCTATACCGGCAAACGCGATACGCCTGAATACGAAGCCTTTACCATTTATCTTAAACGAGTATGGTTTTCCAACGGCATTCACCACCACTACGGCGGCGACAAGTTTAAGCCCGGTTTTACGGAAGCATACTTCGCCGAGTTGCTTAAAAACAGCGACCTTTCGGAGGTGTTAAAGCAAAACAAAGACGGGGTAAAGACCACCGAAGAACTGCAAGCCCTGCTCACCCCCGTTTTGTTTGACCCGGCTTTGTATGCCAAACGGGTAAACCAAGACCCCGCCACGGGCTTGATCGAGGGTTCGGCCTGCAACTACTACCTCAACGTATCGACCAAAGAGGCCGAGAAATTCTACGCCGCCATGGCCAACCCCAAAGACCCGAAGCCCATTTCCTACGGGCTTAACTCGCGGCTCGAAAAGCAAAACGGCCGCTTGGTGGAAAACGTGTATAAGGTGGGCGGTCTTTACAGTGAGGCCATCGAACAGATTATCTTTTGGTTGGATAAGGCCGAGAAAGTGGCCGAATCTCCGCAACAGGCGGCCCATATTCGCAAGCTCATCGAATACTACCAAACGGGCGACCTCAGAACTTGGGATGTTTACAATGTGATGTGGGTGGAAGACCATTCCACGCTCACCGACTACAACAACGGCTTTATTGAAAACTACGGCGACCCGCTCGGTCTGAAAGCCAGCTGGGAAGCCACCTCGCAGTTCAAAAACCAAGCCGCCACCAAGCGTGCGGCCCTTATCAGCCAAAACGCCCAATGGTTTGAAGACCGCTCCCCCATCGATCCGCGCTTCCGCAAGAAAGAAGTCAAGGGCGTGAGTGCCAAGGTGATTAACGTGGTGCAACTCGGCGGCGACTGCCACCCCACCCCGCCCATCGGCATCAACCTGCCCAATGCCGACTGGATTCGCCGCGACCACGGCTCCAAATCCGTCACCATCGAAAACCTCACCGATGCTTACAACAAGTCGGCCGAAGAAGGCAAGAGCATGATGGCCGAATTTGCCTACGACGAGGCCGAGGTGGCGCGCGCCAAAGCGCACGGTGCCTTGGGAAGCAACCTGCACACAGACCTGCACGAATGTTTGGGACACGGCTCGGGTCAACTGCTGCCCGGCACGGCTTCCGACGCTTTGAAGAGTTTTTCGTCCACCCTCGAAGAGGCGCGTGCCGACCTCTTTGCCCTCTACTACATTGCCGACGATAAGATGATGGAACTCGGTTTGGTGGAAAGCCCCGAAGTGGCCAAGGCCGAATACGACAGCTATATCCGCAACGGCCTTATGACCCAACTCGTGCGCATAGAACCGGGCAAAAACATTGAAGAAGCCCACATGCGCAACCGCAGCCTCATTGCCCATTGGGTGTACGAAAAAGGAGCGAAAGACAAGGTGGTGGAAATGGTAAAGAAAAACGACAAGACCTACGTCAAAATAAACGACTACGCCAAGTTGCGCACCCTCTTTGGCGAACTCTTGGCCGAAATGCAACGCATCAAGTCGGAGGGCGACTACGAGACCGGCAAACGCATGGTAGAAACTTACGGCATTGCCGTAGATCCCGTTTTGCACCAAGAAGTTTTGGCGCGTTATGCCACCTTGGATTTGGCTCCCTACGGCGGCTTTGTCAATCCGGCCTTGGAACTCAAAACCGATAAAGACGGTAAGGTGGTGGATGTGCTCATCAGCTACCCCGACGACTTTAAGGCGCAGATGTTGGAATACGGCCGCAAGTTCTCGTTCCTGCCATACTAAGAATAAATAATTAAAACCATATAACTATGTCTATTATCAAAGCTTTCAAGGGATTCCGCCCGCCGGTGGATGTAGTGGAGCAATTGGCTTCCCGTCCCTACGATGTCTTAAATTCGGCCGAGGCTCGCAAAGAAGCGGCCGGCAATGCCAAGTCGCTCTTGCGCGTTACCAAGGCTGAAATCGATTTGCCGGAAGGAACCGACGAACACAGCCAAGCCGTGTACGACAAGGTGGTGGAAAACTACGCCCTCTTTAAGAAAAACGGTTGGTTGGTGCAAGATGCCGAAGAAAAACTCTACATCTACGCCCAAACCATGGACGGCCGCACCCAATACGGTATTGTGGCCTGCTGCCATATCGACGACTACTTCAACAACGTTATCAAAAAGCACGAGCTCACCCGTAAAGACAAAGAAGAAGACCGCATGATTCACGTGCGCATTACCAACGCCAACGTAGAACCGGTGTTCTTCTCCTACCCCGCCCACAAAGAAATCGACAGCATCGTGAGCAACATCGTCAAGAACGAAAAGCCCATTTACGACTTTGTGGCCAAGGAAGACGGCTTTGGTCATCATTTCTGGATTATCAACGACAAGGCCACCATTGCCCGCATCATCGAAATCTTCGACAAGGAAATTCCGGCTTTGTATGTAGCCGACGGACACCACCGTACCGCTGCGGCCGCCTTGGTAGGCAAAGAAAAGAGAGGCCAAAACGCCAAGCACACGGGCAAGGAAGAATACAACTACTTTATGTCGGTCATTTTCCCCGACAGCCAGCTCAAAATCATCGACTACAACCGCGTGGTTAAAGACCTCAACGGTCTGAGCGAAGCCCAACTCATCGAAAAGTTGAAAGAAAACTTTGACGTGGCCGAAATGGGGGCCGATATTTACAAACCGTCCAAACTGCACGAATTTAGCATGTACCTCTCCGGCAAGTGGTATAAGATGACCGCCAAGCAAGGCACCTACAACGACCAAGACCCCATTGGCGTGTTGGATGTAACGATTCTCTCCAACCTCGTTTTAGACAAGGTGTTGGGCATCAAAGACCTGCGCACCGACAAACGCATCGACTTTGTAGGCGGTATTCGCGGCCTTGGCGAACTCAAACGCCGCGTGGACAATGGCGAAATGAAGGTAGCCTTTGCGCTCTATCCCGTTTCGATGAAACAACTCATCGACATTGCCGACAGCGGTAACATCATGCCGCCCAAGACCACTTGGTTTGAACCAAAACTGCGTTCCGGTTTGGTAATCCACGAACTGAGTTAGTCAGTCGATCCCTTTCGAGACCAATCCCACCCGCCGCCGAACACAAGTTTGACGGCGGGTTTTTATTTGTTTAATACTTTGATTTTGTTAAGAAATCACGCTTTCATTTTAGATTTTTTACTCGTATATTTGTCGGTTTTTGTGATTTTACCCCACAACGGGTCTGCTTGGACCTGCGACTACGGATACACAATATGAGCAATTTAAGGCCCCAAATTTCTGAGAAACTCAAGACTATCCTCACTTACAGCAATGAGGAGGTCGCCCGTTTGAAAAGCAAACAGCTCGGCGTGGAGCATATCCTGCTGGGTATTCTGCGGCAAGGCGATAACGTGGTAACGAATATGTTTTCGTCTCATTTTGAGATCAATCCCTACGATGTGCGTAAGCAGTTGGAGGCTTGGATCGACCAAAACGAGCCCAAACTTACCACTTCTCCGGCCAAGAACGCCCCGCAGTTGCTCTCGCAGAAGACCAACCGCATCATCAACCTGATGTATTTGGAATGTCTGCAATACAAAAAAGAATTGGCCGAACCGGAACATATCGTGCTGGCTATCTTGAAAGAAGACGATTCCGGGGCCGCCAAAATCCTGCATAACTTCGGCCTGACCTACGAGAACTTCGCCAAGGAGTTAATGAACAATATTCGATACAAAGAATTGAACGCCAAAGACTTCTCTATGATTGGCGCCAATGAACCCGATACGGAAACTCCTTCCGACCAAACCCCTAAGCCCCCCCTCGGCGACACGCCCTCTCCTTTCCCGACCAACGCAAAAGAGGACTTGGGAATGGACGACTTTGACGAACCCAAAGACAGCACCCCCCTTAAACCCTCCGGCGGCATGGCATTTTCGGGTGAACCCACCACGCCCAAACAGAAGTCGGTGCTGTCGAGTTTTGGGCGCGACCTCACGGCGGCGGCCGAAGAACAGAAACTCGACCCCATTGTGGGACGCGAGAAAGAGACCGACCGCATTGCACAGATTCTAAGCCGTCGCAAGAAGAACAACCCCATTTTGATTGGCGAACCGGGCGTAGGTAAATCGGCCATTGCCGAAGGTTTGGCCCTTAAAATCGTGGCGCGGCAGGTGCCGGGCGTGTTGCTCGACAAGCGAATTTTTACGCTCGATATCGCCTCCATTGTGGCCGGCACCAAGTATCGCGGGCAGTTTGAGGAGCGCATGAAAGCCCTTCTGTCCGAGTTGGAAAAGCACCCCGAAATCATTGTCTTTATAGACGAAATCCACACCCTTGTAGGTGCGGGCGAAACCGCCGGGGCCTTAGATGCGTCCAACATCCTTAAACCCGCCTTGGCCCGGGGCGAAATTCAATGTATAGGGGCCACCACCTTAGACGAATATCGGCGCAGCATAGAAAAAGACGGGGCTTTGGAACGCCGCTTTCAAAAGGTGTTGGTGGAACCCACCACGCCCGAAGAGACCATCGAGATTCTGCAAAAAATAAAGTCGGGCTACGAAAGCCATCACTACGTACACTATACCGACGAGGCCCTCAAAGCGTGCGTGGACTATTCGATTCGCTATATCACCGACCGCTTCCTGCCCGACAAGGCCATCGACGCTTTGGACGAGGCCGGTGCCAAGGTGCATATCCGCAGTGTGCATGTGCCCGAAGAGTTGGTGTCGATTGAAGAAAAACTGCGTCCCCTGCGCAAAGAGTTAAAGCACCTCATCCGCCAACAGAAGTTTGAAAAGGCCACCGCCCTGCGCAGCGAAATCGAGCAATTGGAAGCCAACCTTGAACAAACCAAAACCAATTGGCGCAAAGATTTGAGCGAACACAAGACCGACGTTACAGAGCAAGATGTGGCCGAGGTGGTGAGCGTGATGTCGGGCGTGCCGATTCAGAAGATGGAAAAGAGCGAGATGAGCCAACTGCTCGAAATGGATAAGGTCCTGCAAAGCCATATCATCGGGCAGGACGAGGCCATCGAGAAGATTGTACGCGCCATTCGCCGCAACCGCTCCGGCCTTAAAGACCCCAACAAACCCATTGGCAGCTTTATCTTCCTCGGCCCGACCGGGGTGGGCAAAACCTACCTGACCAAAATGCTGACCAAGCAGATGTTCGGTTCAGACAACGCCCTTATTCGCATCGACATGAGCGAATACATGGAAAAGTTTGCCGTTTCGCGCTTGGTGGGCGCACCTCCGGGCTATGTAGGCTACGAAGACGGCGGCCAGCTTACCGAAAAGGTGAGACGCAAACCTTATTCGATTGTTTTGTTCGACGAAATCGAAAAGGCGCATCCCGATATTTTCAACCTCTTGTTGCAGGTGCTCGACGAAGGCCAACTCACCGACGGCTTGGGGCGCAAGGTGGATTTCAAGAATACCATCATCATCATGACCTCCAACCTCGGCTCGCGTCAAATCAAAGAGTTTGGACAAGGGGTGGGCTTCTACACCGCCGGCAAGGCTTCCGAAAAAGATTCGTTTGCGCAAGGGGTGATCGACAAAGCCCTGCAACGGCATTTCTCACCGGAGTTTCTCAACCGCGTGGACGAGGTGGTGGTGTTCCATAACTTGGATAAGGACAACATTCTTAAAATTGTGGATATCGAACTGCGCGGCCTCTACCAACGGGTGGAGAACATGGGCTTTCACTTGGAGATTGCGCAAAAGGCCAAAGAATTGGTCATCGAAAAAGGCTGGGATCCCAACTTGGGGGCACGGCCGTTGCAACGCGCCATTCAAAAGTATTTTGAGGATGTGTTGGCCGAAGCCCTGCTCAAAGAAACGCCGAAAGAAGGACAGACTTTGGCTTTGGAATTGGCCGAGGGCGCGGATATGCCCCACGTGGAAGTCAGGTAAAACGTAGCCTCACGCGATGCCGCCGATTGTGCGACTTTGCGGCAGAGAGGATAAGCGCGTTACTCGCTGCGTTCCATTGCGCGGCGCAGGTCTTTTTCTTTAATGGTTTCGCGCTTATCGTAGCTCTTCTTGCCTTTGGCCAAGGCGATTTCAATTTTGGCGCGACCGTTGTCGTCTATGTATAACTGCACCGGAATAATGGTCAGCCCTTTTTCTTTCATTTTGGTGGATAGTTTACGCAACTCTTTTTTGGTGAGCAGGAGTTTACGCTCGCGGCGCGGTTCGTGGTTATAGCAGGTGCCGTGCGTATATTCGGCCACGTACATATTCTTGATGAATAATTCCGCTCCGTTAAAATAGCAATACGCATCGGCCACCGCCGCCTTGCCCTGCCGAATGGATTTTATTTCCGTGCCCGCCAAGACGATTCCCGCCGTAAAACGTTCCAAGAGAAAGAACGAAAACTCGGCTTTCTTATTGCGTATATGCACCTCAGCGCGTAAGTGTTCTTTGCTCATTGGTTTGTCTTTCTACTCGTGGTTGTTTCGGCGGCGCAAGGGTTTCAGCGATACAAGGGTTTCGTCGGCGGTGGCGTTCTCTACTCAAAGCGTGATAATATGGCCTTGGCCTTACGCAACTTTTCTTCCAACATGGCCCTATGCACCGCCTCGGCGATAAATCGCAGATAAGGCTCGGTGTTGGACGGGCGCACGTTAAACCACCAATTCTCAAATTCCACCCGATATCCGTCAAAATCGTAAACGGCCGTAGGTTTTTCTTCGGCCGAGAATTCCTCTTTGAGGGCTTGCATGGCTTCGGCCTTGCGCTCTATCTTAAAATTGAGTTCGCCCGAAGAAACGTAAACGGCTATCTCGGCTATCAAGTCCGAGAGCGATTTCCCTTCGGCCTTGGCGCGGGAAAGAACGCCCAATATGAGCGAACAGGACATCAAGCCCGAATCGGAATAATAAAAATCGCGGAAGTAATAATGACCGGCCAATTCGCCACCAAAGAGTCCGTCTATCTCGCGCAGTTTGGCAGCTGCGTAGGCTCGCCCCACGCGCCACATCGTCATCTCACCACCCCACTGCTGCACCGCCTGCGCCACCGACTTGGAGGTGCGAATGTCTTGCAACACCTTACCCTTCCGACCTTTTTCTTTAAGGAAATACAGGCCCAACACCGCTATCATCAAGTCGGGCGACACAAATTGACCTTTTTCGTCCACAAACATCACCCTGTCGGCATCCCCGTCAAAAATCACGCCCACGTCGGCCTTTTCTTCCAACACGGCAGCGACCAAGTCTTCCCTATTGGCGGCTTCCAAAGGGTTGGCCTCGTGGTTGGGAAAACTGCCGTCTAATTCGTCGTAAAGATAAATGGGCTTATCGCCATAGAGTTCTCTCACCAACAGAGCGGCCATGCCGTTGGAACAATCCATCACCACTTTAAGGTTGCCCAAGCCGCCGGATGCGCCCGCGCCCACACTCGCGCCCACACTCGCGCCCGACGCGTTCATGCCACCACCAACGCCAACGCCGCCCGTCGCACCGGGCAGCCACTGCCGCTGAAAGGCCAAGTACGCGGCCTTTTGGTCAAAGGGCAAAAGATGGCCTTTTTCGGCCTGCGGCTTAGGTTGCACACGCCGCTCGCTCAGCGCACGCTCCAGCTCGTTAAGCCCCGTGTCGTAGCCCACCGGCAAAGCTTTTTCGCGCGATATTTTAAGACCGTTGTATTCTTTTGGATTGTGCGAAGCGGTAATCATCACCGAAGCTTTGAAGCCGTATTTGGCCGTGGCCCAATAGACCATGGGGGTGGTGCAAAGCCCCAAGTCGCACACGTCCGCGCCCGAATCTTGTATGCCCTGACAGAGATAAGCATATATCTCCGGCGAAGACTCTCTCGCGTCGCGCCCCACCAAAATGCGGTTCGTGTTGAGCAATTCCGAAAGAAAGAAGCCGATTTTATAGACCGTTTCTTTATCAAAATCGCGGCCGTAAACACCGCGTATATCGTAGGCTTTGAATGCGTCCATGGTTATTCTGCCAACAATTCGGGCTTAAGGCGGCGGGTCTTCTCCACCGCTTGTTCGTAACGCCACTGCCGTATCTTCTCGTCGTGGCCGCTGAGCAATACCTCCGGCACCCTTTCGTCTCTAAACACTTCCGGGCGCGTGTAGAGCGGCGGCGAAAGCAGGCCGTCTTGAAACGAATCGCTCAGTGCCGACGTTTCGTCGTTGAGCACCCCCGGAATAAGCCTTATCACGGCATCGGCCAGCACCGCCGCCGCGAGTTCGCCCCCCGAAAGCACATAGTTGCCAATCGAAATCTCTCGGGTAAAAAACAGTTTCCGCGCCCGTTCGTCTATGCCTTTGTAATGACCGCAGAAGATAAGCAGGTTTTCGCACAGCGACCACCTGTTGGCCGTGGGTTGATCCAATATCGGCGCATCGGGCGTAACAAAAATTTTTTCGTTGTAGGTGCGTTCTTTTTCCAAATGCTCGATACAGGCCGCAATCGGCTCTGCGCCTATCACCATGCCGGCACCGCCCCCGTAAGGGTAGTCGTCCACCGAACGATTTTTTTTCGTGCTGTAGTCGCGCAGGTTGTGCAGCACCATCTCGACACAACCTTTTTTCTGCGCCCGGTGCGGAATGGAGTGGTTCAAAAACCCCTCAAACATCTCCGGAAACAAGGTAATAATATCAATCCGCATCATGCCGCACGCCGCCTTTCTTTATGCTCAGCCTTTTTTCTTAATCAGTTTCATCTTGGCTTCCAAGAGCGCGATCTCTTGTTTGGCCTTTTGAATTTTGCGTTCCACCTCTTTGCGCAACACGTCGGCGTTCTTCGATTTGGAAAGGAAACCGATGTTGTTTTCCCACGTGGTGAGTTCGCTGCGCAGTTGCAAAAGTTTTTTGGCGGCCGCCTGCACCTCTCTGTCGGTGAGCTTGGCCGCGTCTTCGGCTGTCTCCACTTGCGCCATCGTATCGGCAATGCCAAGACGCACCCCTTTAAGGTTTTTGTCGGAAAACTTTTCGTCTATCGCTGCACGGAACGCGCTATACAACTTCTCTTTTTCTTTCATCGGCACAAAACCGATGCTCTGCCAACGCCGCTGTATCTCTTGCACGGCCGCCACCAACGCCTCTCTCGATTCGCAGCTCAGTGCCTTGACTTCTTCTATGAGCTGTTGCTTGGCCGCCATGTTCTCGCCCTCGTGCGCCTTGCGTTCGCCAAACTCTTTTTCCCGGCCTTCAAAAAAGCGATCGCAAGCAGCCCTGAAACGTTTCCAAATTTTGTCGGACAACTTATAGGGCACCGCGCCAATTTCTTTCCATTGCTTTTGCAATTTAAGCAAATCTTGCGTAGCCGCTTTGTAGTCGGTGCGTTGGTCGGCAATGTTTTCGGCCTGCACGCACAAATCCAATTTGAGGTGATAGTTGTGCATGAGTTCGTCGCGCATTTGCCGGTAGTAGGCTTTCTTCTCGTTAAAGAATTTCTCCATGCCGGCTTTGAAACGCGCCCATACCGCCTCGTTGTCTTTGGGGGCAGCCCGACCAATGCTTTTCCACAAGGTCATCAACTCCGCCGTTTGGTCTGAAAGGGCTTGCCACGCCTTGGTATCTTGGGGCTTTTCGTTCAACAGGCCTTCTATCTTCTCGCACAACTCCGTTTTGGCCAAGAGATTTTGTTGCATCTTGGCGGCCATCTCGTCGTAGTAGGCTTTGCGTTTCTGACTGATTTTATCGGAAGCGGCTTTGAAGCGTTCCCAAATCTCGTCTTTCATCTCCATGCTCACCTGCCCTATTTCTTTCCATCTCAGGTGCAGGGCATGCAAGGCTTGAACGGCCTTGGAAATGGAGTCTTCCAACAACAAGGCTTCGGCCTGTTCGCACAGACGGTTCTTTTCTTCCAAGTTGCGCTTTTGGTCCAAGGTGCGCAACTCGTGGTTCATCTTCACCTTGTCAAAAAACTTCTCCACCAAGAAGTGATAGGTCTGCCACAGGTTGTTGGCTTCTTCACGGGCAATGGGACGAATTTCTTTCCACGTTTCGGTCAAACGGTTAAACGCATCGTAGGTCTGCTTTAAGGGCTGCTCGGAATCGATGAGTTGTTTGAGTTCTTCGAGCAGGGCTTTTTTGCGCACCAAGTTCTCGGCCATAAGCCGTTCGTTGGCTTCGCGTTCTTTGGCGTGCTGTTCTTTGATAAGGCGGCTCACCTTAAAAAAGCGGGCTTCCCATTCGTCGGTCAGAGGGGCTTTTTCGGCCGGTTTTTCTTCGCCCTCGTCAGACGACTTTTCCGTGGCGGCTTCGGCAGCAGCGTTTGCTGCGGCCATGGCGACTTTCTTTAAGGCCTCGGTTTTGTCTTGATACGTGGCACGTAGTAAGGCTACGGCTTCGCGCGAGGCAGAGAGATGTCCCTCCGATAGAATTTTTTCCAAACGCTCCACCAAGGCCGAACGGTCCATCTGCGCAATCTCGGCCTTTTCTTCGGGGCTCAAACCTCCGCGTGCCGACTTATCGGCCACTGCCGTGGTATCGGCTTCCACACCGGCCGCCACCACCGCCGCCTCGTCGCCCATATCGTCGGTTGAGGCCGACTGCGCTTCGGCTAACGCTTCTTGTGCTTGTTGTTCGTTGGCTTGCTCCAAGGCCGCCATTTGCTTCTCCAAACTCTCTTCCGATGAGTGGTTGGTCTGTTCGTCCATAGCCGTAGTTCTTTTTGCGTTACTTCTTAGCAGATTTCGCTTTCGGTTGCGCCGCAGGTTCGGCCACCGGTGCCGCATTTTCGGCAGGTTCTGCATTTGCCGATTCGGTTTTTTCCGCACCAAACACCAATTCGTCAATCAATCTCGTGGCCCCGGCATACTTGTCGATGATAAACATCACGTAGCGTATATCCACCACAATAGTGCGTTGCAATTGGGGTTCGTAGAAAATATCCCCGCTCATGGCTTCCCAATTACCGTCAAAGGCCAAGCCAATCAATTCGCCCTTGGCATTGATAACGGGAGAACCCGAGTTGCCGCCCGTAATGTCGTTGGTGGTAAGGAAACAAACCACAAGTGTGCTGTCGCCGTTGTGCACCGTGCCGTAGCGGCCGTAGTCTT
>QLIP01009553.1_pt1 | contig 11089 bp, 8 predicted proteins | sample 1769771 | NCBI WGS metagenome assembly QLIP01 (sample SAMN09428762, study PRJNA476227) | Gut metagenome, whole genome shotgun sequencing project. | isolation source: cecum | host: Rhizomys sinensis | place: China: Jinsha town of Minqing, Fujian Province | collected 2013-09-23
TCATGTCTGGAAATAAACTGTAGCGTCAGGGATAAGAGTGTATTATGGCGGCTCACGTCCAAAATCTTCTTGTGTGGTATGTCTTTTTGCAAGATCTTTATACTATAGCTCATTGAGATTTTGGACTTTTTTATTGGCGTTAGCCGGACAGCAATGGTTAGAGCTTTATTTTTTACCGCCGAGTATTATTGAGTATTACTCGCCCTAGCCAAAGTTCGCCCTTAGTCCGCATTGGCGCAAAAGCCCGTAAAGGCGGCTCTTGCCCAGGCCGGAGATGGCGCAGGCTTTTTCCATGTCCTGTCCTGCGGCCTGCAAAAGACGCTGAAAGTATTGCTGGTCAATGCTTTTTAAGGCATTAGTGCGATATGTCTTGTAAGTTGGCAGATTTGTGCAATCAGCTCCAAGGGAGCCGGGTTTGCCCTGCGGCTTTTGCCCCTTTTGCGCAAGCAAGCTGCGCAAGGCGTCGATACGAACATCTTCAGGGAGGTGTCTGGCGAATAATTCCGGGGCATCCAGAGCATTTGCCAGCGCACTTTCGAGGATATTGATCAACTGGCGCACATTGCCTGGCCAGCTATAGCCAAGCAGGGTTTCAATAAAGTCTGATGCCAGTTCTTTCGGCTTCAGGGAGTCGCGCTCATAGAGCCTGGCCAGAATATGTGCGCTGAGTTCAGGAATGTCTTCAAGGCGCTCGCGCAAAGGCGGAAGCACTAATCTTATTCCCTGGATGCGGTAGAGGAGGTCAACGCGAAATCTGCCCTGGGATGCAAGCGCGGGCAAATCGCGGTTGCTTGCTGCAAGCAGGCGAAAATCGCTTGTCTCCTCAGCCGCGCTGCCAAGGCGGCGAAACTTCTTATCCTGAAGAACACGCAGGAATTTTTTTTGCAAAGCCAAGGACATCTCGCCGATTTCGTCCAGAAAGAGCGTTCCGCCATGGGCAGCGCGAATCAGGCCGTCACGGCGCTGTTCCGCACCCGTGAATGCGCCTTTTTCATGCCCAAAAAGCATGCTCTCAATCAGGGTTTCCGGCATATTTGTGCAGTCCACAACCACAAAGGGCCTGGCGGCCCGCAGACTGTTTGCATGCAGGCAGCGCGCAAAAAGCTCCTTGCCCGTGCCGGTTTCACCAGTGATCAGAACTGGCGCCTGGCCCTGGGCTGCGGAGAGAACCTGCATAAGACAGGTATTGAGTGCGGCGCTTGAGCCAATGATTCCTTCACGGTGGAGCGTTTGGGCGCGCGGCGTCTGCTGGCGCTTCTGATCGCGGGATTCAAGTACGCGGCGCAATGGCAGGATAATTGCCTTTGGGGAAAGCGGCTTTTGCAGATAATCCCATGCGCCGCTGCGTACGGCCAGTTCCGCGCCATCAGGGTCACCAAGGCCAGTCATGATGATCACTTCAGGATGCGCCGGAAGATCGGCAAAAGCCGGCATAAGCTCAAGTCCATTGCCGTCAGGAAGGTAAACATCGAGAAAAATTAGGTCAAAATCCGAGTCCATTGCTAGGCGCAAGCCCTCGCTGCGGCTGGCTGCGCACACGGCTTCATGGCCCAGCTGCGTTACAAGCTCGGCAAGAAAATCGCGGATGGAGGCTTCATCATCAATTATCAGCACTCTGGACATTTCAGCCCCCTGAAGCGCGCTCCTCATGGGCAGGCAAGATAGGGAAATAAATCAGGAAGCCTGTGCCTTTTCCAGGAATACTCCGAACGAGAATATAACATTTATGGATTCTGGCAATGCTGTCAACGATTTCCAGGCCAAGGCCGGTTCCCTCACCTGGGGCCTTGGTGGAAAAGAGCGGGGTGAAAATCTGCTCCATTACAGCTTCGTTCATGCCCTGGCCATTGTCCTGCACGCCAAGTACCAGGTAGCCGTCTTCAGAACGCGGCTGGGTGCAGCCTCGGGAACAGAGTACAGTGCCGTCAGCAAGCACAAAAACACCGTGGCGCTCCGCTTCGGCAGGAAGCCCAGGTACATGGCGCACGCTGATTTCAAGCTGACCTTGTACGCCCATTGCCTGAACTGCGTTGACGCATAAATTCATGATCAGCTGATGCAGTTGCGTGCCGCTCCCGTATAGCTTGCCATCGCCAGATTCGCTGAACGAGAATTGAATGCCCTTTGGCGCGGAGGTTTCCAGAATGGCGATGCTTTCGCGCACCAGCACATTCAGGTCAACCCAGGATTTGCGCTCGTCCTGGCGGCGCGTAAAACCGAGGATGCGCCGGACTACATCCCGCCCCTTATAGGCAGCCTCGAGCATGATCTGGATTTTTTTGCCGCTTTCCGCGTCTGGAGTGTGGAATAGCTCAAGCATTTCGCCATTGGCGATAATCGCGCCCAGAATATTGTTGAAATCATGGGCTATGCCCCCGGCCAGCACACCAACCAGCACGAGGCGCTGCGATTGTTGCAGCTGCATTTCCTTTTCGCTGAGTGCGCGTTCGGCGCGCTTGCGCAGAATTACTTCGTGAACCACAGAACACCACTCGGCCAGGGAGGCAAGTTCGCGCTTGCTGTAGGCTTTGTCCGGCCTTTGCAGGAGAATGGCCGTGCTTGCGCCCTGATCGTTCAAGTGTACCGGGATCAGCACGCGGTTGGCATCCAGGGCAACATACTGGCCTTGGGTTAGAGAAGCGGCCTGCTGTGCGGAAAGCGGAATGTTCAGTCTGCCCTGCACAGAGGCATCCGCTTTTTCCGCTCCGCTTGTTTCAAGCTGTAACTCCTTGCCATCAAATACGCCGTATTGCGCACTTTGGCTGGCCGTAAGAAGCCTGGCCTGCTCCAGGCTTTTGTCCAGCACATCCTGCTCGCGGCGGCAACCAAAGGAACGCAAAAGAACCTGGTTAATGGAACGCAATAGGGCGGTGCGCGATGCCACCTGTGCCCGAAGGCTGTGAATCCAGCCCAAGGCCAGAAGCATCACACCTGCAACAACTGCAAAGGCGGTCAAAAGCCAGCGGCGAAAGTCTGCGGTCTGCCAGAATGGCCTTACCTGCAATCCAAGCCAGTGTTCTTCAATGGCCTGGCGTTCAGCAGGGCTGATGCTGGCCAGGGCTTTTTCGAGCATTTTTGCCAGATTGGGCTGATCCTGGCGCACGGCAATGCTTTGGCTTGCTTCATAACCTGTTGTGCCAGCCACGCGCAGATTGCTGATGCCTGCGGTTGCGATATAGTGCGCGGCCACTGCCATGTCGCAGATCATTGCGTCATAGTCGCCCATGGACAAATCCCGGAGACCGCCAATATAACCCCCTTCCGGGATGGATACGGAAAAGGGCGGCTTGGGATAGAGCCTGCGCAGATAGTCGTTAAATTCTTCGGACACGGCCAGGCCAACTTTTTTGCCGCCAAGGTCATCGAGGCGCAAGTCCCTTTTTTCTTCCTTGCGTGTGATGATCACCGCCGGAATTGAAATATAGGGCCTGGTCAGCAGGGCCTCACGCGCAAGAGCGCTGCTGGGCTGCACAGTTGAAAGCGCGTGCAGATTACCGGAACGCAGCTTTGCCGCTGCGTCCTCGTTATTCACACAGCGCACTAGCCTGAAACGCAGGCCCAAGCGGTTTTCAAGCAGGCGGATATAGTCTGCTGTTAGACCGAAATACCTGTCATCTATATTGAATGTTTCGTAAGGCGGATAATGGAAAGATACGCCAAGATTGATTTCGGGATTTTGCCCGAGCCAGCTTTTTTCTTCCTCATCCAGCTCAAGTTTGGCTGATTGGGGCAGCAAAAGAATTGTTAAGGCCGCAAGCGCTGCCAAAGCGGCAAGGGTTGCGGCTATTTTGCGCAAATTTATGCTAGATAAGCGGCGCACAATGCTCCATTGGCTGTATCTTGCGGCCAGGATTTTGGCTCTGGCTAATAATACAGCTTAAGTTTGACTTGTCCAGCATTGCAGCGGCTTGCAAGTTCCGCAACAAGGGACTCGCTGAGCTTTCCAAGAGCGCGGTAAAACGGTGATTGCGCCTCATTTGCGAGCAATTCCAGGCAGCGGGGCAGCCAGGGACTGAGATGCGCTTCAAGAAGTTGCCTAAGTGCAGAGAGAGCTTGAGTATTTTCAGGATTTTGGAAAAGACGCTCTAGAAAAACAGCCAGGGCTGAGAATACAAGCCCGATATGATCCAGCGGCTCGCGGGCTTGAAGCTGGAAAGCCAAACGCTGCTCCGCCAGAAAAGCCTCCAGGCAATGTGTGCTTGCGCCGAGGAGAAGGTTTTCTTCATCCAGATAAACACTGCCCCAGGGCGGAACCTTGGGCATGGGAAGCCCCACAAATAAAAGCATGTATTCATTACGCAGTTCTGCGCTCAGGGAATCAAGATCACTTCTGTCCAGGGCCTCGGCAAATTCAGCAAAGGCAGCCTCTGATTGCGGGGAATGGGGGAAAGGCCATGCGTTGCGCAAATCAAGACTGGCAAGCTCAAGGAGCAGGGGCTGCTCAGGCCAAGCCCGGTACAGGCTGGAAAGCAGCTTGGCGAAAAAAGCTGCGCTTTCACAATCGGGGGCTGTCAGCTTCATCTTATTATATGTAAGCGGTGCGCCCTTTTCGGGGCGCAGTATGGTATGCAAGCGGTGCGCCCCTTTTTGGGGCGCAGTATGGTATGTAAGTGGTGCGCCCCATTTTGGGGGCGCACCAAGGGGGGCTGCTCAGGCTCCACGCACATCTACAAGGCAGGTATTGACCGCGTTGGCCTTGACGATATGCGAACGCCCGTCCAGCTTGGTCAGGGTATTGGGGCAATGGCCGATGTCCACGCCCCTGGCATCAGGCTCCCAGAAAGTCCCTTCAGGCATGGAAACTACGCCGGGCATTATCCTTGGCGTGATCCTAAGTGGAATTCTGATCACGCCGCGATCGTTGAATACCTCCACAAGCTGCTGCTGTTTCAGGCCGCGCTTTGCCGCATCAATGGGATTCATTGACAGGGCGTCTTCCAGGGCCTCGTGCAACCAGGGTACATTGTTATAGGTTGAATGAGCGCGGGATTTGGGTTTATAGCTGATCATCTGCAGTGGGTAGCGTGACTTGCCAACCTCATTATAGCCCTCCCAGGTTTCGCAGTAGCGGGGCAGAGGGTCAATGCGCTCGCCGTTCTCCATGATCCAGGTTTTGCCGCGCTTATCCAGTTCCAGGGAATAGATTTCGATTTTGCCGCTTTTGGTCTTGAGCGGATTGGCAACAGGATCCTGTCGAAAGCCTTTCATCTTGAAGCGCTCCGCTTCGGGGTCAAAGGGCAGGCGGACGACTTTTTTAGCCTTCAATTCCTCAATGTCCGGCATCTGCGGGCATTTTTCCCTGGTTTTCCTGTAGAGGTGATCCTGCCATTCATTCCAGCTGCGGCCTTCGGTGAATTTCTCCTCCACGCCAAAACGCTTAGCTACACGCGAGAAGAACTCATAGGGATGCATACAGCCAAAGAGCGGCTCAATGGCTGGCTCTGCGTAAACTGCATAGGTATTATAAACATTGAAGCGCGAATCTTCCACACTTGTGGGCGTGGGCAGCAGAATATCGGCAAATTTTGCGCTTGGGGTCATGTTATTTTCCATGACCAGGATAAACTCAAGCTTGTTGTCATCGCGCAAAATATCAGCAAGCTGATTTGCGCCGCCATGCTGGTTGAGCAGCCAGTTGCTCTGATAGACCATCACAGACTTAATATCATTGGTCAGGCGTGGCGCACCGCGAATGCAGTCTTTTTCAGCAGTCATGTTCTGGCCGTTGACCACTGCCTGCGGCCAGAGAAAACACGGCACGCGGGCTTTAATTTTGTTTTCGCCCTGGGGCATCATCTGCATTCTGTTAAATGGCGGCAACATTCCGCTACCGCCGTGGTTTGTGCCGCGCATTCCAAGCTTGCCCACAAGAATCGGGAGCATGAAAATTGCGCGTGAGCTCTGCTCCCCGGCAGCCTGACGCTGGATACCCCAGCCCTGGGCGATGAACGGCGCCCTGGCATTGGCGATGTCGCGGGCAAGCTGAACAATGGTCTCGGCGGGAACGCCGCAGATCGGCGCGGCCCATTCCGGCGTTTTTGGCTGTTCACCAGGGACTGTGCCCAGAATATAGGCTTTATAGCAGGCTTCCTCTGGAAGGGCGGGGATGCCCTTGGCGGGATCGCCAGGCTCGCCATTGTAACCATAGCAATGGCTGCGCAGAAAATCCTCATCCACCCGGTTTTCACTGATCAGCACATAGGCAATGGCTTCGGCCAGGGCTGCGTCTGTGCCTGGGCGCACTGGAATCCACTGATCCTCGCGTCCGCAGGCTGTATCGGTATATTGCGGGTCGATGATTACGGTGCGCGCTTTGCTCTTGGCCTTGGCCACCTGGTAGGTATAGGTCTCTCCACCGCCGCTCATGCGCGTGGCCGCAGGATTGTCCCCAAAAAGCACAATCAGGTCGCTATAGGCCATTTCAGCCGGATGGCTGCCGTCAAAAAGGCTTGTAGCTCCGTATGTCAGAGCTGTGGCCTCGTTTAACTGCGCGTTGCTGTAATTGCCGTGACAGGTAAGGTGTCCGCCAATGCAATTCAGGAAACGTTGCACAAAATGGTAGGGCAGCGGCACAGTGCCATTATAGCCGATGCGGCAATAAATGGCGTCATTGCCATAGCGGTCAATGATGGATTTAAAGCCTTTGTAAACAGCATCTTCGGCTTCTTCCCAGCTGATGCGCTCAAATTTGCCCTCGCCGCGCTTGCCAACACGGCGCATGGGGTACTTGATGCGATCCGGCGCATAGGTGCGCTTATGCACAGAACGCCCCTTGAGGCAGGGCCTGCTTTGGTGCATTCCAAAAAGATCATCGCCGAAATCATCGCCCTCAATGCGCTTGACCCGGCCATCCTCGACAATGATTTTCAAAAGGCAGCTGCAATGGCAGTGTGTCCAGCAGTTGCCCCAGATTGCCTTTTCACCGCCAGACTTGGGTACAACAGCGCCAAGCACTGTTGAGCTGTTTAGGTCAATAAACGCGCTTGCGCCAAGCATCAGGCCCAGTTTCATGAATTCGCGCCGCTTGAATCCATTGCAGCAGATTGCCGGATGCGCTTTATCGCTATTCTTGTTCATCGCTTATTCCTGTGCAGTGGTTAAAGCCTAATAGGCGTAAATCTGGAGCATTCCCGAGACTTGCTGCAGACTGTAAAAGAAAATTCTTCCAAGCAGTTCGCTTGCCAGAATGCAGCAGAATATGCCCGCATAAATTGTTCTTGCGCTACTGGCATCGCGTTTGCGCGAGACAATTAGCAGAAACAGCCCAAGAACCTGAAAGATAATGCGCAGTACGGGAAGAAAGGCTTGCGGGCTTTCTGCGCCCGCCATGCCGAGCATCCTGCCAGCCCAGGCCGAATAGAGCGTGGTGCTGACAATCAGGCAGAGCAGGATGATCAGGGCCGCCATATTCCACCTGCTCCAGGAAGGGGCGGAGACTGATTCCGGGGCGCGGACAAGGAGAAAGAGCTTGCCCACAATGCCCAGCGCCGCCACAGACATGGAAAACTGGATGAATGTCCAGGCTGAGTCCCAAAGCGGGATGGTAATTATGGTATAGACATTGGCTACGGCAAAGCTGAAGGCGATGCCGGCAACGATTGCCAGCAAAAGGGCGGCATTTTGCGTTTTTCGCCCGGCGCCCTTCCAGACCAGGAGCGTGTAGAGCAAGGCCAGTGCGCCGAAGATTACAGCACAGGATACTTCAATGCTTAATGGTGAACCCTTGGCCAGGCCGCGGAAAACATTGAGGGCATTGAGCGGCTTGCCAAGATGAAAGAAAGATGCGCCAAGCCCAAGGATGAACAGGCCCCACATGAAGATTTGTGGTTCATCAAGGCTGCGGGTTTTTATTGTGCCCTGGGAAGTGGCTGCACTCAGGCGGTTAAAGCCCATGCAGAGCAGAAGCCCTGTGGCGGCCTGAATCAGTACAGTGAAGATAACAAGCGGCATCTGATGCATGGCTATATTTCCTTTTTATTCAGGACAGAGCCGTCCTTGCTGTTTACCGGGCGGGCGTGCTTGCCCGGGGTGATAACCAGATTCGGGCCGGTCAGGGAATTTTGCGGGAGCGGCGCAACCTGGGCCATAGTGCCATATTTGGAGCGCAGTTCCTCAATGGGTCCAAAATCCAGGGCGCGCAGGGGGCAGGCAACAACGCAGAGCGGCTTTTCGCCCTTTGCCAGGCGTTCGGCGCAGCCGTTGCATTTGGTCATTTGCCTCATGCTCGGATTATACTGCGGCGCGCCATAGGGACAGGCCCATTCGCAATAGCGGCAGCCAACACATTTGCTGTGATCCACGCTTACCAGATTGTTTTCGTCCTTGTGCATGGCCGTTGTCGGGCAGGAGCGCACACAGATCGGATTGTCACAATGGTTGCAGCTTATGGAGACATAGTAGGCGAATACATCATTGCCCCAAGTATTATCGCCGTGGTCTTTCCAGCCGCCTCCGCCGTACTCATAGACGCGGCGGAAGGAAACTCCCGCCGGGGAATCCTTGAGGGCCTTGCAAGCCACCTGACAGGTCTTGCAGCCAGTGCATCTGGAAATGTCAACATGGAAGCCGTATTGTTTGCTCATCCGCTAGCTCCTTTGTGGTTTGAAACCTCGGCCTTCAGGCCGACTAGCGCGACCCCTGCCTGAAGGCAGGGATATCAGTCCGCGCGGTAGCTTGGGAGGGGATGCAAACCCCTCCCAAGCGCAAGACGCAAAGCCCTGAAGGGCTTTGCTACCCTATTGCTTTAAGCCGCCCCCTGGCTCAAGTTCGTGCCAAAATCTGATCTTTAAGATCTGTCATGGCGAAAATTGGATATTTTGCGGCAATAAAGCAAAAAATGCGCCAAGGAATACGCAAATCTAAGTTAAAGATTTATTTGAAAAATTTTTGTGTTCCAAGACTAAAAAATTTCATTTTTTCGCGCATAGTCCAGAAATATTGGAATGAGTCCAAAAAAATTCCACTCAGAATCAGCTATTTTTCATTACAGCAGCTTTTGACAAGTTCGCATAACAATAAGCGCAAAAATGCATGCAGCTGTTATAGCGGCCAATGTCCTTGCTTGGCGCACAGCCGCAAAGGCTGCGCTGGCCTTTGTCTTTAATGCTGAAACTTGAAGCGCCCTTGGCTGTTGCCTGGGGAAGAAGCCTGCCCTGGGGCGCAAGCAGCTTGTGCAGTTCTGCGCTGTCGGGACAAAGGCTGAGGATAAGTTCAGGATCAATACACTGGTTGGGCTTGATCTTAAGGGCGGCAAAATCCGGCTGCTCTGCGCAGGTTGAAAGTGCAAGCGGGCTGCTTATTGCCTGGCTGATGGCGGATATTCCCCGCGCAAGTCTCAGGCGCTCACTGGCATCAGGCGGACGCAGGAACGGATCAATTTTTTTCAGGTTATTTTTTGTTTTCCGATACATGTCCAGAAAACTGAAGACGAGTTTTTCAGTATAGGGGGCAAGCTGTTCAGCCAGCTTTTGGATGCGCTCAAGAATCCTCTCCACTGTGAGCGTATTGCCGAGAATGATCGGATCAAAGCGCCAGATAAGGCGCTCCTTGCCAATCTGTTCAGCAAGCGCCCTGAAAGTGTCCATACGTTGTGCGAGTTTGGGCAAATTTGGCTCCAGCCCCTCTGCTTCGTAATCATTTAATGTATATTGAAAATAATACTGATAGCCGCGGGACTCGATCTCAGAAAGCCACGGAACAAGCGCTTGTGGATTTTTGCTCCAGAATACGAAGATGCGGCATTTTTCAAAAGAGATATACTGTTTTTGTCTGGGATTAAATGCGTTTTGCCACAGGCAATAGCCAGCGGACAGGCGCTGCATGAACCAGCGGGCATGGAAAGCCGGAATGTCCGTTGCCCTGCTAGCCGAAATAACCAGCGGCGCAATGGCCTCCATCGGGCCATCAGTTGTCTGGATCAGTGTTTTAGGCCATTGCATTTTTTATATTGCCAAAGTTAGCTCTTAAAGAAGTCAAAAAAGCCCGGCGGATATTCCACCGGGCTTTTTGCCTTAAATGCCAAGCCGTTTTTATTTGTCTTTTTTGAGCCAGGGCATCATGGCGCGCAGTTCCTTGCCTGTCTTTTCAATCTGGGTTTCGGATTCATTGCGCCTTGTGGTCAAAAACATCGGTTTGCCCGAACGCGCTTCCTGGATGAAGTCGCGGGCAAATTTGCCGCTCTGGATTTCCTTGAGTACGGCTTTCATTTCCTTTTTGACTGCATCATTGATCAGCCTTGGGCCGGTGACATAGTCACCGTATTCAGCCGTATTGCTGATGGAATAGCGCATCCTGGCAAGGCCGCCTTCATACATCAGATCAACAATGAGCTTCATTTCGTGCAGACATTCAAAATAGGCCATTTCCGGCTGGTAGCCAGCTTCAACCAGGGTTTCAAAACCCGCCTTGACCAGCGCGCTTAAGCCGCCGCAAAGCACAGCCTGCTCGCCAAAAAGGTCAGTCTCTGTTTCTTCGCGGAAGCTTGTTTCGATAACGCCAGAGCGTGTGCCGCCGATGCCCTTGGCATAGGCCAGGGCGTTTTTCAGGGCATTGCCGCTGGCGTCCTGCTCAATGGCCACAAGGCAGGGCACCCCGCCGCCTTCGGTAAAGGTACGCCGCACAAGATGGCCCGGGCCTTTGGGCGCGATAAGATAGACATCCACATCCTTGGGCGGTTGAATCTGGCTGAAATTGATATTGAAGCCGTGGGCGAAAAGCAGGGCCTTGCCCTTGCCAAGATGGGGCTTGATATCTTTTTCGTAAACTTCGGCCTGCACTTCATCGGGCAGGAGAATCATGATCAGATCAGCCTGGCGCGCGGCCTCAGAAGCAGAAACAGGATCAAAGCCGTGTTCTTTGGCCAGATCGTAGTTGGGGCTACCAGGGCGCTGGCCGACAATTACCTTGACCCCGGAATCGCGCAGATTTTGCGCATGGGCATGGCCCTGGCTTCCGTAGCCGATGATTGCCACAGTTTTATCTTTGAGCGCGTTAAGATCCGCATCCTTATCATAATAAACTTTCATCCGCTAGCTCCTTTGTGGTTTAAGACCTCGGCCTTTAGGCCGACTAGCGCGACCCCTGCCTAAAG
>QLIP01007924.1_pt1 | contig 11083 bp, 7 predicted proteins | sample 1769771 | NCBI WGS metagenome assembly QLIP01 (sample SAMN09428762, study PRJNA476227) | Gut metagenome, whole genome shotgun sequencing project. | isolation source: cecum | host: Rhizomys sinensis | place: China: Jinsha town of Minqing, Fujian Province | collected 2013-09-23
CCGCATCGAAGCCTTGGCCATGCAAGATAAAACGATGGTCATTTACGAGTCGCCCCACCGCTTGGTCAAGACCTTGGAACAGCTCGCGCAAACGTTGGGCGAAGAACGCCAAGCCTGTGTGTGCCGCGAAATCTCGAAAGTCTATGCCGAAAGCCGCCGCGATAGCTTGGCCGCTCTCGGCGCACACTACACCGCCAATCCGCCCAAGGGCGAAATCGTGCTGGTGGTGGCCCCTCGCGAGTTGCCGTCCTATACCTACGCCTATCCGCGGCCGGCCTTGACGGTGGACGTGCTCTGGGAAACCATCTTGCCCGACGGGGAGCGTTACATTCTCTTGATTAAACGCCGCCACGCGCCCTTTGCCGATTGCTACGCCCTGCCCGACGGTTTTGTGAACGAAGACGAGACCTTGGAGTGGGCGGCCGGCCGCGAGCTCAAAGAAGAAACCGGCTTGTGGTTCAAAGACTCCGTGCCCTCGTTTCGCCCCTTCCGTCCTTACAGCCGTCCCGACCGCGACCCGCGCGGCCGCACGGTGAGCATGGTCTATGCGGTGAGCGTGCGCCTCGAAGCTCTGCCCGACGTGTCCGGTGGCGACGATGCCGCCGAGGCTGCGTGGTTCCCCTTGCCCGACCTGCCCCCCTTAGCCTTCGACCATGCCGAAATCTGCCGCGACTACCTCACCGCCGCCGCACAAAGTTAAAGTTCCGCCCATCCGTTCTCGCCAACTTGTGAATTGAAATTCGGCCAAATTGTGAGTCAAAAACTCGCCAACTTGTGAACTGAAATTCGGCCAACTTGTGAATTAAAAACTCGCCAACTTGTGAGTTTGAACTTTTTTTCTTATCTTTGTAGTCTGAAAATGTGAACAAAAGAAAAAGTCGACAATCTTACCACATTTTCGCCAAAAAGAATATGAAAAAGTACAATCAGAGAATAGCAGACGCTTTATTAAAACGTCGGTTAGAAGGCAAGGGTGCTGTCTTGATTCAAGGGCCCAAGTGGTGCGGCAAGACCACCACCGCCGAGCAACAGGCCAATAGTATTCTCTATATGGACGATTCGGATGCCATGCGGCAGAACTTGGAATTGGCCGAACTCTCGCCCAAGAAGCTGCTCATAGGCTCTACCCCACGTCTGATAGATGAGTGGCAGTTGGCGCCGCAACTGTGGGACACCATACGCTACGAGGTGGACCACCGCGACGGCTTGGGGCATTTCATCCTCACGGGCTCTGCCGTCCCGGCCGACAAAAGCAAGATTCACCACACCGGCACGGGGCGTTTTTCGTGGCTCACCATGCGCACTATGAGCCTCTTTGAATCCAAAGACTCCACGGGCGAAGTGCGCCTGTCTGACCTGTTCAAAAGCAAGAAGCCGAATATCTATGCCACCAACCCCTTAAACATCGACCATCTCGCGTGGCTGATTTGTCGCGGTGGGTGGCCGCGCACTCTCTCGCTCAGAAAAAACGTGGCGTTGGATCAGGCTTTCGACTACTTCGACGGGGTGGTAAACTCCGACATTTCTCGCGCGGACGGCATAAACCGCGATGCTGAAAGAGCCAAAAGGATATTGCGTTCTCTGGCCCGTCATCAGGCCACGCAAGTCCCCATCAACACCCTCTGCGAAGACATTGCCGCCAACGAACAGGCCGCCGACATTCGCGAAACCGTTTTGTCGTATATCGAAGCCTTGAAAAAGATTTTTGTGTTGGAAGATTCGCCCGCGTGGACCCCCAATCTGCGCAGTAAAACGGCCATTCGTACCTCCGACACACGCTATTTCTCCGACCCGTCCATCGGCGTGGCGGCCTTGGGTATCGGCCCCAACGACCTGATCAACGACCTAAACACCATGGGGCTGTTTTTTGAAACCCTCTGCGTGCGCGACCTGCGCGTGTATGCCGATGCGCTCGACGGATCGGTCTATCACTATCGCGACAAGTCGGGCTTGGAGTGCGACGCCGTCATTCATCTTCGCGGCGGAAAATACGGCCTTGTGGAAGTCAAACTCGGTGGCGACAAAAACATCGACACCGCCGCCGAATCCCTCAAAACATTAGCCGCCAAGATAGACTCCTCTAAGATGAACCACCCCTCATTCCTCATGGTCCTCACCGGCACCAGCCCCTACGCCTACCGCCGCAAAGACGGCGTTTATGTAGTCCCGGTAGGCTGTTTGAGAGACTAATTTTGATAAAATTTTAACCTGTCTCAAAAATTGAGACATCAAGGCTATATCTTTGCGGCGAAAATCAAAAAATCCCATGCCCGCCGCAAGATTTGACCGCCCAATGAACGCCGCCCCACCGCCCACGTTTTGAAAAAACGTAGATTATTATTATTGCACCATATAAGCCAAAAAAAATGAGCGTAGCGAAATTGGTGAACGGAGAAAGGACGAGCGCGACGCAAATAAAAGACAAACAGAAACGAAACTACAATGGAAATAGGATTTGTTCATTTTGACAATGAGGCTTTGAGAAAAGCCAAAGAAGTATTGAGTTCATTAGAAGATGCAGAGGCTGTTGATGAATTGGGATTAGGTCGCATACGCAATGCGTTTTCCGATGAGTTATTTCCCGGTATCTCAACTCAGCAAAAACACGCCAAGTATTTTCTGTTACTACCGGCGTTGTATGCATATCTTGAACGAAATGTTCCAATGAGAAGTGTTAACGAAGCAAGGGAAAAAGTAGAGGATTATGAAATAATTTTTACAAAACGCTTGATGGATGGTTCGCAGAAAGGTACAACAGGTATTATTGGTTCCGATTCCATAAAAAAGCGGAATGAATATGTAAAATACGACCCTGCGTATATTTATCAAACAGGGTTGGAAAAATTTGGATTTGTGAAAAAGCGCGGGAATATATATAGACTCTTGTCGGATAGATCAGATGTATATATAAGGAAAGAAGATATAGGTGAACAAGTGTTTGTTCCATGTCCTAATAGTGAATATTATTTTGATCGAGTTCGCGGCGACTATCCGTTGCAGGTGGAACTATGCAAGGAAGAAGCGGAGTTTCTGAAAAGTCAAATTACCAGAAATACACAAGGTACACTACTATGTCATATATTGGAAAAAGATTTAGACATAAAAAAAGAAACAAAGTTTGAACATCTCGAAGATATATTGAAAAACGCCCCATCTAATTTGTATCATACCTACATTCTGGCAAATAGGTTTTCTCGTTTTGCAAGCTTGTTGCGTAGGCGATACGCTATGCTTTTGGAAGGTACTCTGGAAGATGAAAAGTGGTCGTCATATTTGGCAAAACATCGTGATGAATTTACCACAAAAAAGATAGAGGAGGTTTTAGAGAGCGATTGTATTTCAAATAGAGTTAAAGAGAATACTTGTAAATATTTCTGTCGTGAGGCAGTAAAACGTGTAGAACGAGAAGATATTAAAAAAGGTCTTGATAAATTGATAAGGGAACGAGAAATAGCCATCAAAGGAGGCCGAAGTAAATTCAATAAGCCGGAGAATGGAGGAGCAAATGCATATCTATTTACTTATCGATGGGAAAATGCTCGTACTATAATCACAGAAATAAAGAAAGGACTTGAAGATGAATGATCTGATATATAACGAAATTATAACCACGTCGGACTATAAATTGGAGTTCGCTGTTGGAACAACGTATAGTCTTGATTTGGATGCGTTTCTTGCAATTTCTATTGCGTTTGCCAAATTAGGAGAAGCCAATGACTTAGAGTCGAAGTCCGCTATTCGCTTAATTGAAGGAGCGCAACAGGCAGGCAAAAAAATAGCAATCTTTTGCAATAAACTAGGAATAAAATCACCGCTTAGAGGAGAGGGTAAGGTAAAAATACCTTATCAGATACTAGACAAAAGTGTGTTTGAAGTGGAAGGTGGGAGTGAGGGTAGTTTTCATCCAAAAATATGGGTAATAAAAGAACATCACGAGAAGAATCTCAACGACAAACAAATCAAACTGATTGTAATGAGCCGAAATCTCACCAAAAGCGCAGATTTGGATGTGGCGGCTACGATGGTTGCTAAATATCAGGAAAAGCATGCGCCTAAATATCAGAAAAAGCATGAACCATTGAGGGCATTTCTTATGAAATTGGCAGAAATCACAAAAGATGAGAATAAGAAGAAACAGATAAAAGATCTTGCAGATGATGTAGTTGGGTTAGATGAATTCACGTGTGAGCCCCCCTTCGATGGTTATGATTTCTTTCCGATTTGGTTTGGAGAGAATCTCAATAAAGACGAGGCATATTCTGTATTACCCGGTCAGGATATGATAGTCGTTTCGCCGTTTATTGATGAAACAACACTTGAACATCTAAATAAAAGTGATACGGGTAGAAAAGTTCTGATTACACGCAAAGAAAGCCTCACAGCGAACATAATGGAGCTTTATGATGAAGAGAATCGAGAGATTTGGGTCCCGTCTCCAGCAATGTCAAACGCCGAACAAAACAATATTCAAGCCATAGATCTTCATGCTAAAATGTATTTTTCTCAAAATGGTGATAGAACGTTATGGATAGGTTCGGCCAATGCAACAGAGAGAGGATTCCATAACAATACAGAGTTTCTGCTTAGACTTACATATAAACGTGGAAAGAAACAGTATGAAGACTTCAAGGATATATTTTGTAAAGAAAAGAAATTTCAAAAAATAGACACATTTCCGGATCTGGTGTCATCAGAAGAAGAAAGTATTCGCAGAGCACGCAAAGAAATAGAAGATGATTTAAGAAAATTTCTCAGTAACGACAATCTTCAAGCCAAAATAGTAAATGTTAGAAATAATGAATACGATGTGGTTATATCATTTAGAGATTGGAGAAAAATAGCCGGTACTATAGAAATTGCTCCTATTCAAGACCCCAAAAGCAAGATCAAACTCTCTGCGGACAAAAAGCGATACACGGTACATATTCAAATAGCCCAACTTTCTGAGTTTTACATTTTGTCTGTGTTGCCAAATGATAAGAAAATAGGCAAAATAGAAATGACGATAAAAATTCCAACGAAAGGAATGCCGAAAGATAGAGATGATGCTGTAATTAATGAAATAATTCCGGATGAGGACACGCTCCTTGACTATATAGAGATGATGATAACGAATCGTCCTCACACCCTTGCAACCCGGATATTACAATCAATGGAGTACACGGGAAAAACGGGAGGGAGAACAAAGTCGAAACATCGTTCAAATGCCATTTACGAATCGTTGTTAAAAATGATGGTAACTGACAAGGAAAAAATAGAGGAAATGAACGAAACAGTTAACCGCATTAAGACCAAATCGAAATCACTTGAGCAAATGATGGAGAAAATGAAAAACGTTATTAAAAAATAATACAGAGATGAAATCCTGCGATACTTTGAACAAACAGAACAGACCTTGCCGCGATTTTCAAAAGGCTACGGTTGATCATATTGACAATATATTTTGCAAAGCATTAGACAATAAAAATGGTTCGGTCCAAAGACGTATTCTCTGTGCTGATGAAGTGGGGCTTGGTAAAACAATCATTGCCCGTGAGGTAATTAAGCGTGTAAGAAATAAGAAAAAGAGTGATGGTTGTGACAGATTTTGTATGGTGTATGTTTGTTCCAATATAGATATTGCGCGTCAAAATGCAGATAAACTTGAATTTGATAGAAAAATAGACGTTACGGGAAATCGCTTATCAATGCAACATTTTAATATATGGAGAGAAGAAAAACAAAAAGATCGAATTGATGGGGAAATGTTAGAACTGAGAATACCTCTTACGCCTAAAACGTCTTTTTCACAGCATGGCTCTAAAGGAGGCGACAAAAGAGAGCGGGCTTTAATAGCCGTGATTCTTTCAAATATGAAAGAATTTTCCATTTATGAAGAAGAAATAAAAGACGTTTTTAGGACAAAACGAGTAGGAAAACAAGCATGGAGGAAGGTTGTTGAAGAGTGTGAAAATAGTGTTTGTGAATTGGGTTCGGAATATATTCTGGATTTGAAAAACCAACTCAGTAAACGCGAAGATTACCGGACAGCAAAAAGAAAAATGCTGAAGAGTTTTCGTTCTGATACAGAATATAACAAAGTTATAAATGATTTCCGTCAAATATTTGCGAGGGTAAGTTTATCTATGTTGAAACCGGATTTGATAATCATGGATGAGTTTCAACGATTTAGCGAATTGCTGCCAATTGATAACAAAAATCGGAATGTACAAGATGAAGAGGATATCAATAAAAAGGATGTGGATATAGAAGATGAAGACGATGTAGATATTATCGCAAAAGAATTTTTGATGGAGGGAAAAGAAAACGAACAAAAGCCATTGATACTTCTTTTGTCGGCCACCCCATATAAACCATTCTCCACCCAAGAGGAGTTGATAAAAGATAATATAGACAATCACTATGAGGATTTCAATCATTTGATGAGATTTCTCTTCAAAGACAAAGAGAAAAGGTTTACGGAATTGTGGAGCGATTATTCTAAAAAGTTGTTTCTTATCAAGAATGAAAAGTTTGATGTTATTCTTGCATCCAAGATCGAGATAGAAAAAGAAATGTACAAGGTGATGTGTCGCTCGGAACGTAAAAAAGAGAATAATCTTATTTTAGACAAGGTTGAAGAAATTCCTATCGATGAAAACGACATAAGATCTTTTGTTGAAATGCAACGTGTTGTTCAGAAGTGTGCGGAGAAAGCGAATAAAAGAAAGATACATTTTGAGTATGCAAATATGCCGGTGGATTACGTCAAATCTGCGCCATACCTGCTATCGTATATGGAATCGTATGAACTTAAAAAGCAAATAGTAACAGTTTGTAGAAAGTATTCATCATTAAAACCATCAAAGTCGGATGAGGGGGCGGAGTGTGTGCTACTACAAGAAGAAAAACTTAGAGATTTTCGTGAAGTGCCAATGCGTAATGCCCGATTGCAATATCTCTGTGACGAAGTAATGCTCCCCAAAAACAAAAAGACCGAGTTGTTGCTTTGGGTGCCGGCATCCAAACCATACTATTTTACAGATGAGAAGAACAATCCGTTTGAACTAAATCGTGATTTTTCAAAACTCTTGGTTTTTTCAGCATGGGAAATGGTGCCGCGTATGATATCTACTATGATGACCTATGAAGTTGAACATAGAATAATTTCTTCAAAGTATGGAAAAAGATATCCAGATAATCGTAAATATAGTGAAGCATTCACTGAAAAACGGCGAAAGCAATTCCCTGAAGAAAACCAATTAGGGGATGTTGGAAAAGAAATTCTAACCTGTACGTCTCCTAAATTATCAAGTTTCTATACTCCTGATAATTCGTTTGGGAAATCAATTCGCGAAATAAGGGTAGATATAAAGAAGAAGATAGAGGAAGAACTTAAAGGCGTTTATAAAGCAAGTCGACGTAGTAATGATATTAATGCAAAAGAAATAAGAGAAATAATAAAATGGTTGGACGACAAAGAAGGTGCACCGCACCCCAAGGAAGTGTCGAAAACCACTATTGATGTTTTGGTTAATATGGCAATAGCAGCCCCAGCCATTTGTTTATATCGCATACTTCAAAACGAAAAAGAAGCGAAGAAAGCAGCGGAATGTTTCATTACGATGTTTGATCGTCGTATTGCCGGCTGTATCATAGAGATATTGTATAAGTATAAGAAACGTAATTTTATAAAAGGTGTTTTAGAATATTGTGTTAATGGTAATCTGCAAGCCGTCTTGAATGAATATGTTTATATGATGAATGAGAGTGATCCTAAAAAAATAGCAGAAACGATAAAAGATTCTTGTATAAAAAATGATTATTTGTCAGTGGATACAAATAATTCTTTTGCAAAATCTGATAAGAAAAAATTTAAGATGCGGATTTCGTATGCTGTTCCATTTACAAAAGGGAAAAATGCAGAAGCAAACCGTAATAATAATGTCAGGAATGCTTTTCTCTCTCCGTTCTACCCTTTTGTGTTGGCCAGTACATCTGTTGGACAAGAAGGGCTAGACTTCCATTGGTATTGCAGAAAAGTGATGCACTGGAATCTGCCATCCAATCCGCAAGACATTGAACAACGAGAGGGTCGAATAAACCGTTATCAAGGTCTTGCAATTCGGCGGAATTTGGCCAAACTGGAAAAGGATGCATACGATTGGGATGAAATTTTCGATAAGGCTAATAAGAAAAAGGACGAAAGGTATTCAGATATGATTCCCCATTGGTGTCTGCAACCCGAGTGGATAACCAAGCTAAAAAAAGACGAATCCATTGAGTGGATTGAGCGTATTGTGCCGCAGTACCCGATGAGTATTGATAAAGAACGTTATAAACGTTTGATAGATGTGCTATCTTTATATAGGCTCACGATGGGACAATCTAATCAAGAAGTGTTACTGGATATGCTAAAAGAACAAAATCTTTCATCCAATCAAATCAAAGACCTACAATTTGATTTTTCACCGTATGATATCCAAAAGAAAAAAATCTTAGCGAAGCCCAAATAGAACGGCTCTTGTTTAATCTTTCGCCGATTAAAAGAGAGAAATGATGAATGTTTTGTCAGAAGGATAGAAGATTTTGCATCCAAATTTAACCCTGTCTCAATTTTTGAGACATCTTGTTTCTAAATTTGCGGCTGTGTTGAACAATACAAAACGATACAGCCATGAAAGGACAATCCAGAACTAAAAAGCGGTCGGCTTATAAGGCCGAAGAAGATTACATCGAGAAAATCAGCGCTGATGGCGACATCGACCTTGAATTTCCAATGGTGTATGTAGAGGGCGGCACCTTTAAGATGGGAGCCACGCCGGAGCAAAAAGGGTTTGCTTATGTCGAAGAATGGCCGGCACATAAAGTAACTTTGTCGTCGTATCATATCGGGAAATATCCTATCACACAGGCGCAGTATCGTGCCGTAATGGGCGAAAACCCGAGTTACTTTCAAGGTGAAGAATTGGAAAAGAGGGTGGCCTTGCGCAAAGAATTAGGTAAAAACATACAGAAATGGATGACAGAGAGCGATAAATTTCCGGTAGAGAGTATCACGTGGTATCAGGCACAAGAATTTTGCAAGAAGTTGAGTGAGAAAACGGGCAAGAGATACATAAAGTGAATCGTGGCGGTAGTTTGCGCTCTTGGCCTCATTATTGCAGAGTGTCGTCCCGAAGCTATATCAGTCCGAACGTAGCACTGCTTTGGATAGGCTTCCGCATGGTGTGTTTGGGGTAGGGGTAAGATGCCAACTTGTGAGTCAAAATACGGCCAAACTGTGAATCAAAATTCGGCCAATTTGTGTGTCAAAAACCGCCTTTTACTCCGTCAGCCCTCTAATGGTGCCGCGTCGGCCGGTGTAATACATCAACCTTGTCGGTAGTATATTGGACGGAATCTCTTAACTTTTTCTCGTGCAGCACGTTGACCATTTTCGTGACCTCACGAAAATGGTCTCTATTTCGATTTTGGAAGTTTCTTGGTGGTCTTCTCTATTTGCTTCTCGTTGCTCGCCACGCGGCGTTCCACTTTCTTGATATCTTCTGCGGCCGGTAGGTTTTCAGGCTTGATACCTCGTCTATCGAGCATCTGTCTAACACTCTTGTTGTTTTGAATATGCTCTTTGGTTATAGGGGCTTCGCCTTGTAAATCTTTCTGCTCAACATTATAGTTGGTCATTTCGGTGGCGAGGTTTTTGGCAGCAATAGTCAGTGTTGGCAGAAAATCGGCCAACGGTCTTGTGGACTTGATTCCAAGCCGTTTTTTCATATCTTCGGTGGTATGCCCGCCAAACAAGGCTGTATCACCTTTCGACCGAATGCGACCAAATCCTCTCTCATCCACGCCCCGTTCAAAGATGTTTTGAGAGAGTTGTTTCTCGGATGTTCTGAGCCGGTCGCGTGTTTCAAGTCGGGAAACTTGTTCTATATGTTCGGCTATCAACTCGGCCTTACGGGTCTGAATGGCGAAATAGCCTTGTGCAAACGCCACCTCTTCCTTCTTAGGGTCGCCGTTTTGGGTAATCAGATAACAGGCATAACGGGTGAGCATGAAATCTTGAATTTCGCGCGTTCCTCCTTTCCCAATTTGGATCATTTTCGTGACCTCACGAAAATGATCATCAATGCTGATTCCCTGCGTTTTACACGAATCAACTGCCCTATATATAGCCACGATAAAATTTTCCCATCGGGTATAGCCGAGCAACTCCTGAAGTTCGCGTGCAAACCACACCTCTACTTGCTCCGCATTATCATCACTATGAATGAGTTGTCGGATGCTGTCAAACGATTGCTTATGCTGGTTAATCCTTACTAAGTCCATAACTATGAAGATTGGTTCACAAAGTTAAAGAAAATCTTTGAATGGAAACCCATTTGAGAACGCCTACGAGTTTCCAATATTGGCAACTTTTGGTTTCGCGGCACGGTGTCGCAACATATAGTTAAAATTATGATTTTCAGGTAAGAGTTAAAATCGTTCGGTTGTTTGACGGTGTTTTGTTCGGTTGTTTGACGGTGTTTCGTTCGGTTAAATGACGGAATTTCGTTCCTGCAAATAAGCGGCCTCGTTTCTGTGTAAGTTTATCCGAATAACATATAAAAAAACATACATTAAGTCCGTTTTTTTGGTTTAATATATAAATTTATATATATTTGTGGTCGATTTAAGATGGGTTGAATCATCTTTATTTTATAGAATAGTGTTTTATGTGGATGGAAATGAGCGACCCGGCCATTTTGCAGCGGTTGGGAGACAGGCAGAAAAGAATACGCATACGTCGCAAGATGACGCAAGGCGAATTGGCCGAGCAGTCGGGCGTAAGTTTGCTTACGGTGTCGAACTTTGAAAAGGGAAAATCCATCACGGTGGCGAATCTGATAAAAATTCTGCGCACCTTATCGCTATTAGAGAATTTAGATAACCTCTTGCCGGAACAAAAAATCAGCCCGATTCAACTGAAAGAATGGTTGGCCAAACAAGGGAAAATGCCTAAAAGGGTGCGTAAGTCTACGAAAAAATCGCAGAATTAGAACTTACGCTTTCAACAGTGCATCAATTCTGGCGGTGGTTTCGTTAAGGCCCATAAAGGTGGCGA
>QLIP01107122.1_pt1 | contig 11068 bp, 8 predicted proteins | sample 1769771 | NCBI WGS metagenome assembly QLIP01 (sample SAMN09428762, study PRJNA476227) | Gut metagenome, whole genome shotgun sequencing project. | isolation source: cecum | host: Rhizomys sinensis | place: China: Jinsha town of Minqing, Fujian Province | collected 2013-09-23
ACATGCCGGTGAGCTTGCCGTTGAGTTCGGGGATTACTTTGCCTACAGCCTTAGCAGCACCGGTGGAAGAGGGGATGATGTTGCCAGCGGCAGCACGGCCACCACGCCAGTCCTTCATGGAGGGACCGTCAACGGTCTTTTGGGTAGCGGTGGTAGAGTGAACGGTGGTCATGAGGCCGTCGGTGATGCCCCATTTGTCGTTGAGCACCTTGGCGATGGGAGCCAAGCAGTTGGTGGTGCAAGAAGCGTTGGAAACGAAGGTTTGACCAGCGTAGGTGTTGTCGTTTACGCCCACTACGAACATGGGGGTAGCGTCCTTGGAGGGAGCAGACATTACTACGTATTTAGCGCCAGCTTCGATGTGAGCTTGAGCCTTGTCTTCAGAAAGGAAGAGACCGGTGGATTCTACTACGTATTCAGCACCTACAGCACCCCAAGCGATTTCTTTGGGATCGCGGCATGCGGTTACGCGGATGGTTTTGCCGTTTACGATGAGTTCGCTCTTTTCGAGATCGTAGTCTACGGTGCCTTCGAATTGACCGTGCATGGTGTCATACTTAAGCATGTAAGCCATGTAGTCCACGGGGAGAAGGTCGTTGATTGCAACTACCTCGATGTCTTCACGCTTGGTAGAAGCGCGGAACACAAAGCGACCGATACGGCCGAAGCCGTTGATACCTACTTTTGTCATAGTTCTATTGATTAATTATTGGGTTTTTTGTTTTTGTTGCTTGAATTTTAGCACCGCAAAGTTACTAAAATTTTTTGATTTTCCCAAATTTTTTTTTCTTTGTTTGGAAAAAGCAATTATTTGAGCCAACGGTCAAGCCAACGGAAGAAAACGCGCTGCCAAAGCACGGCGTTTTGGGGCTTGAGTATCCAGTGGTTTTCGTCGGGGAAAATCACCATTTCGGCTGGAATACCGCGCAGACGGGCGGCGTTGAAAGCCATTTCGCCTTGGGAGGAGAGGATGCGGTAGTCATATTCGCCGTGGGTGATGAGAATGGGTGCGGTCCATTGGTCAACGAAGCGGTGGGGTGAGGTGGCAAAGGTGGCCTGGGCGGTGGCGTTGGATTTGTTCCAGTAGGCACCGTAGGCGGGATCGTCCTTGGAGTCGGCGGGGGCGTGGGTCATGCCGCCACCCATATCCCAGTTGGCAAACCACATTTCCTCCGTTTCGAGATATTGGGCTTCGATGTTGAAGATGCCAGCGTGGGCAATGAGGCAGGCAAAGCGGCCTTCGTGGTGGCCAGCGAGCCAGTAGACGGAGAAGCCGCCGTAGGAGGCACCGCAGGCACCAATCTTGTTGGGGTTAATCCAGGGTTCGGTCTTGACATGATCCACGGCTGCGAGGTAGTCGCGCATATTCTGGCCGCCGTAGTCGCCCGAGATTTGGGCGTTCCATTCGGTGCCGAAGCCGGGGAGGCCGCGGCGGTTGGGGGCAATCATCACGTAGCCGTTGGCCGCCATGAGGGCAAAGTTCCAGCGGTAGCTCCAGAACTGACTCACAGCTTGTTGCGGGCCGCCTTGGCAGTAGAGCACTGCGGGATATTGCTTGGTGGAGTCAAAGTCCTGAGGCTTGATAATCCAGGTGAGCATCTCTTTGCCGTCGGTGGTGGGCACGTAGCGGCGTTCCACGGTGGGCATGTTGAGCTTGGCAAAGATGTCGTCGTTGACTGTGGTGAGGGGTTTCACTTCGCCACCAGCCACGAGCATCACTTCGTTGGGGCGGAGCATCGAGTGGCGCATGGTGATGAGTGAGCCGTCGGCCAAGGGGCAGAGGCCGTCGTAGTCCCATTCGCCTTGGGGGGTGATTTGGGTCACTTCGCCCGCCAGGGAGATGTTGAAAGCGGGTTTCACGCCGTCCTTGTAGGCGAGGATGCGCAGCGAGGAGCCGTCGGGGGTCCAGGCAGCTGCTTCCACGGAGTAGTCCCAAGCGGCGGTGAGGTCGGTGACTTGACCCGAGGCCATGTTGCGCACCATCAGGCGGTTCTTGTCGCTCTCATAGCCGTCGTGTTCCATCGAGAGCCACGCCAGAGAGGAGCCGTCGGGCGAGAAGATCGGCGCGGTGTCGTAGCCCATCATGCCTTGGGTGAGGTTTTGGGTCTGCTTGGTGGCAAGGTCGTAGAGGTAGAGGTCGGAGTTGGTGGAGATGGCATATTCCATGCCAGTCTTTTTGCGGCTCACGTAGACGAGCTGCTTGGAGTCGGGTGCCCAGGCAAAACTTTCAATGCCGCCAAAAGGCTTGGTGGGGGCTTCGAATTGGGGTTCGTCGGCCATAATGTCGGTGGCGTTGGTCACGCTCTTGCCGTCGAAGTCGGCCAGGAAGGGGTGGGGGATTTCAGTGACCCATTCGTCCCAGTGCTTATACATCATGTCGTCGATGATGCGGGCGTTGGCTTTGGGCAGGTCGGGATATACGTCCTGAGCGGTGCGTGCCCATTTGATGGGTTGAATCATCACCACCTTGGTTTCGTCGGGTGAGAAGAGGAAACCGTCCACACCTTTTTCTTCGTGTGATACTTGGGTGCGGCCGGTGCCGTCGGGGTTCATGGTCCAGATTTGGCTCTTGCCCTCTTTGTCGGGGTAGAGGAAGGCGATTTTGGAGCCACCAGCAATCCAGGCGGCGCCGCTTTCGCTCTTGGGGGAGTGGGTGAGGCGGAGGTGGGGCTTGTCGGTGCCGAGTTCGGCCAGGTAGAGTTCGGCGTTGCTCTTGTTTTGCTCCACGCTTTCGTAGCTCACGGAGTAGATGAGTTTGGAGCCATCGGGCGACACTACGGGCGCCGACACGCGGCCGAGGGCTTCGAGTGCTTCGATGGTGAACACACCGTCGGCCGCAGGGGTGAAGTCGGGCTTCTCGATGATAGGCTCGTCGGAGGCCGATTCGGAGCAGCTGGCAGCGAGTGCCGCGAGGCTGCAAAGGGCAATGGGTTTCAAGAATTTAAGCATAATAAAAACGAAAAAAGACGGCCTCGGGACACGCTGGACCCGAGGCCGTATTAAATTCAGGGATTAGAGGCAAGCGGCGAGAGCGTCGTTGGTCTTGCGCACAGCGGCAGCGCTGGCTTCAAACTTAGCTTTTTCGTCGGCGTTGAGGTCGAGTTCAATGATTTGTTCGATACCGTTCTTGCCGAGCACGCAGGGCACGCCTACGCAGATGTCGCTTTGGCCATATTCGCCTTCGAGAAGGGCGGAGCAGGTGATTACGCGCTTGGTGTCGTGGATCACAGCTGCGGCAACAGAGGCTGCGGCTGCACCGGGAGCATACCAAGCGGAGGTGCCGAGCAGACCAGTGAGGGTGGCACCGCCAACCATGGTGTCAGCAGCTACCTTTTCGAGCACTTCGGCGGGCAGGAGGCTGCTTGCGGGGATGCCGCGGTGAGCAGCAAAGCGGGTGAGGGGAATCATGGTGGTGTCGCCGTGACCGCCGATTACCATGCCTTCAACTTCGGCGGGAGCCACGTTGAGAGCCTTGCTGAGGAAGTATTGGAAACGAGCGGAGTCGAGTGCGCCACCCATGCCGATGATTTTGTTCTTGGGCAGACCAGAAGTCTTGTGAATCAGGTAGGTCATGGTGTCCATGGGGTTGGAAACGCAAATGATTACAGCTTCGGGGGAGTTGGCGAGCACTTGGTCGGTAACGCTCTTAACGATGCCTGCGTTCACGCCGATGAGTTCTTCGCGGGTCATGCCGGGCTTGCGGGGGATACCAGAGGTGATCACAACCACGTCGGAGCCAGCGGTGGCGGAGTAGTCGTTGGTCACGCCAGTAGCGCGAGTTTGCACGCCAAGGATGTTGGCGGTTTGCATGATGTCCATAACTTTGCCTTCGGAGAGGCCTTCTTTGATGTCGATGAGAACAACTTCGTCGGCAATGCCAGTGGTGATGAGCACGTTAGCGCAGGTAGCGCCTACGTTGCCAGCACCTACAACAGTAACTTTTGACATAGTGTTATTTTGAGTAGTTATATTGTGTATTAAGGTGTTATTTCGATTGAAAATCCACCACAAAGGTAGCAATTTTTTAGACAAATTGCAAAATTAATTTTAAAAAGTTTCGTCAAGGTGTGACCTTGGCGGCTCTTTGGGCGTTTTTGGCTTGATTTTTTTGCTCTTTTTGGCCTGTTTTTTCGGCTTCGGAGCGGGAGCGACGGTGTCGGTCACCACTTCGTGAATGGTGTCGATGGGGGGAATGGTGGCTGGCTCGGAGTGGGTGCATAGTGCCAGGGAGGTGATGACGGCCGCTATGACGATGGTGAGGACTGCGAGGCCCAGTCGCTCCTTGTCCTGCGGCTTCATGCCTCGAGCACTTGCTGGCGCAGGGCGGCAGCTGTGGCGGCGGCGTTGCGCGTGGGAATTTCGGCGGCGGGGAGCACCGACAGATGGCGGAAGGCGAGCGATTTGCCCTCGTAGCCCACCATCTCGCTCGGGAGCAGGAGCATCTCAAGGTTGAACTTCACCCCGAGGCGTTCTCGCAGGCGCGCTATGCGATAGAAGCGGGGGGAGTTCTGGGCTGAGCAGTGGAGCAGGTGAATGTCGCGACCCGCTTCGGCACTCTTTTGCACAAACATTTTGTTCCAGCGCAGGTCGGCAATCACGCCCTTGTCGTTTTGGCGTGAGCAGAGTCCAGCGGGAAACATTACCACGGGGCGCGAGAGGTCGGCAAAGGCGCGGCGCACTCCGTCGGCAGCATCGCGACTTTGGGCACCATGCTTGTTGATTGGCACGAATATGGAGTCGAGCGGGTCGAGCACGCTCAGCAGGTCGTTGACCACGAAGTAAGGCTCCACGCCGTGGCGCTCGGTGAGGGCTGCTATGAGGGCTATGCCGTCGAGTGCGCCCAAGGGGTGGTTGCAAGCGTAGGTGACTGCGGTGCTCTCCTTCACTTCGGGAAATTGGCTCAGCGAGTAGTCCACGCGCAGCTCGTGCAGCAGGCGGCGACAAAACTCCGTGCCCTCGGCCTGCCCGATGTTGACGAGCATATGGTTGAGGCGCTTTTGGCAAATGAGGCGTTCGAGCCCGCGAATGAGGAAGCGAGGAATGAAGCGATAGTGGCGCGGCAAGCGCGACTTGAGCAGTTTGTCAACGTTAATTTCGTCCATAGTGCTTGCAGAGGTCGGTGAGGGCGCAGTTGAGGCAGTCGGGGCGACGCGCTTTGCACACGTAGCGGCCGTGGAGTATGAGCCAGTGGTGAGCCCGGGAGACGTATTGTTCGGGGATATGCTTGAGCAGGGCGCGCTCGGTGTGGAGCGGCGAGGGGGAGCCAGTGGTGAGGCCGAGGCGTTCGCTCACGCGGTAGACGTGGGTGTCCACCGCCATGGCGGCCTGACCGAAGATGACGGCGAGAATTACGTTGGCCGTCTTGCGCCCCACGCCGGGGAGGGCGAGTAGGGAGTCCATGTCGCTGGGCACTTCGCCGCCAAAGCGGTCCACGAGGGTGCGCGCCATGCCTAAGAGCAGTTTGGTTTTGTTGTTGGGGTAGGAGCAGGAGCGAATAAGCTCATACACTTGCTCCTCGGTGGCGGCCGCTAAGGCCTCAGCCGTGGGGAAGGCAGCAAATAGGGCGGGGGTGATAAGGTTCACTCGCTTGTCGGTGCACTGTGCCGAGAGAATTACGGCGCAGAGCAGCTCGAAGGGGTTGGAGTAATGGAGTTCGCAGGCCGCATCGGGGTTGATTTCCTGAAAGCGGGCAATGATAGCGTCGTAGCGTTGTTGGAGAGTCATAGGTGGCGCACGAGTTTTACGCCGAGGTAGCAAAGCAGGAGGCCGCCCACCACGGAGCCGATTATGGCTATGAGGGCGCGACCCATTTGACCTTGCTCAATCAGGCGCAGGTTGTGGAGAGAAAAGGAACTGAAGGTGGTGAAGCCGCCGAGTATGCCCGTGATGAGCAGGCGGTTCCAGAGGGGGGCGGCTCCGGCGCGGTTGAGCCAGGCCCAGACTATGCCGATAAGGAGCGAGCCAAGGAGGTTGATGGCCATGGTGTAGGCCCACGAGTCGAGCCAACGCTGAGTGAGCAGTTCGCCGCCCCAGCGCACCAAGGCTCCGAGTGCCCCACCTATAGCCACGGCCAAGAAGTGCATCAGCGGGCGGCGGGGACGAACTCGCCGAGGAAGCGGACGTCGTTTTCGGAGAACATACGCAGGTCCTTCACCTGATATTTAAGGTTGGTGATGCGTTCGATACCCATGCCGAGGGCATAGCCAGAATATTTTTTGGAGTCGATGCCGCAGGAGTCGAGCACGTTGGGGTCCACCATGCCGCAGCCGAGGATTTCCACCCAGCCAGTGCCCTTGCAGAAGGCGCAGCCCTTGCCGCCGCAGAGGTTACAGCTGATGTCCATTTCGGCGCTCGGCTCGGTGAAGGGGAAGTAGCTGGGACGCAAGCGAATTTGGGTTTCGGGGCCAAACATTTCGCGTGCGAAGAAGAGAAGTGCTTGCTTGAGGTCGGCGAAGGATACGTTTTCGTCCACGTAGAGAGCCTCCACCTGGTGGAAGAAGCAGTGGGCGCGAGCGGAGATGGCCTCGTTGCGATACACTCGTCCGGGGCAGATGATGCGGATTGGGGGTTGGGTGTGTTCCATCACGCGGCTTTGCACCGAGGAGGTGTGGGTGCGGAGCAGCACGTCGCCCTCGCCGCCGCGGTCTTGGCGCGAAAGGAAGAAGGTGTCCTGCATGTCGCGAGCGGGGTGGTCGGCGGCAAAGTTGAGCGAGGAGAACACGTGCCAGTCGTCCTCAATTTCGGGACCTTCGGCAATGCTGAAGCCCAGGCGCGAGAATATTTCAATGATTTCGCCGCGCACGATGCTCAGCGGGTGGCGCGAACCCATGGGCATAGGCACCGGGGTGCGGGTCAGGTCCATAGCGTCGGCTTCGGCCTTGGAGGCACCAGCAGCCACTTCTTCGCGCAGGGCGTTGATGCGGTCGGTGGCCAGATTTTTCAGTTCGTTGAGTTTTTGACCGAGTTCGCGTTTGAGTTCGGGAGCCACGGTGCGAAAATCGTTCATCAGTTGGGAGATTTCGCCCTTTTTGCTCAGATATTTAATGCGGAGTTCCTCCACAGCGGCCTCGTTGGCGGCTTGCAGAGAGGCAATTTCCTGCTTGAGTTGGTCTATTCGGTTAATCATTTGATGATTTATTTTGCCTGCAAATTTAGCAAAAATCCCCCAATTCACCAAATATGAATAAAATATCTTAACAAAAAGTTAGGTAATTTCAAAAAAAATACGTAATTTTGCCCCAAATAATCAATTAACTAACTCATCATGAAAAAACAAATTATTGCTCTTGCTCTTGGGTTGCTGAGTTGTTTGGCTCCAGCAGCTGCCGCTGCTCCGCAGGTCGACATCACCCCCAAGCCTAAGTCAATGACTGTGAGCGAAGGCAAACTCGACCTCCCTCCCTCGCTGACCATATCCACCTCTGGTCTGAACAATGAAATGACCGCCGAAGTGACCAAATTTGCCGAGGCGCTCACCGCCACCACTGGCATCACCACCAACGCTGGTTCGCCCCTGATCAGCGTAACCGCCAATAGCAAGATTGCCCCCGAAGGCTACAACCTCACCATCACCACCGATGGCGTTGCTATTGAAGCCTCCACCTCCGCTGGTCTCTTCTATGCTTTCCAAACCCTGAAAAAAGTGATGCCCCACAACGTAATGGCGGGCATCAAGGAAGCGGGTCCCTACTCCCTCCCCCTCATCAAGGTGAAGGACGAACCGCAGTATCAATTCCGTGGCATGGAAATCGACGTGGCTCGCCACTTCTTCGACATTGACCAAATGAAGAAGATGCTCCGCGTGATGGCCACCTATAAGCTCAACCGCCTCCACTGGCACATCACCGACGACCAAGGCTGGCGTCTCGAAGTGCCTGGCTACCCCAAGCTCACCACCGAAGCCGCTGCCCCCAAGGATAACTATTGGTGCGAGTTCGACACCAAGACCCCTGGCATGTATGGCAAAGTCTACGGTCCCTTCTACTACACTACTCAGGAGATGAAGGACCTCGTGGCCTACGCCAAGAGCCTCCACATTGAAATTCTCCCCGAAGTGGACCTCCCTGGCCATATGCAGTGTGCCATCGCCGCCTACCCCGAATTTTCCACCGTGCCCGATGCCCCCCACGAGGTGCGTTACCACCCCGGCGTGTCAAGCGATATTCTCGACGTGAGCAAGCCCGCTGTAATACAGTTCCTCAAGGCTGTGCTCGACCAACTGATTGAAGTGTTCCCCTACGAATATATCCATATCGGTGGCGACGAATGCCCCAAAACCTACTGGAACAACTCCCCCGACGTGCAAGCCTTCATGAAGGAAAAGGGTATCACCTCGGGCAACGCCCTCCAAAACTGGCTCGTGAAGGAACTCGCCGCCTACGTGAAGCCTCGCGGCAAGAAGCTCGTGGCTTGGGACGAAGTGATTTGCGAAGAGGGTGCCGATCTCGAAATGGCCAAGGACGCCGACATCCTTGTCTATGACTGGCACGACCGTCAGCGCAATCCCAAACCCTCCGAACGCGCCGTTAAGCTCGGCCTGAAGGTTGTGTGGTGCTCAACCAACGACTATTATATCGACTATCCCCAATGGGGCGGTAGCGACGAAATCAAGGGCATGGGCTACACCATCACCATGGAATCCATGTTTGGCGCTAACCCTTGGTATGACGAAGCCTATAAGGACCTGCTCCTCGGCGTGCAGTGCAACCTCTGGACCGAATTTGTGTGCGAACCCCGCCACCTTGAATATATGGCCCTCCCCCGCATGCTCGTGTGTGCCGAAACTGGCTGGAGCCAACGCGGTACCAAGAACTGGAACGACTTCCTCGGCCGCTTCCGCCGCACAGAAAGCAAATACTTCGACAAAGCTAACTACACCTATGGCAAGCACTACCTCCAGGAATCCTTCGTGGCTCCCACCCCTGGCCAATGGTATCGCCTCATCACCACTGCCACCGGTCAAAACCGTCTGAACCGCTGCATTGAACTCGTACCCGCTGGCTCATCGCTCATCTCCGAATTTGGCGCTGCTGCCGACCAAATCTGGACCAACACTCAGGCCGCTGCAGGCTCTGCCAACTACGATAACCAATACTGGCGCTTCGAACTCGACCCCAACGGCTCGGGCAAGTATGCCATGATTTGCCGCGCCAAGCCCAACGGCTCGCTCAACCCCCGCTATGTGGCTGGCACCAACGAAAACACCACCGCTCGCTGGAAATATGACGACAACACCCGCCACTATAACTTCATTCTCGGCGATGTGTTCCAGTCCAACAACGGCCAGTACAACCACTCCGTGCGCTCCGAATTTGGTGAAAACAAATACCTCTCCGCTGCCACCGTTGGCGACAAACTTTCGGTCAACACCTGGCACCTCCCCCTCGACGGCAATGGCGGCGTATGGCTCTTCAGCGCCGAAGGCTTCGTGGCTCCCAAGCCTGTGACCTACCCCTTCACCCCGCTCGAAAACGGTCAGAAATACATCATCGGCAACGCTACGGCCGAAAACACCCCCTACATCCAAGTGGAAGACGGCAACCTCACCGCCACTCAGCCCTCCAACCTCTGCTGGAGCAACCGCATGTGGGAAGTGTCGGAAGCCAACTACAACTCCGAAACCAACCAGCAAACCCTCAAGCTGCGCAACACTGCCACCGGCCACTGGATTGGCGCAGCGGGCAACGTTGAAAGCCAAAGCGGCATCGGCGGTGTGGGCTATGACGGCGACCTCGGTGGCAAAATCACCCTCACCGAATCTGCCGACCAAGCTGCAACCCTCACCCTCAAGGCCAACGCCCAGGGCGAAATCGAAATCTTCATCGGCGACAAGAAACTCTTCCCCCTCCACCCCAACAACACCTGGATGCCCAACCAAGTGCGCGCCAAGGCCAACGCTACTCGCTTCTGCGGCGGCTCCTGGACCATCACCAAGGCTAACCCCCGCACCTACGTAATCACCGACGGCACCGAAACCGAAACCCGCACTGTTCAGGCTGCTGACCAAGTTGTCTCCCCCCGCGAAAACTTCCGAGTAAAGAGCGTTGAACAGAAGGACGGCCAATGGATTGTGACCCTCGAACGCGAAAACTGGAACGTCACCTACAATCTCTCCGACGCTGCTGGCACCTCCTGGGGTGCGGTGAAGGCTCTCGCCCCCGCTGGCGTGGCCTACACCCCCGAAGTGCCCGTAGTGGAATATCTCAAGGACGGTAAAATCGAAGGCGCTACCTCTGCGGTAGTGCCCTCGTCCGACCTCTCCTACAATGTAGTGTATGCCACCACCCTGGCCCACTACGGCGTGTTGAACCCCAAAAACGAACTCGCTGAACTTCCCCTCAACACCCCCATCCTCATTGAGGACGCCCACGCCGAACGCCACGCCTTTCGCAATGGCTCCGCCGCTGGCGTAGGTGGCGCTCGCCAAGCCAACAACGTATCGCCTGCCTACACCTGGATTGTGGAACCCAGCGACAAGGACAAACAATACTACATCAAGAACGTAGGCACCAACCTCTACGTGCAAAAGGTGGCTCGCAGCCAAAAAGCAACCCTCGGCACAACTCCTGCCTACTTTCGCATCACCTACTCCAAGAGCACAAAGGCCTGGACCATCAAAAACGCCTCCACCGATGGCCTTTGCTGGGACGGCGTGGAAGACCTCTCGCTCGTAGGTTGGGACGCCCCCGGCCACCCCATCAAACTCTACAACTTCGCCGCTGCTCCTTATTATAAGGTAACCATCGACGAGCGCAACCAGATTGGTGATCTCATCTCCACAAAGTCCGTCTACGTGAAGCCTGGTGATAGCTACATGTTTGCCGCCGAATCGCGCAAGGACAAAGCCCTCCTCTCCATCACCGGCACCGAAGGTCTCGGCGACATCCACGAAAACAAGCTCATTACCGTCACCTACACCGTCGACATCACTGGCGTTGACCAAATTGCCACCGACGGCGCAGCCCGTCCCGGCGCCATCTACGACCTCGCTGGCCACCGCCTCAACTCCGTCTCCCGCCCCGGCATCTACATCGTCAACGGCCAAAAAATCCGCATCAAATAACCCCTC
>QLIP01006781.1_pt1 | contig 11057 bp, 10 predicted proteins | sample 1769771 | NCBI WGS metagenome assembly QLIP01 (sample SAMN09428762, study PRJNA476227) | Gut metagenome, whole genome shotgun sequencing project. | isolation source: cecum | host: Rhizomys sinensis | place: China: Jinsha town of Minqing, Fujian Province | collected 2013-09-23
CGGACTTCTCTCCGTCACGTCGTGATAATATAATAGCAAGTAATTGTAACCGCTGTTGCAAGCAATTGTAACCGCAGTTGCTGGCAACTGCGGATGGGTTAGACAGGTCAGAGGGGTCAGCCGGAATTTGACTGATAATTAGTTGTAACCGCCGTTGCAAGCAACAGCGGGTCCGAGCGGACGCCTTTGCCAACGCAGCCTACTGGACGTGTTTTTGTCTGATGGCTTTAGTCCTTTCGCTTATCATCTTTGCTTCCTGTTGCGCCATTCACCTGCTTCCGGCCTGTTTTGCTACCAAGTTAAACTGTCCACGCTGTCCACGGACATGGACAGTGTGGACACCGTGGACAGCGTGGACAACTTTTATCAGGGATTAGAATTATTGTTGATTGCAGGACAGAATTTCCCAACCTGTCAGAAGGCGTGTTTCTGTTGAGAAGTTGGCTCCTATCTGTATCACTTCTCGGCTGTCGTAATCGTATTTGGAGGCGTAATTTTTTTCTTTAAGTTGCGCCAACGCTTCTGCTACGCATCGGTCTTTTTTGAATTCGATGATGTAAATATACTTGTTGGTTTTAATTACCATGTCAATGCGACCATGTGAGGTGTGAACTTCGCTTTCGACTCTTAATCCTGCGCACATGCTCATGATATGGAGCATAATATGGAAATGCTGCTCTCTATGAGGTTTTTCAATCTGTTCGTATTTGAAAGACTTTAGCCCTTGGTCCAACATCTGCATGATGCCATTGCCGTTGCCGGTGAGCGCGTATTTTACCAACAGGGATGCATTGAAGCCTGAGTCCATGTTATGCGGTTCGATGGCTGCCATAAGGTTGAGGGCAAAGCCGTTTGAAACCTCTTTGTTGGGGAATCCGAGGGTGTAGATTTCGTTGTCGTAATTTTTTATTGTCAGAAATCCGGTCTGATAGAGCAGTGCAATGGGGTGGGTGTACGACAGGTTTGCATCCATCAACTCTTCGCTGGTTGCAACATACCCCTCCAGATTTTTAAAGCTGAAGGTTGGGCGTGCCAACAGTGCCTCGACCAGATGCTTTGAATTTCCGGACTGGTACCAGTATGTGTCCAGCTTATTCTTGCTCAGAGCGCTTAATACACTAAACGGATTGTAGATGTCTTCTCCGTGCCCCGAGAAGTGGTAACCGTCGTAATATTCCTTGAATTTATTGCGTATCTGAGCGGTGGACGCATTGCCCTTTTGAGCGAAAGCTGCTATGTCATCGGCAAAATAACTGTCCATCTCTGCCTGACTGATTCCGCAGATCGCATTATAGGTGTCATCGAGCGAGATATCGTTCAGGTTGTTTAGACCGGAGAATATATTCAATTGGGCAAACTTTGTGACTCCGGTAATCATAGCAAAATGTATATCTTCCCCTAAATCCTTAATGCAGCTGTACACACCTCTTAATTCCTGATGCACAGCATCGTACTGCTCCTCGTTTGAAAATTGAGTGTCGAGCAGAGGTTTGTCGTATTCATCTACAAGTACAACTACTTTTTTGCCGAATTTTTCCCGGACACTCGATATAAGACGCCCCAATTTGACGGCAGTCATGCTCTGTGGTAGAGCTACATCGAAAATATGGGCATTTCTATCAATCTGGTCGTTAAGGATATCTCGGGCGTCCTGAAGGTTGGTTGTTGTACCTGATGCCAACGAAATATGAATAACGGGCCGTTTTTCCCAATCTTTTTCCAGTTCGGCTATTGCGAGCCCTTCGAATAGGTGTTTGCGACCCTCGAAATAAGCCTTGAGGGTGGACAGCATCAAACTTTTGCCAAATCTACGAGGACGGCTTAGAAAGTAGTACATCCCTTCCTTAACAAGCTTATAAAGGATGGCTGTTTTGTCGACATATACAAAACCTCGGGTTCGAATGTCTTCGAACGATTGCACACCAATGGGGTATCTGGCAGGAGAAATATTGTATTGGGTTACATCATTCATAAGCTGTTAAGTTAAGGAGTTACACTATCAATCGTGGGGGGGGATTACTGGGGGGTGATGGTGAAGGTGAGGGTGCCGCGCGATTCGCCGGCCCCTTTCTTGGCCGACCAGCGGGCTCCCATGGCAGCGCGTTCGCAGGCCTGACGGATTTCGGCCGATGCTCCACCCGATGCCGATGCCGATATTACACGCCCTTCGGCGTCAATGACGATGGCAACCTTGACGGTGGTTTTGTGGCTGAGCGATACCGACGGTTTGGGACACCCCTGGAAGGTGCGCCCTGTAGCAGCACCCGATATACCCACGCCGGTTCCTCCCGAGCCGTTGGCGGTGCTGTTCTTCCCCTCTTCACTGCCGTTGCGCGGGGCAAAACCCTTGGCAACGGTCGAGGTCACACGCTGTTTCTCCTCGTTGGTGGCCGAGGGTTCGCGGGTCTTGATGGGGGAGTCGTATTTGGTGCTTACCAGCTTCTCTTCGGTGATATTCTTTTCGGGGTTCTTGCCCGGTGTGACAAGGCGGTTGTTTTCGACCGGAGCCTCCTCGGGGATACCCTTTATGGAGGGGGCGGGGGAGTCGTGCGAAGTCGCGTCGGGTTCACCCTTAACCTTCAGGATTTCGGGCTCGATAAAGAGTTCCTCTTCCTCGTCCACTATTATTTCGGGCGCATTTGGTTTCTGCGCCACGAGGTTGGTATATGTCAGCGAGCAGAGCGAAAGGAGCAGCACCGTGACAAAAGCCACGGCCAGCGTTACTGCGCCGGCAATTATCTGGTCTTTACTCTCTTGTGCGTTCATTGTTTCGGGGTGTTGGATGAGGCGGGCTGCGGGTCGCGAGCCTTGGTGGCGAGCACCATTTTGATGTTGTTGCGGGCTGCCGAGTCGAGGATGCGTACTACCTTGCCGTATGCCACGGTGCTGTCGGCATACAGAGCCACGCCGCGGAGCGAGTCGAGTTCATGGATGGCGGCAAGCTGCATGGTTAGCTGCTCGATGGTGACGGCGCGGGGTACAGAGAGTACCTCGGTCGAGTCGTTGCGGTCCTCGACCAGGAAGATAGAGTCCTGGGCGGTGAGGTAGACCTCGGTCACCGGTTTGAGCGAAGTCTGCTCGCTGCTCTGCGGCAGGTTAACGTCGATGGCAGCCGGGAAAATTATGGTGGAAGTCACCATAAAGAAGATGAGGAGGAGGAATATGATGTCGGTCATCGACGACATGGAGAAAGTGTCGAGCGACTGAAAGGGTTTCTTTAAAGCCATTGCTTACGATTCTTTAAAGCCGTTATTGATTATGAAGTTGTTTAAACAACTTCGATTTTTCGTGGGGGTGGACTGTAGCGGAGACGGCAATTATTTTGCAGGCTCGTTGAGAAGGTCCATAAATTCCATAGTCTTGGCTTCGAGCGAGTTCATCACCTTGTTGAGGCGTGCGGTGAGCCAGTTGTATGCAAACAGGGCGGCGATACCCACCACCAGACCAGCCACGGTGGTAACCAGCGCCTCATAGATACCGCTTGAGAGCACGGTGATGTTGGCAGCGGCACCAGCCGAAGCGAGAGCGTAGAATGCCTGAATCATACCGGTAACGGTGCCGAGGAACCCGAGCATCGGGGCGCCGGCGGCGGTGGTAGAGAGCCAGGTAAAACCCTTGCCGAGGTTTGCCACCTCGATGTTGCCGGTGTTTTCGATAGCCACGAGGATATCGTTCATGGGTCGGCCAATGCGAGAGAGACCCTTGAGGATAAGGCGTGCGTAGGGGGTGTCGGTGCGGCGGCACAGGTTGGTGGCAGCATTAAAGTCGCCATCGTGCACGTAGTCGCGGATGCGGTCCATAAAGGTCTTGTCCTCTTTCGACGCGCGGTTTATGGCGAGCGTACGCTCAACAAAGATATAGACAGTGATAAGAAGGAGGAGGGCGATGGGAATCATGATATAGCCACCCGAAAGGATAAGTGACCAGAGTGAGAGTGAAGTCTGAGCGGTTGTTTCCATTATGAATTTAGTTTTTTTGTTTTAATTTTCAGGTTGACAGACCTATGGATGGAGCTGCCACGGGGGGTGAGGGGTGGGGTGGAGATTGGTTAGCGGAGAGCGGCGAGATAGCGGTGGATGGTCTCCTGGATGCCGAGGTACAGGGCGTCGGAGATGATGGCGTGACCGATGCTGACTTCGTCGAGCAGCGGCAGTGCACGGTGGAAGTATGCAAGGTTGTGTAGGTTGAGGTCATGCCCGGCGTTGAGCCCGATACCGCACCGTTTGGCTTCGGCCGACGCCTCCACAAACGGAGCCACGGCAGCGGCAGGGTCGGTGGGGAAGAGGTCGGCATACGGCTTGGTGTACAGCTCGACGCGGTCGGCACCGATTTCGGCAGCCTTGCGCACCTGCGACGTAACCGGGTCCACAAAAATTGAGCTGCGTACCCCCGCCACATGCAGTCGCGACACAATCTGCTGCAGGAATTCGGCATGGCGCGTCACATCCCATCCGGCGCTTGAAGTCAGCGCGTCGGGGGCATCGGGGACCAGAGTTACCTGCTGGGGTTGAACTTCAATGACCATTTTCATAAAATCGTCCGACGGGTACCCTTCGATATTGAATTCGGTGGTTACCACCTCGCGGAGGTCGTAGACATCGCGGCGGGTGATGTGACGCTCGTCGGGGCGCGGGTGGACGGTAATCCCCTCGGCGCCGAAGCGTTCGCAGTCGAGTGCGAATTTCACCACGTCGGGGATGTTTTCGCCGCGGGCGTTGCGCAGCGTAGCAACTTTATTTATGTTTACACTTAGGCGTGTCATGATATTTTATTTAGAAATTGGCATTAAATTTGTATATTTGCAATTTAGACTCCGTTTTTATTAATGTCGGAGTTTTAAGCTCAGGAAAGTGGATATCTCCTTATTTTGATTGTTATAAAGGAAACACTTGTTTTTTGTTTTATTCCCTCGCAGACGGAGTAAATTTAAAAGAAATCTACTCGGATTGCTTTGCAAATTTAATCAATAAAGCGGATAAAGACGAATCTGAGTGAAAATAAATATTCAAAAAAGATGAACAGAGGATATAATATAAATGAACGGCACAAGAGCCGAGTGCGGGTTGAGGCTCTCATCCCGCGCGACGACTCTTCGATAGTGGAAATAGAGTGCGCACCCGCCGACTACAGTGCGTCGCGCATTGCGCATGCCGTCGAGGATGCCGATGCTCATCTTGTCGACCTGCTTACCGAGCCGGGCGAGGATGGGAACCTGCGCGTAACGCTGCGCGTGCGGCGCGAGAACCCCAGCGGGGTGGTGAGCAGTCTGGAGCGGTACGGATATACCGTGACGGATGTCGAGTCGCGCATAACCCCCGACAACGACGACCAGCTTTGGCGCTTTCTTGAATTTCAACGCATGCTGAACGTATGAGGAGGATTGCGCTGTTCGGAAATAACTATCAGGATGGATACATCTCCGCGCTGGAGAAGCTGATGCGGCTTCTTGAGCGGCGGGGATTTTTTGTATATATTCACAGCGAATTTGCCCGTTATCTTGCTGAGATGGGGGTGAGGCTACCCGCTGGGGCCGAGAGTGTAAGTGTACTCCCCGACGATGCCGAGTGTGTGCTCAGCATGGGTGGCGACGGCACGTTTCTGCGAGCCGCCGAGTGGGTCGGTGCCCGCGAGCTACCCATAGCCGGAATCAATACCGGACACCTCGGGTTCCTCCCCAGCTATAACCTTGACGAGATGGAGAGTATGGTCGAGGTGCTTGCCACCGACACCGGGATGCTCGAGCGCCGGGAGTTGCTCAAGGTGGAGAGCAGTGCCATCCCCGCCGACTTCTGGCCCTACGCCCTCAACGAGGTGTCGCTGCTTAAGGCCGAAACCGCATCGATGGTGACGGTACATGCCGAAATCAACGGCAGTTTCCTTGCCGACTATCAGGCCGACGGGTTGGTGGTGTCTACCCCCACCGGCTCCACGGCATATAACCTGTCGGTAGGTGGACCCATTATCCAGCCCACCCTTGAGTGCATGGTAATCTGCCCCATTGCACCTCACAGCCTCACCATGCGCCCGCTGGTGGTGGCCGGGGACTCCGAAATAAGGCTCACCGCTACATCGCGGGTGTCGCACTCGCGCGTCAGCCTCGACGGGCGCAGCTTCCTTATCGACAACGGCACCGACCGGGTGCGACTCACCCGCGGAGAGTTCAAGGTGGTGGTGTTGCGCCGACCGGATGCCGACTTTTCGCGCCTGTTGCGCAATAAATTGCACTGGGGGCTGAGATAAACCTAAAAAATCAGAATATTTTAAACCTTACAGACATATTAGTCGTTAATTTAGTAAAATTTCACAACTTACAGTCAATTATTACAACCTGTTCCACTAAATTTTCTGTACTATGTCTGACAATAATAATCAATTTGGATCGAAACTCGGTCTGATTGCCGCTACGGTCGGTTCGGCCGTGGGTCTCGGAAATATTTGGCGCTTTCCAGCCGAAGCGCAGAGTAACGGAGGGGCCGCCTTCCTGCTTCTGTATATAGTGTGTCTGGTGGTGCTTGGCATCCCTGTGATGCTCGCCGAGCTGTCGCTGGGTCGTGCCGGCCGTGCGGACGCATTCGGGACCTTCAAGAAACTTGCCCCCGGCACACCGTGGTATTTTGTCGGAGTGTTCGGAATAGTGGGCTCTTATCTGATTGGTATTTTCTATATGGTGGTCGAGGGGTGGTCGCTCGAATATCTGGTTACCTCTGTCACTGGAGCGCTCTACGAGGGTGTCGGAAGCGTCACCCCCGGCTCTAACGTCGAAGCCGCCGACAATGCCTTTATCCTCAAGATGCAGGAGTACATCTCGTCGCCATGGATGCCGATGATTTATACATGTATCGTAATCATCATCAACCTTGTTATATTGCTGGGTGGTGTGCAGAAGGGTATTGAGCGCCTCTCCAATATCATGATGCCCAGCCTCTTTGTGGTGCTGCTGGTGCTCTGCTGCGTGTCGTTGTCGCTCCCCAACTCCATGGCAGGCCTCGAATGGTTCCTCAAGCCGGACTTCTCAAAAATTACCGGAAGCACCATCATCAACGCCATGGGTCAGACCTTCTTCTCGCTGTCGCTCGGAATGGGTATACTTATCACATACGCATCCTATTATCCCGACAAGACCAACATGCCGCAGACCTCGGCAATAGTCTGTGCAGCTAGTCTGCTGGTGGCACTGTTAGTAGGTTTTGTCATCTTCCCGGCTGTGTCCAGCTTCGGACTTGCCGACCATGAGCTGGAGGGGACCACACTCGTGTTCCAGACACTCCCCGTGGTGTTTGCCTGCCTCCCCGCCACCCGACTCTGTTCGGCACTCTTCTTCCTGCTCCTCTTCTTTGCCGCCATCACCTCGACGGTATCAATCATGGAGGTGTCGATAGCCTTCCTGTGCGACAAGAAGAAGTTTAGCCGCAAAAAAGCCGTTTGCATCGCCATGCTCCCGCTGCTGGTGTTCAGCAGTATCTGTTCGCTGTCGTTCAGCACACTCGCCGACTTCAAGATATTCGGGATGACCATGTTTGACTTCCTTGACAGCTTCACCACCAATGTGCTGCTCCCCATCGGTGCGATATTGCTCTGTATCTTTGCCGGCTGGGTGGCACCGAAGCATCTGATGAAGAATCAGCTCACCAACTTCGGCACCCTGTCATCGTGGGTTGTGAAGCCCGTAATCTTCATCCTCCGCTGGGTGGCACCGGTGCTGATTGCTCTCATCCTTTTCTGTTAGAATTTTCTGTTAAAATAAAGACCAAGAATAATTTTTCATAATATAAGTGATAGGGCTCTTTCTCCCGTGAGGGATGGAGAGCCCGTTTTGTGCACCCGTTTTGTGCACTTGGGGCAGTGATGTTGTGTAATTCAGTTGGAATTAGTAACTTTGCCGTGACAACTCATTTTAGGGGTGCGGTGCCCGACGGGGTGCAGCTGAGATTATACCCTTTGAACCTGATCCGGTTAGTACCGGCGTAGAGAAAAAAACATGAAGAAACAACAATTAGGGCGGAAGGCAGCCATAGTGGCAGCCTCTGCTTCGGTGGCTATAAGTGCCACCGCAGCGACTACAGACGCTGCAGTAAAAACATCGGCAGTTCCCGACTCGGCGGCAGTGACGCTCAACAGTGTCGAGATTACCGCCAACCGTGCCGGCGCACGGACCCCCGTAGCATATACCAATATCAAGAGTAAGGAGCTTGCCAAGAGCAACGACGGGCGCGACCTACCCTTTATGCTGCAGGCCACACCCTCTATTGTGGTGACGGGGGATGCCGGTGGGGGAGTGGGGTACTCGGGAATCCGAGTTCGCGGCACCGACCCCACACGCATCAATGTTACTGCCAACGGCGTTCCCATCAATGATTCGGAAAGTTCGCGCGTGTATTGGGTAAATATGCCCGATATTGCATCCTCGCTGCGCGATGTGCAGATACAGCGCGGTGCGGGGACATCGACCAACGGAGCCGGTGCCTTCGGTGCCAGCATCAACATGATTACCGATGCACCCTCGCGCGAACCGGGCAGCGAAGTTTCCACATCCTACGGCTCTTACAACACCAATCGCCAGACCATCAAGGTGCGCAGCGGACGGTTTGCCGACCGCTGGAGTGCCGATGCCCGCATCTCGCATATCGGCTCGAACGGATACATAGACCGTGCCACATCCCGCCTGTGGAGCTATATGGGGCAGCTGGCTTATACCGGCAATCAGACATCGGTGCGGCTGCTTGCCTTTGGGGGTAAGGAACGCACATACATGGCATGGGACTACCCCTCAAAAGAGGAGATGGATAAATATGGACGCCGCTACAATCCGAGTGGCAAGTTTACCGCTTCGGACGGCTCAACGGCTTTCTACTCCGACCAGTATGACAACTATGCCCAGCATCATCTGCATCTTATCGGTGCTCACAACTTCAATCAGAATCTGAAACTTAATCTGTCGCTCCACTACACCAATGGGGACGGGTATTACGAGCAGTACAAGACCAATCGCACCCTTGCCGAATACGGGCTGCACCCATTTGTGGATGCCGCCGGCCAAAAGGTGAAGAAAAGCGACCTTGTGCGCCGCAAGTTTGTAGGGAGTGATTTCGGCGGTGGAGTATTCTCGCTTGTCGGACAGTGGGAGCGTGTCAACTTTGTGGCTGGTGGAGCCGCCAACTGGTATCTCAGCGACCACGCCGGGCGTGTGTTGTGGGTACGCAATTATATGGGGGCCATCAATCCGCTGCAACCTTATTATGGGAACACGGGACGCAAGTTCGATTCCAACATCTACTCTCGTGCCGATGTTCTTCTTACCGGTTCGCTTTCGGTATATGGCGACCTGCAGCTGCGCCACATCCGCTATTCGATACGCGGAATCAGCGATAACTTCGACTATAACACCGGCACCGGAGCAGCGCTTGATGTCAACGAGCGTTACACCTTCTTTAATCCCAAAGCCGGAGTGGCATATAACGACGGACCGTATCGCGCCTATCTGTCGTGGAGCGTAGCCCACAAGGAGCCGGTGCGCGACAACTTTACCGACTCGGACCGGGAGCATTACCCCACCCCCGAACGCATGTTTGACTATGAAGCGGGGTGGAGCTACAACACACCGTCGGTGACAGTCGGGGCAGGGGTGTATTATATGGACTATCGCGATCAGCTGGTGCTGACCGGTCAGTTGTCCGACACCGGGAACCCGATTACAGCCAATGTCCCCAACAGCTACCGTGCCGGAATCGAGCTGCAGGGGGTGTGGCGTCCCGCAAAATGGTTTGAGTGGAGTGCAAACGCCACACTGTCGCGCAACCGAATCAAGGATTACACCGAGTATATCTATGAGGAGGAGTGGACCAACCCGATAACACTCAACTACAAGGATACCCCAATCTCCTTTTCCCCCGACCTGACAGCCTCCAATATATTCAGCGTTAATTATAATGGCTGGGAGGGGTCGTTTGCCACCCGCTATGTGTCGTCGCAGTATATGAACAATGCCGCCTCCCCCGAGGCACGCCTCGATGCTTACTGCGTCAGCGACCTGTCGGCAGGGTACACCTTCCGCAACATCCCCGGTGTAAAAGGTTTGCGACTCGGCGCAACGGTCTACAATATCTTTAATGCCCTTTATTTTAACAACGGATATGCCGGAGCCGGCTACACCGTCGGTAAGGATGGCAAGAAGGAGATATACCGTTATGCCGGATTTGCCGCCCAGACACCCCTGAACATACTTGCCACACTCACACTAACCCTTTAAAAGTTAGGTCTAAAGAATTTGACAGCATGGATCTGTTTCTTGAAATATTTGGATTTACCGTGGGTATCATCTACCTGTGGTATGAGTATCACGCCAGCGCCAAGGTGTGGATAGCATCGGTGATAATGCCCATGATTTCGATGTGGATATATTTCCGCAAGGGGTTGTATGCCGACTTCGCCATCAATATATATTATGTGGCAATAGCGGTCTATGGATATCTAAACTGGACGTTGCGGAGCCGTCGTAAACCATCGGCGCAACCGGATAACACCGAAGAATCAGTATCGCTGGCGGTGAGTCGCATATCGGTGCGTATCGCAGCCGGATGCGGAGCAGTAGCGTTGCTACTGTGGGGTGGAATCTATCTGATTTTGCAATACCTCACCGATTCGACAGTGCCGGTAGCCGATGCCTTTACTACAGCACTGAGTATAGTTGCCCTGTGGATGATGGCCCGCAAATATGCCGAGCAGTGGCTGGTATGGCTTGTGGTCGATGCTGTTTGCGTCGGGTTGTACATCTACAAAGGTATCTATTTCTATGCCGCCCTCTACGCCGTCTACACCGTCATAGCGTGGCTCGGCTACCGCAAGTGGCTCACCCTGATAAAGTAACTGGCACGCTATGGCATCAAGCAGGGGATAGCAGAACAAGCTCAGACTAAATTGCTACCATAGCGTGCCAGAGTGTGTTGCAGAACTGTCTATGTATAGCATGCCAGTGCTGCAGAACTTATTCAGTATAGCGTGCCATCATAGCGTGCCGGAGTGTGTTGCAGAACTTATTCAGTATAGCGTGCCACCATAGC
>QLIP01024761.1_pt1 | contig 11052 bp, 7 predicted proteins | sample 1769771 | NCBI WGS metagenome assembly QLIP01 (sample SAMN09428762, study PRJNA476227) | Gut metagenome, whole genome shotgun sequencing project. | isolation source: cecum | host: Rhizomys sinensis | place: China: Jinsha town of Minqing, Fujian Province | collected 2013-09-23
GAAGGAGCGGCTTGGGGCCACTCCTTCGCGGGGTTAGGATTATAAACCGAGTTTTTTGCGAATCTCTTTGGGAATGGCGTTTTTGTGAACGGTGAAGCTCAGGGTTTTGCCGAGTACGTAGGGTTCGGAGGCGTAGAAATAGCCGTGGTACTTATGACCATTATCGGCCCAGGAGTTTTTGACCTTGTAGTAGCGGTTGCCCTCTTGATCGGTGGCAGTGCCTACGATTACCATGCCGTGGTCGTCGGTGGTTTCGTGATTGTCAAACCACTCTTGACGCAGTTCGGGGGTTACTTGTACTTCCTTGAGGTCCTTGGGACCTTTGAAGTCGAAAGCTTTCTTCTCGCGTTCGCTTTGGCTGAGGGCCACCCAGCGGCTCAGTTCGGTGCCTTCGAGGTTGGCATCGGCTTGAGTGGCGGGGAGCACGGCATAGCCATCGTTCCATTTGAAGCCCTTTTCGCTCACGTCGGCGGCCCAGTTGATGGCGTAGCCATGTTCGAGAGCGTTGTCGATGATGCGCTTGAAGTCGGCCAGAGGCACATTGTAATAGCTTGCCCAGAGCCAGTTGTCGGCCACTTCGAGGGGAAATTGGCGATACATAGGCTGGTGGGTGAACGAGGTGACGGGCACATAGTCGTTGAAGTTCAGGCCGAGGCTTTCGGCGTAGGTCTTGGGGGTGTATGTTTTGCCCTTGACCTCAAACTTTTCGGGCACGGGACCGAAATACGCATCGAGAATACCATTGAGACCTGCTTCCCATGCGGTGCTCATTTTCTTGCTGCCGAGCACAGCCTTCATGTAGGAGGTAATCACCTTTTCCAGTTCGGAGTGATCGTGTTTTTCCGAACCATAGTTCAGACCAGGATAAGCGCTTTCGGGCACAGCGCCGTAACGGTCCATGACGTAGGCCACGTCCACCACGGAGCCACCTTGGCTCAGGTTGCCCACGCCGCCGAGGCGAGCGAAGCGTTTGGCCTTGTCGAAGTAGCACATACGCACGGTGTACATCTCGCTCAGGTCGAGGGAGTCGCCTTTGACGCGGAGCACCTCGTCCTCAATGGTTCCAGTGCCTGAGAAACACCAGCACGTGCCAGAGCGGCTTTGGTCCTTGACGGAAGTATCGGGTATTTTAATAACGTCGGTGAATACGAAGCCCTCCTCAACGGCTGCGGAGTCCTTAGGCTCCTCGGCATAGGCCGCGAGGGTGAGGGTGGGCATGAGTGCCAGAATACTGAATAATTTCTTCATTGGTTTATTTTTTTTTCGGTTCGTTGTAAAGCACTTGGATTTTGCCGATGGTGAGTTCTCCTTCGAGTTTGACGGGGATGTGGGTGCCCGACTTGAGCAGCCAGGCTTTCATCGGCTTAGAGCTGTTCTTGAAACGCTCGGAGCTGAACGTAAAGGAGATTTTGTAGCAGTCGTAGGTGCGGTCGTTGAGTTTGATGCGTTCCTCGCCGTGATAGGTCACATCGAGGTCTTCCACCGTCTTGGCCGAGAACACGTTAGCGTGGGTGACGGTGCCGGGCTTCATGTGAGCAAAGGGCAACTGGCGCACGAAATAGTACACGCTGACCATATCCACGGCTGGCGCTGGAGCCTTGTGTTCCTTGTCGAAAGAGGTGTGCACTCCATCTGAGTCCACCTTGTCGCGGTGGGCATGGGCGGTGACATTCTGGCCCGAATAGTGATAATTGAGGATATCGTGACGCCATTGCTCCTCCTCGTGGGTCGACTTATCGTAGTGGAGGGGAGACATATCTTTGGCGCGCATTTTGGACACTATGGTATCGCGCACCATAAATATATGGTCGGCCCAGGGATGGGTGCGGCAGGTGAGCACAGCCGTGGCGCCGTTGGCCGTGTTGGTCAACTTCAAATTGGCCGAGCCAGCCTCCTTGTGGATAATACCCCACTTATAGGTGACTCTAAACGAGAGGTTTTCGTTGGCAAACTGGGCATGGCCGAAGCAGGCCGACAGCATGCATATGCAGGATAGAATGAATTGCTTCATGTGTGTGAAAGGGGTAGGGGGGGGATTAGAAGGGGAGACTATTGCGGGATATTTGCTCAATGCGCTTATTGCGCCAGCAGTTGCGACACACGGCGATATATTTCTCGTCGCCGCCAATTTCCACCTGTTCGCCTTCTTCCATGAAACCACCATTTGCATCGAGGCGGGCGTTGACTATGGTTTTGCGGCCACAGGAGCAGGTGCTTTTGATTTCATCAATCGTGTCGGCCACTTCAAACAGACGGCGCGAGCCTTCGAAGAGGGCGGTGCGGAAGTCGGTGCGCAGACCATAGCAAAGCACGTTCACGCCATATTCATCCACCAGATGGGCAAGCTGATCCACTTGCTGAGTTGTGAGGAACTGCGCCTCGTCAATCAAAATCCACTCAATGATGCCTCCGCGCTGCGAGAAGCACTCTTGCAGGAGCAAGAAGAGATTGGACTCAGGCATGATCCATTCGCAGCTGCGCTCAATGCCTATGCGTGAGCGGATTACGTTGGCACTCTCGCGAGTGTCGATGCGTGGTTTCAAACAGATATAGCGCATGCCGCGCTCCTCAAAGTTGTAAGCGGTTGTGAGCAACATGGCGGTTTTGGCCGAGCCCATGGTGCCATAACGGAAGTATAATTTGCCTGGTTTTAACATAAAAAGTCGTGAATTCAGCGGCAAATTTAGTGAAAAAATCTGAGAAAAACTCCCCACCAGCCCGTTTTTTTTGCAAATCCAATTATTTTGATTAAATTTGCCAATAAAATATCATCACATGAAAGTTAATTTTAAGATAGTTTGCGTTGCATGGCTTCTGGGCGGTTTGAGTTTCGGCTCGTTGGCTCAGAGACAGGAAACGACTCTTGCTGAAGGCTGGGAATTTACCAAAGGCGAACCAACCCCTGCCACCAAATGGCAACGGGTGAGAGTGCCTCACGACTGGGCCATATATGGCCCGTTTGACCGCGCTAACGACCTGCAACACGTGGCCGTGCAGCAAAACGGCGAAAAGGACAAGTCGGTCAAAACTGGCCGTACTGGCGGATTGCCTTTCATTGGCAAAGGCTCCTATCGCACAACTATCGAAGTGACCGACTCTGTGGATCGCTGCTATGCCCTTATCTTCGACGGTGCCATGAGTAACGCTCGCGTGAGAGTCAATGGACAGGAAGTGGCTCACTGGCCCTATGGCTATAACTCCTTCTATGCCGATATTACCTCCGCTCTGATTCCGGGTAAGAACTCCTTGAGCGTTGACCTCGAAAACTACGAACGCGCATCGCGCTGGTATCCTGGCGCAGGGCTATATCGCAACGTGCATCTCATCAACACCCACCGCGTGCATATTCCCGTGTGGGGCACCTACGTCACCACCCCGCAAGTGACTGCCGACCAAGCCTCCGTACACCTCAATATTGAGATAGCTGGTGCCAATAAAGGCGAAAAGATTGAAGTGGCCACGCAAATTCTTTCCCCCGATGGCATCGTGGTAGCCGAAAACAAAGGCGTCTACGTAGCTCACGGCCAGGACTACGCGCAGAACTTCCTCATCTCCAAACCTCAGCGCTGGGAACTCTCCTCGCCGCAACTCTACACGGCACGCACTTGCCTGATGCTCAACGGTAAGGAGGTGGACTCCTACGACACTCGCTTTGGTATTCGCTCTCTGGAATATCTGCCCGACCAAGGTTTCTTCCTCAATGGAAAACTCACCAAATTCAAAGGCGTGTGCAATCATCACGACCTCGGCCCCCTGGGCGCGGCCGTAAATCGCGCCGCCCTGCGCCATCAAGTGGAACTGATGAAGGATATGGGGGCCAACGCCATTCGCACCTCCCACAATATGCCTGCCCCCGAGCTCGTTGAGATTTGCGACGAACTTGGCATGATGCTCATGATTGAGCCATTCGATGACTGGGGCTATCGTCCAAAATCGCCCAACGGCTATGGCGCAGTGTTCAAGGAGTGGGCCGAGCGCGACATTATTAATATGGTGAAGCACTATCGCAATAATCCTTCGGTGGTGATGTGGTCGATCGGCAACGAAGTGCCGAGCCAATGGAGCAAAGATGGCATCAGCGAACTGACCATGCTTCAAAACCTGGTGAAGAGTCTGGACGCAACCCGCCCCGTCACATGCGGCATGGATCAAATCGGTGCTGTGCTCGGCAACGGTTTTGCGGCTGCCCTTGATATTCCCGGTTTTAACTATAAACCCCAATTCTATCAACGTGCCTACAACGAACTGCCCCAGCGCATGGTTCTCGGCACTGAAACTGCCTCAACCGTATCCTCGCGCGGGGTGTATCATCTGCCTGTGTCCTTTGCCAAGGAGCATAACACCGTAATTCACCCCGACAACCAATCCTCGAGCTATGACAATGAAACGTGCGACTGGTCAAACACGCCCGACATTGACTTCCTAATGGACGAAAAGCCCTGGATGCTCGGTCAGTTTGTGTGGACGGGTTTTGACTACCTCGGTGAACCATCGCCCTACGACACTAATGCCTGGCCTTCGCATAGCTCTCTCTTTGGCATTATCGACCTCGCATCGCTCCCCAAAGATCGCTACTATCTCTATCGCTCCGTGTGGAACACGGAGGACTCCACGCTCCACGTGCTGCCCCACTGGAATTGGGCTGGCCATGAAGGGGAGACCATTCCCGTGTTTGTCTACACGTCCTATCCCTCTGCCGAACTCTTCATCAATGGCCAAAGTCAAGGTGTGCGGTGCAAAAACGACTCCACCCTCCAACATCGCTATCGCCTAATGTGGAACGACACTAAATATCAACCAGGCGAAGTGCGCGTGGTGGCTTACGATGCTGCGGGTGCAAAGGCTGCCGAGAAGGTGGTGAAAACCGCTGGCAAACCGCATCATATAATGCTGACGCCCAATAAAACCGCGCTGCAAGCTGATGGCCAAGATTTGGTATATGTCACCGTGCAAGTGGCCGACAAAGATGGCGTGATAGTACCCACGGATAATCGCCGCGTGAAATTTGACGTGACTGGTGCTGGCTCATTCGAAGCCACTGCCAACGGCGACCCCACCTGCCTGCTCCCATTCCAAAATCCCGAAATGGACCTGTTCAGCGGCGCCTGCACCGTGATTATTCGCAGCAGCGACAAGCCGGGCAAAGTCACCCTCAAAGTCACAGCTCCAGGCCTCCGTTCAGCCACTCAAACTATCTCCGTTCACTGAGCGGAGATAGTCTTGCTCAGGCCAGTGCGGAGGTCGGTGGCGGCGGTAAAGCCGAAATCAGCGGTGGCAGCGGCAGTGGTGCATTGCCAATTGCGCTGCTTCATAATGAGATACTTGTCGCGATTAAGCGTGGAGGGTTTGCCCGAAGCTGCGGCAAACTTCTCTGCGATGGCACTGACGGCCTTGAGCACACAGAGGGGGAGGCGAATGGGGAGGACAAACTTGCGTCCGAGCACCTCGGCGGTGATTTTGCGAAATTCAGCTTGCGTATAGCTGCGCGGCTCGGAAATATTGTATTTGCGATGGAGTGGGGCACGCTCCAGGGCGAGAAACATAGCCTCGACCAGGTCGTCGACGTAGATGAACGTCAACAGCTGCTTACGGAAACCTACACCGAAGTCCACGTGGCGGTCAATAGCCTTGATCATCATCAGATAGTCTTGCTCGTGAGGACCATATACACCTGTTGGGCGGAAGATAATCCACGGAAGACTGGAGGAGGTTTCGAGCCACTGCTCCGACTTGATTTTTGAGAGGCCATATTTGGTGTTGGGTTGCGGAATGTCGGTTTCTGAAATCGGGGTGTAGCCCTTTTCATCGCCCGCACCAACGGCCGACAGTGAACTCATGTAGAGAAACTTCTGCGGCACCTTGTCAGCAGCTTTGAGGGCTGTGGCAAAGTTGCGCAGGAACTCGAAATTGATGCGATTGAAGTCGCGAAAATTGACGCACTTAGTTGCGCCAAGATTATAGATTACGTAATCCCACGAGTCCTCCACCGAGCGGAGCGTCTGTTCCACCGACTCGGCCGAAGAATAGTCGAACTCGAGGAATTTCAGTCGCTCATCGGCGAGGAACTCGCGCGAAGTGGATTTACGCACGCCCACCGTGGTGTCGAAACCCAGGGCGAGAGCGCGGGCAGCAATGTGGCCTCCAATGAAGCCACCGGCGCCCACGATTAATAGTTTTTTCATTTGGTCATTTTAACGAATTTGCCTCCTTGGCGCTGCAAATAAACGCCTCCGCGCACGGGAGAGTTCACTCGGCGGCCTTGCAGGTCAAACCATTCGCCTTGCGTCTGGGCAGCATCAACGCTGTTCACACCCGATTCGGGGTTGTAGTATTCGGCTGCGGTCAAGGTGAAGCGCAGATCCTTCTCCTTGGGGGCGGATTCATATCGGTTGGCGGCCGCGTTACGGTAGCCACCGCGCGCGGTGTATTCGCGGTCAACTACGCCATTATTGAATGTGCCGTTAAGAGTGACGGTAGTGCTCTGACCAGCTTCAAGCATGACGGGTTGCGACAGGAAGTAATTGAGTGCTGAGCCAGTGCCAGACTTCGGATAGATGTAGACAATCACTGGAGCGGAATAGTAGCCACCTACGGCCTTCACTTCCGCCTCAAATGTGAGGTTGTTCAATGAGGAATCAAGGCACTTGAGGCTGACAAAATCGAGTGTGCCAGAGGCGGGTGCTGCTGCTACGTTCACCGTGAGCGGTTCGGCAGAGATGGGTGTACTGGTGTCGCTATTGGAGAAGAGGTAGAGGTAGTAGGTGCCAGTGGCAAAGCCGGCGGGGAGGTTGCACTCCATGGTTAGTGACAGCGACTCCTCGGGCATCAGGTCGAGCGCGCGAGGAATGAAGTTTTGCACCACCTTGCCCGACGCATTGGCCAGCGCGGGAATAATCACAGTGTTGATAGGAGTCTCGGAAGGGTTGCTGATTGTGGCGCTGACGTTGAAGGCAGAACCAGCGTAGGCGTTTTCGTGGAGTTTGAGGTTGGTAGCCGCCAGTTTGGGGGTGGGCATTGCGGCCAAGGTCACCTGACCGTCGGCAATCGTAGCCTTTACGCGGCCAGCATTGGCTGTGGGGAGTTTCACGTCGAAAAACTCCTTCATCTCAACGTCGTAAATGGCTGGGGTAACAATATAGGTGCCAGCGGCCATCGACGAGGGGATTACCGCCTGCAATGCACCGTAACCGCTACCAGAGGGGATTGGGTTAAAGGTGCTTTTGCCGCGCACATATCGTTTTTCGCCAGTGGCTACTGAGGTGAGGCAGATGGAATAGGCTACTTGATTGGACGCGTTCAGCCCGCCATTGTAGATGGGACCATTGAAGGTGATATACTTGCCCAGAGCTGACGAGGTGGGGTTGGGGGAGAAGCAGGAGCCGTCGGAGCCAGTGCCAGCGTAGAAGAGTGGGGGAACCTTGTTAGATGCTGTAGTATTACCTTTTTTCAGGCCATAGATAATGCTTTGGGCAAAGTTGTAACCCATATTTGAGCCACCAATGCCTTGGCTCACGGGGTCGAGAGCTGTGAGGCGATAATAGCCATCGCTCATGCCGCCCCAACCCCAGTTGAGGTGGAAGAAGCCTTCGCCATCGTAGCCGTCCACCACAAAGGCGTGGCCTGAACTCCAGTCGGCGTTAGCGCCGTCGAAATATACGGGGATACCCTTGAGCAGTTCGCCATGAATAAGGCTTTCCCAGGCCTCGCGGCTAAACCAATCATGGTGCAGATAGCTGAGGGTGGCATCGTAGTCGAAGTACTTCACCAGGCCGCGAGCCATTTCAATGCCTTGCGCGCCCGAGGCTGTGGGGGAATAGTTCATGTGGGTGGCATAACCGAGAGCCTTCATCAGTGTGGCCACGGCCTTGGACTGCGTGGTGACTGCGCTGCTGGAATAGGTGTCAAGCATCTTATCCCAGTCGAGAGTTACGTCGGAGAAATTGAGGGTTAATTGCTTGCCTCCATTATCCCAGGTGTAGCCCATTTCGCCGCCCGAGCATTTTGCCGGCCATTCCAGAGCCTTGAGCACTTGAGCCACAGCGGTGGCCACGCAGCCAGTCACACACTTCTTGCTGTTGAGAGTGGGGCAGTAGTAGTTGTAGGGTGCGCCTTGGTCCCAGGTAGTGCGGCAAATAGGGTTGATGGCTTGCATCTTAGGAGCCACGTATTCGGTGGCTACTGGAGCGGAAGTGCTGCTGCGGAGAGTGGCAATTTCCTGCGCAAACTGTTGGAGCATGGCTTGCATGGCGGGCGGCACGTTGGCTGGGTCATAAGCTGAGTCGCTGTAGCCGAGCAGAGCGGGAGTTTCGCTTTCGGCCGAGAGGAGCAGCATTGAGCCGTCGCTGAGGTTCATCACATAAAGTTCGGGCGAACCATCGTCATTGCGGAGCGTAACCACTTGTGACAGTGGAGTTTTGGCAGCAGCGGCCTTGCGAGGAGACTTGTCGCTGAGGCGATTGATTGCTTCGGCGGGTGAAAGAATGTGAGCCGAAGCCCCAGTGGCCACGGCTCCCATCAGGAATAGGGAAATAAATTTAGCGTTCATGTGGTTAAATGATATTGAGGAGAAAGAGGTAAATCGTGTTGCAGGACTCGAGCGGCCTTAGCTTTTCTTGGTCATTGAGTCGCGAATGGTGTCGACCACGTTGATGATATAGTCACCCATCTTTTCGAGGTCGCTGATTGAATCCATATAGAAGATGCCCGCCTTATAGTCGTAGAGGCCATTATTAATGTTTTCCACGTTCTTGCTGCGGAGCTGATTACGCAGGTTGTTGATTTCGCGTTCCTTGTTGTAGGCGTTGAGCAGTTCGGCTTCCTTGACGTTCTCCATGTCAGCAACCATGTTGAGCATACCGTTCATTGCTTCGGCCACAAGCACAAACATAGCGTCGATATTCTCCTTGATCAGGTCGTTGAAGTGAATATTCATCTCCTGCTTGCGCGAGAGCACACGGCCAAAGTTGTTGCAGCTGTCGCTGATGCTTTCAATTTCGGAGTTGATGTTAAAGAGGGCAGTCACGCAGCGTTTGCCGTCGTTGGACAAGCGGCCCTGGGCGGTACGATTGAGGAAGTCGGCTATTTCGCGCTCCATGCGGTCGGAAATATCCTCATACTTTTCGAGGCGCGAATAGAGTTGGTTAAACTCCTTGGTGTTGGCGTTGAGGTGGAGCAGTTGCTGTGCCATGCCTATCATGCGGTCCACGCGTTGGGCAAATACGCCCACTTCCTTTTCGGCCAGGTCAATGTTCAATTCGGAGGAGGTCACGCGCGAGCTGCCGATATACACGAGACAGGATTCCTCTTCGGTGCTCTTGGAGGGGAGCAGACGGGTAACGATTTTAACGTAGAGGTTGGTGAACCAAATCATCACCGAGAGATTGACAATATTAAATGCGGTGTGGAAAATCGACATACCAAACGATACGCTCACCTGCATCATCGTAATGTTGCGGAGCACTTCGTGGCCGGCAGGCAGCGAGTTATCGAAGAGGTGATTGTAGATTTCGGGGTTGCTGCGCTCGATTTGAGCCACATAGTGATAGAGCGCGTTGGGGTCGCCTTGGCCCATTGATTCGGTAATCCACTCGGTTAAGTGGACAAAGGGGACAAATATGGGGAGGAGCCAAACGATGCCGAAGAGGTTGAAGAGGATGTGGCCCATAGCGGTGCGTTTGGCGGCGGTGTTGCCGCTCATGGAGGCCAACAGGGGCGTGATGCAGGTGCCGAGGTTGGAGCCGAGCACGAGGGCGCAAGCCAAGTCGAACGAAATCCAGCCCTTGGAACACATAATTAGCGTGATGGCGAATGTGGCGGCCGAGCTTTGGATAATGGTGGTGAGCACCAGACCCACGAGGAGGAAGATGAGGATTGAGCTAAAGCCCTGGCCAGTGTATTGTTGCAGAAAGGCAAACATTTCGGGGTTGGCTTGCAGGTCGGGCACATAGGTGCTGATAAGGTCCAAGCCCATGAATAGGAACGCAAAACCGATGAGAAATTCGCCAATGCTTTTCTTGCGCGAAGAGGACATCATGGTCAGCGGCACGGCCAGGCCCACCAAAGGCAACATAAAGGCCGACATATTCACCTTAAAGCCAAACAAGGCAATGATCCAAGCCGTAAAGGTTGTGCCTACGTTGGCACCAAAAATCACCGACATAGCTTGCGAAAGGGTCATCAGACCTGCATTCACGAAGCTCACCACCATAACGGTGGAAGCCGACGAAGATTGTATTAAAGCAGTGATGGCCATACCGGTCACTGTGCCGGTTGCGCGGTTGCGCGTCATAGCCGATAAAATGTTGCGTAAGCGATCACCTGCGGCTTTTTGCAGGCCTTCGCTCATTACTTTCATTCCATAAAGGAACAGACACACTGCACCAATCAGGCACAATAGATCCAGAAAACTGTAGCTCACGAGAGTTAGTTGTGGTTAAAATGTTCGTTAAACAGCCACAAATTTAACAACTTTTTCACAAACCACAAAATATTTTCACATTTTTTTACTCCCGTTTCTATTTGCGGGAGTGCGGGATTATTTGTAACTTTGCGGTATGATTAGGATTAGTGAACTGAAATTGGAGGCTTTGGGCAGTGGCGAATTTACCGCTGTGTGCCTCACCGACCGCGAAGTGCTCGCGTGTGATCTGCGCCGTTTGGAGGCTGTGGGCCGCGATAGTCAGGCTCTCTGCCTTTACGGCAATTATCAAGTGGAAGGCGGCGAGCATGTGCCTGTTATTCCGCTGCAATTCGGCTCTGTGCGCGATGATTTCGACTTCGGCCCCGTGGTGCTTATTCGCACTGAGGCCTTGCGCAAGGCTTTGCAGTGGTTGGGCACTCGTCAGTTGGCCGACTATGCCAAGTGGTATGCCGTGCGCTTGTGGCTGAGCCGCCATGGCGAGTTTTTTGCCGTCAATGAGCCGATTTCGGTGATTGGACGTGAGGCCGCCCGTGCTGGCGAAGCGCAGTTTGACTACGTTGACCCGCGCAATCGATCCATGCAAATCCTTCTCGAGGAGATTTTTACCGACCATTTGCGCGAAATTGGCGCAC
>QLIP01028966.1_pt1 | contig 10997 bp, 8 predicted proteins | sample 1769771 | NCBI WGS metagenome assembly QLIP01 (sample SAMN09428762, study PRJNA476227) | Gut metagenome, whole genome shotgun sequencing project. | isolation source: cecum | host: Rhizomys sinensis | place: China: Jinsha town of Minqing, Fujian Province | collected 2013-09-23
CGGTTGCCGCCACGCTGCCGCCGCTTATTTCTATGCCGCTGCCTGCTTCCTGGCCGCCGCCGATTCCAGCCCCACCACTGCCGCCGGTCGCCGTAAGGCTTCCGCTTCCGGTTATGATAAGTTTTCCTATCCCTGCACCATCGCCGGTTTTTTGCAGCCCGGCGCATCTACGTCCGCTCTTTAATGTATTTGCCCCGGCAAGCGTTACCGTGACATTCCCTGTGGAATTGTCCGCTATCATAAACGCGGCAAGGCCAGCAATATCTATATCCCCAGTACCGCTTACATCAATATTGACATTTTCCAGCGTGATGCTGGCGGTTGCGCCGTCTGCGACCACGATGCGGTCTGTTGTCGGATTGCCGGTGCCTTTGACCGTGACACTTGCGCCATCCTGGATGGTCAGCACGCCATCGGCAAAGCTGTAGCCTGTGCCACTTACCATAAAGTCGCCACACGCTGCCGCTGTATCTGCCAGCGGCGCAATGCCATAAAGATCTGCCACTGCCGCCGCGGGATCTGCCGGCGCTGCCGGGGATGGCGGTGCCTCCCCTGCGGACGGCCCGCCAAACAGGCACTTTTCATTGAACATTGCCGTGCCGGAAATGCGGTCGATTTCCGCAAGGAGCTGCCTTGCCTCCTTTTGCATTGCCTCCCTGTCAGAGAGGCCGTTCGTGCCGTTTGCCGCCTTCACGGAAAGCTCGTTTATGCGCTGGATGATGCCATGCACCTCATGCAGCGCGCCGTCCGCCACCTGCAGGAGGGAGATGCCGTCCTGCGTGTTCTTTATGCCCTGCGCCAGCCCTCGGATCTGGCGGCGCATCTTTTCCGAGATGGCAAGCCCTGCCGCGTCGTCAGCCGCCCTGTTGGCCTTATAGCCGGAAGAAAGCTTCTCCATATGTTTTGTTTTTGTCTCGTTCACGATGCCATGCTGCCGCCTTGCATTCATCGCGGACAGGTTATGCCGAATGACCATTGCCGTATCCTCCCACGTCCATGTGTTATCCCCGCGGGCAATGAGCCAAGTGCCGTTGCTTGCAGCGGGGTTATTGACTTGCAAATTTGCAAAGGTATACCTTTACAAATTTTCCCCACGGTTTGTTTTTGTGGCTTTTTCAAACTTTCTTGCTTTCCCGTAGAACGTCCCAACCGGCATGCCACAGGCAGCTGCCGCCTGTCTTAATGTTATTTTTTTCTTCCTCCAATCGCAGTGTATCTCCTGAAAGTTGTCGGGATAGGGGATGGCCGGTCTGCCAAACTTCACTCCCCTTGCTTTTGCCGCCGCAATCCCCTCGGCTTGCCGCTGCCTTATGTTCGTCCGCTCGTTTTCTGCCACGAAGGAGAGCACCTGCAAAACAATGTCGCTTAAAAATGTCCCCATCAGGTCCTTGCCCCGCCTCGTGTCTAAAAGCGGCATATCCAGTACCATAATGTCAATTCCCCTTTCTTTTGTCAGGATGCGCCACTGTTCCAGTATTTCCCTGTAATTCCGCCCCAGCCTGTCTATGCTCTTAATATAGAGCAGGTCGTCTTTTTTCATGCGCCGCACCATGCGCTTGTAGGCCGGGCGGTCAAAATCCTTGCCGGACTGCCTGTCCACATAGAGGTCTGCCTCTAAGACTCCTATCTCATGCAGGGCTGCCCGCTGCCTGTCGTCGTTTTGGTCTGTCGATGATATTCTCGCATAGCCGTAAATTTTCTTTTCTTCCATGCCGCCTCCTCCTGATCCGGATAAGGTTTTTGGGCAGGGCGCAGGTCTTGCTTGCCTTCGTCCATGGCTTTAACCTTCCCGCTTCCGGAAATTCCTTCCTCAATTTATCAGATTAGCGGAAAACACGAGAATGGTTGAATTTTTTGCAAAAAAAAGCAACCGCCCTGTCCAAAGTGAGGTTGCTTTTTTAAACATAACACCTGTGCAATTGAAACCTTTTTAGAAAATCCGCCTTACCGCAAGCACCTGCCGGTAGCCTGCATCGGAAACGGTAATTCCCGTCCTTGGGGAACTTGCATGTACAATCCTCCCATTGCCCGCATAAATTCCGACATGCCCGGAATAACATACCAAATCTCCTGGCTGGGCATTGGCAAGTCCGCCTACGTCATACCCCATACGCCTGTCGGCTGTAGACGAATGCGGCAGCGATACGCCAAAGTTCGCATAAACACTCATGACAAAACCGGAACAGTCCGCGCCGTTTGTCAGGCTTGTGCCTCCGTATACGTAAGGATTGCCGACAAACTGCATCGCATAATTGACAACTGCTTGTCCGGCCGCGCTGCCTGTAGAAGACGCTGGCGGCTCTGGCGCGGGTGCTTTTGCCGCAGGAGCCTCTGCTGCCGGTGCTTCTGCGACAGGAGCTTTCGGTGCTGGCTGCGCTTGCGCTATTTTGGCATTTGCTGCAGCACGCGCCGCCTTTCTTGCCTCTTCTTCTTTCTTTAAGCGTGCTTCTTCCTCTTCCTTTGATTCTGCTGCTACAAAATCAACCCGGATTGTCACGTAATCCTGCGATACATAGCCTTCGCCCTCTTCGATGCTGACTTTGACCCAGCCATCCATCTCTTCCAGCACGGAAAGTTCTTCGCCTCCTGGCACTAGTCCTAGCACTTCCGCATCAAGCCCCGGGGCACTGCGCACCTTTAAGGTCGTCGTCGTGACAACTGCCACTTTTTCCCCGACGGCATCTACCATGGCTTCGGCCTGTGCGCCAGTTACGCAATATTCTTTTTTTACATAGCCTTCCACTTTACCGGAATTGATTTTATACCATCCGTTGTCTTCTTCAAGCAATGTGCCAACGGACTTATTGTAAAGTTTGCCGACAATTTCATGCTCTTCGCCTGCCCCTGCCCGGACGTTTACATAACTATCCACTTTTGCAATGACAAGGCTGGAGAAATCCTGCTTTTCCTCATTGTCCGATACGCTCTGTTCAGGTGCCTTAGCTTCGTTGCCAGATACCGTATCCGATGCTTTTTCGCTGTCGTTATCCGACACGCTCTGGCTTGGCGTGCTGTTATCGGATACGCTTTCCTTTGCCGCGCTGCCATCAGATGCGCTTTCTCCTGCTGCATCCCCGTTTTCTGCACTAGCATCATCCTTCGCCTTATTTACGCCAATCATTTCCCGGCTGGCAAAAGGATTGTCCTGCTCCTGGCCTGGCTGCCTGGCATCTTCTTCCGCCTGCTGCCCTGCTGCAAAGGCAGAAACAAGAGGAACTGCTGTATCAGGAACTATCTGTACCTTCTGCGCATCGTTTTGCTTATGCTGGCTGTTTATCATCCCTGCCACAATGCTGCCCGCGTTTTCTGCTTTGCCGCCTGTACTCTTGTCCGCCTTGCTTACGACTTCGTTGATTGGTACGCCATCCCCGATGATCAGCGCAAAACCTGCTGCCGGAAAACGAGTCCCAATGCCCGCCGCGCTGCTAATGGCTATATCCATGCACGCCACTGCGCCCGCAAGCGCCAATGCCGCTATTTTCATGCCTTTTCGTTTCATAAAAACCTCCGGTTATTGATTGCAATTCATTCTTTCGCCTTTTTTCTATATTTTCTATATGGACTTTTCCAAAGATTATTGCATAATTTATTACATTTGTTACAAAATTATTAAATCTTTTTATAATATACCATCTTGCCCCGCTCCTGTCAACTACTCCATCTATTTAACAGACGCTTTCCGACCCCAATATCTATGGTGTGACAATATTTTTTCCTGTCAAATGCTTTCCTGCACAAACTTCTTGAACTTATTTCCCATTCAAGGTATAATCAATTTACCAATATTATGCAGAATAAAGGAGGTTTGCGCGTTATGAGAATTATCAAAACCGAAGACTACGCACGCATGAGCCGTGCCGCAGCAAATATCATTGCTGCCCAGATGATTATGAAACCAGACTGCGTACTCGGGCTTGCCACTGGCTCCTCACCTGTTGGCACGTATAAGGAACTGATTGCAAAATACGAAAGCGGCGAGTTGGATTTTTCGCAGATTACGAGTGTCAATTTGGATGAGTACAAAGGGCTCTCCCCTGAAAATGACCAAAGCTACCGCTATTTCATGAACACCAATCTCTTTGACCACGTAAACATCGACAAAGCCAAAACCTTTGTGCCAAACGGGTTAGAGCCGGATTCCGGGAAAGCGTGCAGCGAATATGACAGCATTGTCGCTTCTACCGGCGGTGTTGACTTGCAGCTCCTTGGCCTTGGCCACAATGGACACATCGGCTTTAATGAGCCATGCGAATATTTTGCAAAAGGCACACACTGCGTAGACTTGACGCAGAGCACGATCGATGCCAATACGCGTTTCTTTGCAAGCGCGGACATGGTGCCAAAACAGGCATACACGATGGGCATCCAGACGATCATGAGTGCAAAGAAAATTGTTGTCGTAGTCAGCGGCGCGGACAAAGCGGACATTGTGCAAAAAGCCTTTTTTGGCCCTGTAACGCCTATGGTGCCCGCTTCCATCCTGCAGATGCATCCTGACGTTATTGTTGTCGTAGATGCTGCCGCATCTTCTAAAATTTAAAAACTTGGAATGGAGATTATCATGATACTGAAAAATGGAACTGTTTTTACAAAAGACGCGGCATGGAAAACGCTCGATATTTCCATTTCCGGTACAGATATTGCCGGTTTATCAGACGGCTTTAACGGCGCTGCCGATGCAGAAACGATCGATGCTTCCGGCTGCTATGTCATTGCGGGGCTTACCGACATCCATTTCCACGGCTGCGTCGGCTATGACTTTTGCGACGGCACAGACGAAGCAATTTCTGCGATGGCAGCCTATGAGCTTGCAAACGGCGTTACAACCATCTGCCCTGCCACAATGACACTATCCGAAGAAACGCTTGCCGGCATATGCGAAAATGCTGCCAGGTATGTGAAAACGGCACGGGAAAAAGAAGCCTCCCTTGTAGGCATCAATCTGGAAGGGCCGTTTTTATCGTATGCAAAACGCGGTGCGCAAAATCCCGAATACTTGCACAAACCGGACGCTGCCATGCTGCAAAGGCTGCAGGAAAAAGCGGGCGGCCTGGCCAAGCTCGTTTCCATCGCCCCGGAAGAAGAGGGCGCCATGGAATGCATTCAGGCGTTAAAAGACGACTTCGTTTTCTCTATCGCGCATACAACGGCAGACTATGGACAAGCTATGGCTGCATTTGAAGCGGGCGCAAAACATGTCACGCATTTATATAATGCCATGCCGCCATTCTCTCATAGGGAGCCGGGCGTAATCGGTGCGGCATTTGATGCAAAAGGCAGCGAAGTCGAGCTCATCTGCGACGGCATCCACATTGCCCCAAGCGTTGTACGCGCTACGTTCCAGCTTTTTGGCGATGACAGGATCATCCTTGTCAGCGACAGCATGATGGCAACCGGCATGCCTGACGGCACTTATGCCCTTGGCGGACAGCCGGTCATTGTCAAAGGCAACCTTGCCACGCTAGAAAGCGGCACGATTGCGGGCAGTGCGACCAACCTGATGGACTGCATGCGCATTGCCGTTACAAAAATGGGCATTCCGCTAGAGAGCGCCATCAAGGCCGCCACCATCAATCCGGCAAAATCCATCGGCATTGACAGCGCCTATGGCACGCTCGAAGCCGGGAAACGCGCCAACATCGTCATTTTAAACAAAGATTTATCCATCCGGCACATTATCAAAGACGGGAAATTGGTATCTTAAAAGCACAAGGGGGCTGTCTATTTCCGACAGCCCCTGCTTGATTTCTTATGCATTTTTCCCGCAGCACTTTTTATATTTTTTGCCGCTGCCGCACGGGCACGGGTCGTTAGGGTAAATCTTGTCCTCTTTTACAACTGTAGTTGAGAGTTTTTGCTCTTTATACAGCTCTTTCCTTTTTTCTTCGTCAAAAATCCCCTCCCACTCTTCCAGTCCATAAAGCCAGTCCGCGCTTGCAGCGACCATATTTTTATACAGCCGTTCCACATCAAAGCCAAGGTTTACCAGCGTATCTTCTTCCATTTCCTCAATGGGGTTTGGCACCTTTAGGCTGTCGTTGATTCCATCCAGAAAACCTGTCATGATCATAATGTCTACCTGAAATTTCTCCGCAAGCTCTTTGACCGTGCCTGTCACGGTTTCCTGCGGCATCTTTAAAATCTGTGCGTAAATCTCTTTTTCCTTGTCAAAATATGCCTTCCAAAGCCGCTGTAAATCCCCTTTGTTTGCCTTTTCAGAATATGCCTTATCTCTCCATTGTTTTAATAATGCCATTGTTCTCTCCATTCCTGCGCCGGTATGCCGCGCAAGCGTTTTCCTTTCTTTTATCTGTTTTCCAATGCTTTTGTAATGTCTGCAATCATGTCCACAAGTGCAGCCCTCGCAGCGTCCCCGAAATTTTCTGCGCCAAAGCGCCTATACGCTTCCTGCTTGTATGCCGCGATAATGCCCCTGGAAGAATTGACGAGCGCGCCAAGCCCGTCTTTGTCAAAAAACGGAAGCAGATCCGTTCCTTTGCCGCCCTGCGCCCCATACCCTGGCACTAAAATATAGGCTTTTGGCATAATCTTACGCAGCGTTTCCCCCATCTTTGGGTAAGTCGCGCCGACAACCGCACCGACATAACTGTAACGCTCTCCCATATGTCCTGCACCCCACTCTGCCACTTTTTCACCGACAAGCTCATACAGCGGCCGGCCGTCCACAAGTTTATCCTGAAACTCGCCGCTGCTTGGGTTGGATGTTTTAACGAGGACAAAAATCCCTTTTTTCTCTTCTTTTGCTATTTCGATAAATGGCTGCACGCTGTCAGTGCCCATATAAGGATTGACTGTAACAAAATCTTCATCAAAGCCGCGAAAACGGCTGTTTCCTATCATAACGCTGCCAAGGTGCCCTGCCGCATATGCCTGCGACGTAGTACCGATATCGCCCCGTTTAATGTCGCCAACGACAAGCAGCCCTTTTTTCCTGCAATACGCCACAGTCTTTTCAAACGCTTTCATGCCTTCTATGCCAAACTGCTCATACATGGCAATCTGCGGCTTCACTGCCGGAATCAGGTCATAGGTATTGTCAATGATCCCTTTATTAAACTGCCATACCGCTTCTGCGGCTCCTTCTGGCGTTTCCCCAAATCCGGCATAGGCTTTCTCTACAATGTGCGCCGGGATATAAGAAAGCATTGGATCTAACCCTACCGTAACCGGCGCTTTCGTCTGCCTTATCTTTTCTACTAATTTGTTGATCATAATCACTATGCCCCTGACTTTACACAAGCACGCTTTTGCAGCTGTCCGCATATTGCTTGATATTGGACGCGTTGGCGTACTTTTTATGCTGGCTCCCATTGACAACAACAAGCGTCGGCGCCTGCATCACGCCGTAGCGGGACGCCAGTTCCATATTTTCCTCTGCATCGATCAAAATATAAGGAATCTCCTGCATGTATTCTTTTGCCATGCTGCAGTTTGGGCATCGTTTCGTTGTAAAAAGATAACGGAAATTTTCCGGCATCCCTACGGCAATTTCCGCATCCTGCGCATAGCCGGAGAGCGTGACAATGCTTGCCATCGGCTTCTTTAAACAGGAATCTGCCACGTCGTACTCTGTCCGGTTGGCGTATTCTTGCAATTTGCCGTCATTCCAGTTTTGCACCGGCCGGTAGTAGCCTGTGATGCGGCTGTAAACTTCTGTCTTTTTGCCGCACTTTGGACATGCCATCTGCTCGCCGTCCAAATACCCGTGCACTTTGCATATTGAGTATGTCGGAGACAATGTATAATACGGCAGCCTGTAATTTTCTGCAATCGCCCGGACAAGTTTTGCCGCCGACCGCCAGTCAGGCAGCTTCTCCCCAAGGAAAGCATGGAAAACCGTGCCCGATGTATAAAGCGTCTGCAAATCGTCCTGGATATCCAGTGCGTCAAAAATATCCGTTGTATAATCTACCGGCAGATGGGAGGAATTGGTATAATACGGGGTATCCCCTTTTTTCCCTGCTGTCTTGATCGCCGGCCATTTCTCTTTATCATGTTTTGCAAGGCGGTACGTCGTACTCTCTGCGGGCGTTGCCTCCAGATTGTACAAATCGCCATACTGTTCCTGATAATCGGAGAGGCGGTTTCGCATATGGTGCAGCACTTTTTTCGTAAATTCCTGCGTTTTCTTATGCGACATGTCTAAGCGCAGCCAGTTTGCATTTAAGCCCGCTTCGTTCATCCCAATCAGGCCGATCGTGGAAAAATGATTGTCAAAAGAGCCAAGATAACGCTTTGTATAAGGGTAGAGCCCTTCTTCCATCAGCCTGGAAATGACGGTCCGCTTAATATGAAGGGAACGCGCCGCAATATCCATCTGCCTGTTTAGCCGCCTGAAAAAATCATCCTCGTTGGACGATAAATACGCAATCCTTGGCATATTGACCGTGACAACGCCGACACTCCCCGTGCTCTCGCCAGAGCCAAAAAAGCCCCCCGTCTTTTTGCGAAGCTCCCGCAAATCCAAGCGAAGGCGGCAGCACATCGAGCGCACATCGCCCGGCTCCATGTCGGAGTTGATATAATTGGAAAAATAGGGCGTGCCGTATTTTGCCGTCATCTCAAACAGCAGACGGTTGTTCTCGTTGTCCGACCAGTCAAAGCTGTCCGTAATAGAGTACGTCGGAATCGGATACTGAAAACCCCGGCCGTTGGCATCCCCTTCGATCATCGTTTCAATAAATGCCTTGTTGATCATATCCATTTCGGCCTTGCAGTCCTCGTATGTGAAATCCATCTCTTTGCCGCCAACGATCGCCGGAAGTTTCGCCAGATCGCCCGGCACAGTCCAGTCGAGCGTAATGTTGGAAAACGGCGCCTGCGTCCCCCAGCGGCTTGGCGTGTTCACGCCATAAATAAACGCCTCAATGCATTTTTTCACTTCTGCATAAGAAAGATTGTCTACTTTTACAAACGGCGCCAAATATGTGTCAAAAGAAGAAAAGGCCTGTGCGCCTGCCCATTCGTTTTGCATGATGCCAAGGAAATTTACCATCTGGTTGCACAGTACGGATAGATGTTTTGCGGGGGCGGACGTAATTTTGCCCGTAATGCCGCCCAGCCCTTCTTTGATCAGCTGCTTTAGCGACCAGCCCGCACAGTAGCCTGTCAGCATGGAAAGGTCGTGGATATGGAGATCCGCGTTCCTGTGCGCTTCCGCAATTTCTTCATCATATATTTCAGAAAGCCAATAATTGGCCGTTACGGCGCCGGAATTGCTTAAGATCAGCCCGCCTACCGAATAGGTGACGGTAGAATTTTCTTTGACCCGCCAGTCCTCTACCTTCACATAACTGTTGACAACGTCCTTGTAATCGAGAATGGTTGACTTCATCGCACGCATTTTCTCGCGCTGTTTCCGATACAGGATATACGCCTTCGCCGCTTCCACATAGCCTGCCTGCTCTAAAATTTTCTCTACGCTGTCTTGTATATCTTCCACATGAACGCCGTTGTTTTTAATTTTCGCCTGAAAATCCGCCGTTACACGCAGTGCAAGCATATCGACGATATCATTATTATAATACACGTCCGTCGCATTGAATGCTTTCATAATCGCGTCGCTAATTTTGGTTAACGTAAAATCCGCGCTTTCCCCTTCTCTTTTGACCACTCGAAACATTGCCCTATCTCCTTCCCGCCAATTCACGGCATATACTGATTGTATCACCCTCTCTTAGGAAAGTCAACACAAAAACACTATATCTTGTGTTTACATAATCAGTATACATAAGATATAGTGTTTGAATAGTTCCAACAATTATGATAATTCCGGCATATCCGCTTATCTTGTCTTTAAAAATTCATATTCCCGCTGTGCGCCCGTATCGTCCGGGTAGAGTTTGCAATAGGTTTCCATGAGCACTGCCGCCTTTTTAAAGTCTCCCAAGTATTCATATGCCACAATCTCATTAAACTGCAGTTTCTGGCCAAACGCATTATTTTCTATGGCAAGCCCCGACTGGAACGCGGTAAGCGCCGCCTCATAGTCCCCCACTTTCATTTTGCATAGGCCAAGCTGGTTGTAAATCTCCGGCTGCACTTCGTCCTGCGCAAGATAATTCGTATAAACGCTTGCGGCATAATTATAATCCCCTAGCGCCTCATACGTCCTGCCAAGCAGGAGTATCGTGTCCGCGTTTTTATTGTCCCGCACCTGCTCTAGCAGATTCCTGGCGCGTTCATAATCTTCCATATAATAAGCGATCCTGCCCCTGTCATAGCCGCTCATAGTGCTCTCGCCCCGCTCTAGCGCCGCCTGCAGGTATGCCGTCCCATTTTCTTTATATCCGTTATCCGCTAGCGCACAGTGCACATTGACTAGCATGGCATAGTCTTCTGGCTGCAACGACAGTGCCTCATCAAAATCCGCCATGGCGCCCTTTAAGTCATTTTGGTCTAATTTGACAATGCCGCGCATGTAATAAGCCGCTGTTTCCTTTGGACGCAGGGCAAGAATTGCATCATACACGCCGATCGCTTTTTTTAAGTCCCCGTCCTTATAATAAGCCGCCGCCAGATAGTAATTGACGTCATAATCCAGCTCCGTTATCAAAATGCGGCTGTAGGAAAGCGCCTTTTCAAAAGACGCAGCTGCCTCCCCATAGCGGGAAAGCCCCATATAGGCAATTCCCTCGCCCCGGTATACCGCTTCTAGCTCCTCCCCGTTTAAGGCGGCTTTCTCAAAATGCCCAAGCGCCGTTTCATAATCAAGCGTCTGTACTGCCGCCATCCCAAGGTCTGTATTCTCATGGCTTTGCTTCATGCTGCATCCGGTGCACAAAAACGCCGCCAGCAGCATGCCTGTCAAAAGGCCGGTTTTTCTTTGCATCATATGTATCTCCCCTATGCGCCCGCATGGATAAATTTCCTTGCGCGCCCGTGCGCATAAAACGTAAAAACCACCGCATCTTTGCGGTGGCCACAATCTGACATAGCGAGAGGGGGATTTGAACCCTCGACACTACGGGTATGAA
>QLIP01068871.1_pt1 | contig 10992 bp, 7 predicted proteins | sample 1769771 | NCBI WGS metagenome assembly QLIP01 (sample SAMN09428762, study PRJNA476227) | Gut metagenome, whole genome shotgun sequencing project. | isolation source: cecum | host: Rhizomys sinensis | place: China: Jinsha town of Minqing, Fujian Province | collected 2013-09-23
GCGACATCGTCCTGCTTCAATGCCGAATAAGCGAAGAATATCCCAACTGGGGCGAACTCAAAGACCCCATAATCACCAAGGTAATCCCTGCAACAGAATGATACAACTACGCGACTATCAACAAGACATAGCCCTCCGAGCTTCCGCCCTACTCAAAAAGCACCGCATCGCCTACTTGGCTATGGAGTGCCGTACTGGCAAAACACTTACCGCACTGGCTGCTGCGAATATGTTTGGCGCATTGTCCGTACTGGTGGTGTCAAAGCTCAAAGCGCTCCCGAGCATCCAATCCGATTATCAGCTGCTCAAACCTCGCTTCTCTCTCGACACTATCAACTACGAGTCAGTTCACAAGGCGACTGGACGTTACGACCTCATAATACTTGACGAGGCGCACTCACTTGGCTCATTCCCCAAACCAAGCCAACGCGCCAAGGCTATCAAGGTCTTCTGCAAGAACAAGCCGATAATATACCTTTCAGGAACCCCCTCACCAGAGTCTTTTTCGCAACTCTACCACCAGTTTTGGGTTAGTTCCTACTCGCCTTTTGCCCGATATATCAACTTCTATAAATGGGCTAAGACGTTCACCCACCCCATGCAGCGAGTAATAAACGGCCACCAAGTCAACGATTACAGCCACGCTCGCAAGGACTTGATAGACCCGATGATTAAGCACCTATTCATTGACTACACCCAAGAGGAAGCTGGCTTTGATACCAAAATCAACGAGCATATCCTCGAAGTGAAGATGCATGACTGGACGCGCAATGCTATCAATCAACTGCGCCACGATAAGCTCCTGCACTGGGAGGACGTAGACGTGCTCGGTGACACTCCAGCTAAACTCCTCTCTAAGCTGCACCAACTATCCTCGGGCAGCGTGATAGACGAAATGGGCAGACATATAGTCACCGACTACTCCAAGGCGCAATATATTCGCAGCCGATTTGAGGGCAAGAAGATTGCTATATTCTACGTGTACCAATCCGAGGCGGAACTGCTGCGCAATATATTCCCCAATTGGACTGACATACCCGAAGTATTTCAGGCGACCTCCGACAAGTCCATGGTGTTTATCGGTCAGGTGCGCAGCGCGCGCGAAGGAGTGCGACTGGACTTAGCTGACGCACTGATATTCTACAATCTTGAATACTCCTACCTCAGCTATGAACAAGGCAAGAACAGACTATCCTCCAAGGAGCGCAGCAAGCCGGCCGACATCTACTTCGCCGTGTCGGACTGTGGCATCGAAAACGATATACTGGAAGCCGTGCGAGGTAAGCAGGACTTCACCGCATCTTTTTACAGACATAAATATGGTAAACTCTAACCTTCTGGAAAGCGAAATACAGCGCAAAATAATCAAGCGGTTTCAGGAACAAGGTTATATGGTGGTTAAAATCATTCAGTGCACCGCCAATGGTTTCCCCGACTTGATGCTACTCAAAGATGGCAAGGCTCGGTTCATCGAGGTCAAACGACCAGGGGAGCAGCCGCGTCCATTGCAGGTCTACCGCATACAGCAACTCCGCCAACTCGGTTTTCAAGTGGAAGTGCTGGATAAATAAGCATAATCGATACCGTAATCATAATAGGAGCGCACACTGCCGTGGTGGTAGGGTGCGCTCCGACTTTTTATTGACCTGTGAGGCTATCCTTGTGGGGCCTGCAGGTTCACCACCACCGGCTGCCCGCAGTGAGGACATACGGCTGTAGTATCGAGCTTGCAACTGCACTCCTCGCCAATGAGTTCAGATACCGAGCAACCAATAATGGCGGCTATCTCCCTGAGGGTGTCTATGGTTGGGTTGTTTGTCTTGATTATCCCATTGAGGGCTTGCAGGGATATACCCTTATCTTCCTCCGATGTGGAGAGTTTGTTGGTCATTTGGCTTGCAACTTCTGTCAGCGTAAAACCGCGAGCCTTGATAGCGTTTCTTAAATCCATAGGGGAAGGGGCAAGTTGTGGAGGCGTGTTAAGACTGTTCCCCACAGAAGGACATACTGACCCCACGCTCCCTGCTGGCTCATCAGCCACCAGTTCTGGAAGCGTAACGCCGATTATATCCGCTATCTCTTTGAGAGTGCCTATTGTGGGATTGTTGTTGAGAATGGTCGATAGCGACCCCTGCGACATGCCAACCTTGTTGTTGCGCTTGTTGGTCAGTCGCTCTGCAACTTGCGCAATAGTGAAACCTTTGCGCCTGATTACTTTCTGAATATTCATTGTATTTATAATAATAAATAGGTATGCAAAGTTAGACATATTTCAATAAACCACCAAATTTTTGCACGAAATATTTAACCTTATAAATATTAAACTTTGTAAATATTTGATTATTAAATGCTTAACATTATTTACAATTTTATCACATTACAATATTGTTACAATTCAATTAAAATGAGCACAAATATTTGGTAATATCTAGAATAATCTATAACTTTGTCCCCGTCAAACGACAAAAGAACCTACTCAACTACTCACTTATTCATTCACTTCTAATTTTCTTTGCTTTATGAAAACTCTGCTTGAAAGTATCAACGAAATCAAAAACGCTAACACCAGCCGCGCTGCAAAACGCGCTGCTCTGGTCAGCTTGGGCTTAATGCCCTACGAAGTCACAAACCTGATGAAATCGTTTGTGACGACCACCGACAGCCCTGCTCGCTCTCGCGTGAATTTCACCTTTGGCGTAGAGATTGAGTGTGGTGTGCATCGTACCGCCCTGCAATCTGCTGCTGCCAACACTGGCCTGAATTACCGCTACGAGGGCTACAACCACAACGACAACATTCAGCACTTCAAGTTCGTGCCCGACGGCTCTGTGCGACACTACGATGAGCACAACCACAATATCGGCATTGAGTGCGTAAGCCCTGTGCTTAAAGGCGCAAGTGGGCGTAAGGCTCTCAAAGCCTGCTGCGACACCCTCAACGCTGCTGGTGCGGTAGTCAACAAGACTTGCGGTCTGCACGTGCATATCGGTGCTGCCGACCTCACCGAACAAGCATACGCTAACGTATTCTACAACTACGCCCAACTTGAACTGCTGATTGATAGTTTCATGGCACCAAGCCGCCGACGCAATGCAAACGGCTACTGCAAGTCAATCAACGACAAGGCGGCTCGTCTGGCTACCTGCACTACTCGCGAAGATGTGCAACGCGTGCTGCGCTTCGACCGCTACCACAAGGTGAACCCTCAATCATGGCACGCCCACAAAACGATTGAGTTTCGCCACCACCAAGGCTCAACCTGCTTTGAAAAAATCGATATGTGGGTACGCTTCTGTGGTAAACTCGTAGAATGGTCTAAAACCAACCGACTGACCTCTGAGGTCTATACCCTCGATGAGATGCCTTTTCTCACCGCTGATGAGAAACGATACATTAAGGCTCGCCAAGAGTTCTTTGCCACTCAAATGGCCAACGTGGCGTAACACCCACCACTGGGGCTTAGCGGTTATGACACCGCCACCGCTAAGCCCTTAAAATCACCGCTAAATTATTCAAAAAAAACAAACCTATGTGTGTAATCATTGTTAAGCCTGCTGGCGTTGCTATGCCCTCAACCGACATTCTACGCGCTGCTGCTATTGCCAACCCTCACGGCTTTGGCTTCGCTACCCCCAATCACGTCTACAAAAATCTGCGCTACGATAAGTTTATCGACAAGCTCTCAAAAGTGCCTGCTTCTATGCCGTGCATCATGCACTTTCGCTACGCCACCCACGGCTCAGTCAAGCAATCTAACTGCCACCCATTCAGACGTGGCGACCTGATTTTCGCCCACAATGGTGTGTTGAGTATTCAGCCGTTGGGCGACATGACAGACTCTGAAACTTGCCTTCAACAAGTCGTTGCACCTGCCGTGCATAAGTTCGGGCTTGATAGCCAACAAGCCGAAAGTATTATCAATGAGGCTCGCGAAGGCTCGCGCTTCGCTATAATGCAAGAAAGCAGTGTAAGGCTCTATGGCGACTTTAAACTCGCTAATGACGGCTGCTACTACTCTAACTTTAACTTTCGCTATGCGCTGAAATACGCATAGCGAAAACCACAAACAAAACCTAACATAAATCAACCATAAGCAAAGCAAGAAGATGAGCGTTAACCGTGCGTGAGCATAGTTAACGTTTTTTTGTGACTTTTGGCCGTAAGTCGTGGTTTTCTGTATTAGTTGACTTGCAGTGTGCCTGCATCTGCTTATTTTCGCGCTATGACACAAACTACCGTAACACTCAATCCACCGGTGGGCAATCGTAATAGCCCAATTACATTACCCATAGACAAAGGCTCTAAGCGCGTGTTTCAGTTGATGAAAGAAGATTATATTCTTGTCAAAGTAACGCTCGCTGAACCGCTGAATATTGGTTTGGGTTGGTATACTGATGAATTTGAGGGGCGCCGCTTTGAAATCGTAGACTTGTCGGCCGGCTCTATTAACGCCCAAACTGGCGCATATGAGTACGATTTAAGACTTGACGCGCAATATTATAAGTTCAAGCATAAGCTGATGAAGTTGAACCCCACTATCGGGGCGCATGAAACCGCTTGGACTTTCACTGCTGACCTGCTCGGCCACTTAGAACAGATACTCTGGAACCTTAACGCCTACGCTCCGTCAGAGTCTGCTACCTCTGATGACGAAGTCGAAGAAGATACCAAAGACACGAACCTTAATTCGGGTTTTCTGTACAATGGTCGGCGCAGGTGGAGCAGTAGCCTATATGAACCAGGCACTCCGCCCGCAATCATTCCCACCAAGAACATAGCCAAGTCGCTCTCCTACTCCTCCACCAACGTCATAGACGCAATTAACCAGTTGGCGCAAGAGTACGATGTGGAGTGGTGGTTTGAGGGGCACACCCTGCGCATGGGCAAGTGCGAGCGCGGTCAAGTAGTGACCATCAATCACGAGAATGCGCTGATTAGCCACTCTACCTCCTCGGAGCGTAAGGCCACGCGCATCTACGCCTACGGCTCTACGCGCAACATTCCAGGCAACTACCGCAAGAAACTCCTATTTGACCTCAACCAATGCAGTGTAAAAGAAATGGGTGACAAGGTTGTGATTGATTTCTGTGACTACAACCGCAAACTTGACCCCGAACAGCATTTGTTTGGCAAGGACAAGGTAACAGAACCAGTAGCAAAGTCCAACCTCAAAGACTACTCCTGCGCTAATAAGACGCTAACCGTCAATCAGGGAGTTAGCGGAGAGGGCGACGGCATTTATTTGGAAAGCGAAACTGGCACAAAGGTAGGTGAATTGGAGGCCAACGTATTCGTGGGTTATGTTATATTTGAGGGAACGCAGAAACCAATCTACGAAACGCGTAAAATTGCAATCACAGAGCGTTATGGCCTCTGGGCAGATGCAATACACAAACGCCCCTATTTCCCTGCTGGCACATTGCTTATTGAGGGCTGTTCTATTCCTAACCAAGGGTATATCAAGGTTGTTGACTCCGACTTAGCGAATAATTGGCATAGATATTATAGCGATGACGGCAAAAAGAAGACTTACTTGGAGCTGAACCTATGGATAAGGTGTTACAAGGCGGAGTATGACGAGGCTACCAAGATTTATAAAGCGTCTAATGAATACCACGAGGCCTACACAACCCTTAGCAGCCAGGAGCTGACTGGAGATAAATTTAATACGGCGTTGACACTTCGGGCTAATAATGTGACTTCCGTGCAATTGCCGTACAATTGCGCTTATGTACACATCTATCCATACATCTCTGCCAAGGTTGTGAGTGAGGGGTCTGTGCGTAATCAGGAAGTCCAAATTGAAGTAAACAACTACAAGGTGGAACTCTTTGCCCGTTCGGGCGAAGTGACCACCGCGAGCCGTACCGCAAGCAAATCTGAGGGTAGCGCGTTGAAGTTCTATCCAACTCTGCCTGCCGAAGAGTTACCCAAGGACAGCCTGTGCGACCAGTACTCAAAGTATTATGACGACTACGAAAAAGCGAAAGCAGCTTACGAAGAACTTCCCAACCCTGAGAATATCCCAGCCGAGGCCGAAGCAGCGAGCAAGACTTATGACGAGGCACAGAATTATTACAATGACCACTATGATGACCCAGAGGCAAAAATCAAGTTCGAGGCTGCCCAAAAGCGGTATAACGATGCTTGCGCCAACCTGCAAGCACTCCGTGCCTACGAAACCGCCCTGAAAAACTGGAACAAAGTGCAAGCCACGTATGAGGAGGTACGCGCTAAGTATGAGGAGATACGCCAGAACGGCTTAGACGTAACACTCAACCCCGACCACCAACTACGCGACCAAGACCACAATCTACGTATCACCGCCGTCGGAACTGTGGGAAGCAATTTGCAGGCTCTTGCAGGCATATTTAAACAGGGCGTGAAATCAGGCATGCCATTCCGCATAGAGGGGCTGTTTGAAGCCACCGTGCCGTGGGCGTACTTTACCCCCAAGTACTCGCTGGGCGACAAAAATAGCCTTGCCCTCAACTCCATAGTCAACAAGCAGTTACTTCTGCCTGAGGCCGTTCCTAACTCTAATCCTCCAATACCACTAAACGGATATATCGATATTGGTGAAAACATCACAGACGATGATGCAATAGAGGACGTAGTGACCTTTGAGGACATATACCCCACCACCGAAAGTCGTATGACCGAGGTGTACCTTTCGTCCGACAAGTACGAAGATACGGAGGCTAACGGTAACAGCGATAAACCGATTGTCACGGAGTGGTATCCCTACCGCTTCAAGTGCGACACTTTCCAGTCCAACGTGCTTGGCTCTCGCCCATTCAGTCCGATGTATCTCACTGGCGAAGACCTATCCATAGTGTTTCTCCTGCCTGACAACAAGCCAACAGAGGAGGGCGGGGAGGCTATGCAAGCAGGCAAAAACCTCCTTGCAGGTATGACTTTTCGCGTAAGGCATATCTCTGGCACTGATGAGTTTGAGATAATCCGCGATGATGAGACCAAGCTGCCTAATGCGGTACTGCACCCCACCGAGGGCGACCGTTTTGCCTTTGTCAATATCAACATAGCCATGCTTGATGCTGAACTTGTACAGAAAGCCGAGAACAAACTCTACGAGGAAGCAATTAAGTACATTGAGAAGAAGAACAAAGATAACTCCACCTATACGGCTAAACTCTACTGCGACGTTGCTAAGCAGTGGCAAGAGGCAGCCGAGGGTGGGAGTTTCAACTATGGCTCGTTTGCTAACTATCTCCTTGGGCGCAAGGTGAAATTAGAGTCAGCACTCTACTTCCCCGACTACGTCAAGAGCACGCGTATGTCGCGCATCTTGGGATTTGAGTTGCCATTGGATTACCCCTACGATAACCCTACCTTGACCATAGGAGAGAAAGGTGAATACTCACGCTTGGGCGAAATTGAGGATAAGATTGACAGCATTGGTGCAGCCGCAGGTCGGGTTGCTTCTACTGCTGGTAACACTATGGGTGGCAGCGGTGTCGGTGGTAATCGAGTACAGATACTTGCCACAGGAAACACCGCCAAGCCGACTGATGAGAATGTATTCTCCGCCCTGCGCTCCCAGCTTGAGTTTATGCTTGCCTCTGCGGTGCAGAAGGTCAAGTACATTTGGCACTTTCTGCGCGGTTTGACCGTAGGCGAGTATGTCAAAGGGCTAAGCGGTGCGGCTATCACGGAGGAGGGTGATGCAGAGATGCGCTCAGCCGTAATGCGCAAGTCGCTGCAAGTAGGCCAGCAGTTTGTAGCCGGTGATAACGGCTGCAAGATTTGGGAAGATGAGTTTGGCAATGCACACTTGCAGGTGGACTTTGCCGAAGTAACCAAGAAAGCGACCTTTGCCGAGTTAGAGATTAAAAAACTCACCCATTCGGGGGGCGTGATAATCCTCTCGCCTGCCTCTATGGAGGCCGATGAGGTTGTAGTACTGTCCAATGGCGACTACAAGATTTACAGCAAAGCCTCCGACCCACAGAACCCAAGCAAGACCATTGACAACCAGTTCCAAGAGTATGACCTTGCACGCTGTCAGACTTTCAACGTGCGGGCAGGGACAACCGCCAACGCTGGCAATCGCTATTACTGGCGTGCCGTGGTGGAAGCAGGCCAAGAAACCAATGGCGAAGTGACGCGCAACTATATCGTGCTCTCCAAGGACGACTGCGACCCTGCAATGAGCAACGATGCACCATGCAGCGGTGACTCCATAGTTATGTTTGGCAACAAGCGCAATCGTATGCGCCAAAACCTCGTCATCATATCCTCCTATGGCGCAGACGCGCCCTCTATCCGCCAATACCAAGGCATCAACACCTACTCCTTACCTGCGGATAAACTCCAAACCTGCATTTCGCCCAATGGCAATAAGTTCTGTGGTGAGTTCAGTGTGGAGGTGAATGGTGAAACACAACCGCTCCAAGAGTTCCTATCCGAACGAGGCATATCCTACACTATGACTGGCAAATGTGAGGAGCGAGAGGGCGACAACGTGTTCTACGTTACCCCATATCGCATCAAGGACGGAGCAATGCAGGAACTTTACCTTGCTTTGGGCGACAAGACTTTCGCCATCGTTAATGGTCTGCCGCTACGCGTTGGAGATAACTTCGCGCTCCTTTCTGGCAATTCTGTTGTCACCGCAGACAACACCTTATTGCAAGTGGGCAACAAGTTAATCCTCTTGTCGGGAACGGAGCCGCTTGTGTTCAGTATGACCTGCGAGTGCCTGAATAAAGAGGGTACTGTCATATACACCGATGTATGCAGTAACGGAACGCTTGTCATTGCGCCCAAACCTGAACTGTCTACTCCCGACCTAAGTACACCCAAGCCTCTGATGCGCAGTGCCTCCATAACGCAACCAGCGATAACGGTAGAACCTACTAAGCCTGGCGAGTCGGGACAACTGCAGTGTGCATTAGTCTACGCTGATGAGGTGGAGAACGTACGCTTTACGCTATACCGCGAGCAGGGTGGCACTAAGACCAAGTTGGCGGAGTGCGTGATTGACGGCTCTGCCAAACGACAAACCCTGCGCTCGGATTTTACCGTCAAAGCCGATGAGATTAAGCAGTCAGTATCAAGTCTGGACGGAAAGTACACCGAACTTAAAACCACCGTGGACGGCATTCGTTTCACCGTTTCTGACCCTGTGACGGGTTTACAATCTAAAATAGACCAAACATCGAGCGCGTTGGGAGTCTTCATTGAAAACACCAATAAAGGTTTAAGTAGCACTGGCATAAACATTACTACTGGCGAAATTACCCTCCAAGCCGAGAAAGTAAAGATACAAGGCAAAGATGAGAATAATGATGAAACTGAGGCTGTCTTGATATTTGAGAAGGACGGCACTATCAACGCCAGAAGGGTTATTGCCTACGACGCAAACGGCAAAAAAGTCGCTTCTATGAACGAGGAAAATGACGGTGCTTACCGCATCTACTACCCAGCGGAGGGAGACGAAGTTGCTGGCCCCCTCCGCCTGATATTCCAACCTGCCGACCTCGCAGCCGACATTATACAATACAAAGGGCGTGACGGCCAAGTATTATGGTCGTTAGGTGATAACGGATATAAGGAGAATACCGTGCTGCAAACGTGGTACAGCATTGAATTGGACGACCTGGGGACTTCGCTCGACAGTGATACGCCTTTTAACGGCCATAAAAAAGTCGCGGCCTATAAGGTGATTAATGGGAAGCAATCCATCTACACAACAGACACACCTGAAAGCAAAGTCGGGAGTAAACTGACATTTGTGGCAAATGGTTGGTATGGTTTCCCTATTGTGACTAACAACGGGCAACGAAGCCGTACTATTGGCTACATAGAAGGTGGCGAATTGGTAATTAATGGCTATTCCAATGAAGATAATTGGGAGGCTGAAAAGAAGCGCCTCCAAACTAAATACAATGACTTGAAATCATAATAACCTTAATATGACAGAAACAGACAAACAAGCAATAATCAACTCGATTGTATCGTCCGCAACTGACCTTGCGAGCGTTGAAGCAACCACAGACGTGGACTTCTTTGTGGCGTTGAAAGGCAACCTCCCCAAAAGAGTAAGCAAGAGCACTCTCTCCACCACTGCCGACCTGAACACCGCCAAAGCGGAGTTCACTTCAAAACTTGAAACCGCCCTGACTGCCAAGCAGGGGAACCTAACCACGGACACCAACCTCAAACTCGAAAATAACAAACTTAGTCTTACCCAAGCCACCAAGAGAGCCGCCTTTATTACCATGTGGAAGGAGGCTGGTGGCGATTATGACGAGGGAAAGGACAACGGCCAAGACGACTGTCCATGCTTCAAGATGAATGGCGTGGCAATATCCGCAGCACAAGCCGTGAAAACCTACCGCTTAGGGGCTTGCCGAGGTGGAGATGAAGCATATGGTGCTGAAAGCATTTACACGAATATCCCACGCACGTCATTAGCAGTTGCCCAGGATAACTTCTTGCGATATTGCGGGGTGCTACAAGTCGCTAACATTGCGCAAATCAAGTTAGGGAAAAACTCCTTTGGAGGCAGTAAGGAACTCACGACAATATTCAGCGGAACACCCAAAGGGGAGTCGTTTAATGAGAATGACGAGAAGAACAAAAACAATTTTGGCTCGCTTGACCACACCGCCCAAACTGGCAACCCTAAATCGTTTTTTTTAGAGAAATGTGGAAACCTCAAAGTAGTCAAAATCAAGTTGACCAACAGCGGAACAGGCGGTGACCTAACTCTTGACCTCCGCGACTCCCCCTATGTTGAAGAGGAAAGCCTCCACTGGATAATTAAAATGGCGCAACTGACAAACAGTAACGGCGCAACCACCCATATTATCGTCCACGACAACGTCTACGAGAACTATCTCGCCAACCCCTACCAAGGCGACACCGCCAACCACCCTATAAACATTTGCAAACCCTCAATCCACCCTGCATCATGACCACCATTCCACCCACCTTTCTCGTAGGCATCGGGCACCTGCTCGCGCA
>QLIP01019239.1_pt1 | contig 10974 bp, 7 predicted proteins | sample 1769771 | NCBI WGS metagenome assembly QLIP01 (sample SAMN09428762, study PRJNA476227) | Gut metagenome, whole genome shotgun sequencing project. | isolation source: cecum | host: Rhizomys sinensis | place: China: Jinsha town of Minqing, Fujian Province | collected 2013-09-23
AATACATAGGCGCCTTCAGGCGCAACTTTAAAAGCTTGTCTCACGCATAGGAGCAAAAGTCGCAAAACAGTTAATTATTAATATTTTTTTGTTCCTTGCTCCTTTGCGTGAGGCACTTTTTGACATGCTTAAAAGCATGTCTTCCGTTATGATTCGTTTCCAGCGTCGTCGTGTCAAATTACTTCTTTTCTCATGTAGGGATAGTTTTCGCATTTCATTTCTTGTGCTTTTGGTGTTTTGGTATAAAAAGCGAAAGGGGTTGGGTATAAGACCGAAATAGATATTTTTGTTATATAATTTGTAAGTAATTGGTTATTAGGGGCTTGCGGGGGGGTAAAACCGAGTTTTGGTTTCAAACCGAAAATAAAATTCAATTTTGTTCAAATTTTTATGTTAAAAAATTTGATTGAAATTTTAAAAAATTGTAATTTTGCGTCCTATTATCATATCTCATTAGAGAGATATCAAAAACATTTTATAGAACTTGCTTATCGCAGTATGAAGAGTCTGGTTTGCACATTATTAGGCATCATAATTGTTTGTGGCTGGTTCCCCGTTTACGGAGAAGTGGTCGCAACTAATAGTGTGTCTACGCGTGTCGAATTCAATGGCGCCTCTTCTGTAAGTTCTTCTTTAGCTATTACAAATACGACTTCATCTGTCGGAAGTTCCAATTTGACCAATTTGGGTCAGACCCCCCCCTATTTAAGTAGTTTAAATTCAGCTGTTTCGCAAAAATCAACCACAAAGGCGAAAAATAAATCAGCTATGTCGAGCAAGGCTCCGGAGAAGCCCATCGGCGATACCATCGCCGTGAGAATGTTCTTCCAGCAGGATATTTCAGATCTGGACTTCAGCTATATGGGTAACCGTCTGAATATCCAGAAGTTTGCCGAGCAGTTGCAGCGCCTTGAGAACAATCCATATGTCTCGATTGGTAATATTCTTATCACATCATCGGCATCGCCCGAGGGTCCTTACAAGCGTAACCAAAGTCTGGCATTGAATCGTGCTGAGCGTGCACGTAAGTTGCTGTTGGAGTATGCTCCTAATCTCAAAAGTCCGGTATCAATACGTCCGAAAACCATCAACTGGGATCTGTTGGTGCGTATGGTGACGCAAGATTCGTTAGTGCCGAATCGCAAGGAGGTGCTGGAGGTGTTGCGTACTGCGCCGGAGTTGAAGAAGGCGCCTAAGTTGAAGGCTCTGCGCGGCGGACGAGCGTGGAAGTATATGTACGATCGCTTCTTCCCCGAGATGCGTACCGGTGAGTTGCTTATCTGTAATTTCGAGGTGAAATTTGCGAAGGCCGATTCGCTGAAGATGGCCGGTGTTGTTGGTCCGGACTGTCGCGTGGCCAATCTCGAGCCGACGGAGATTAATTTTACTCAACTGCCGCGTTCGCCGAAACCCGTATTCGATTTTAATTCCGCATATTCACGTTCCAAGCTATATGTGTCGTTGTCAACAAATATGTTGTACGACCTCTTGCTTGTACCCAATATCGGGGCTGAGGTTTTTGAGCCTAACAGCCGCTTGTCGTTAGCGCTCAACTGGTGGTATGCCTGGTGGAACAGCGATCGCTTGAAATGGTATTGGCGCTATTATGGTGGCGATGTCGCTCTTCGCTGGTATTTCGGTGACGCCGCCAAGCAACAGCCCTTCTCGGGTCATCACCTCGGACTCTATGGCGAATATTATACCTACGACTTAGAGCTCGGAGGCAAGGGATATATGGGTGGCATTCCGCGAGGCACACTCTGGGATAAGGGTAACATTGCCTGTGGATTGGAGTATGGTTACTCTGTTCCGTTGACCGAGCGATTCAATCTCGACTTCATGATAGGTGTCGGATACAGCGGTGGCGAGCAGCGTCAGTATGTGCCGGCTCAGGGTGGTGAAGGATATGTATGGGAGCGAACCATACGCCGTAACTTCATTGGTCCGACCAAGGCGGGCGTAACGCTTGAGTGGTTGGTGAATTCGCGCAACACGAATTACCGCTGGAAGCAGAAAGGAGGCAGCAAATGATTCAGTTAAAAAGAATTGTGATGCCGCTACTGCTGTTGGTGCTGATGTTCGGACTCGGTTCCTGCCGACATAAGGATTTGATGGCACAATATCGACAGATGACAAAGATCCGACTCAATTTCGACTGGACCGATGCGCCGAATGCCAATCCCGAGGGTATGTGTGTATTCTTCTATCCGGTCGACGACAAGACACTGCCGATGCGTCGATACGACTTTGTGGGTCGCGAAGGTGGCGAAATTGAGATTGCCGTGGGTAAATATCGCGTTATTTGCTACAATAATGATACGGAGCAGATTCAGTTCCGCGGCATTCAGAGTTTTGATACGCACGAAGCATATACGCTTCCCTCTAATCTCTTTGCACCCGTATATGGCAATGCGACGCGCGAAACACCCCGAGCTCCTGGAGCGGAGGGGGAGATGGTGGTCGATACGCCCGATATGATGTGGGGATGTTCGTCGGTCGATATGACGGTGTCGACGCGTGGCGTGGTGTTGCACGCTCCCGCGGCATCGCGCACAACGGCAAATGTTAGCAAATTTGGCAATTACCGCTATCCCGAATATCGCAACGTTCAGCTAACGGCACCCAACGAGTTGACACTCTTCCCGCACGAGCAGATCTGTACATATTCGTACGAGATATTGAATGTCAAGAATCTGAACTTCGTAACGCAGATGTCGGCTACGCTTTGCGGCATGTCGCCGCATATGGGATTGGCGGGCGAGGTGCGAAGCTCCGAACCGGCCACCATCCCCGTGAAAGCTTATAAGGATGGAGAAAGCACAATTATTGGCGAATTCTATACGTTTGGCGATGATTATGAGATAGATGATGCGCATAAGCTGGTGCTTTACGTATGGTTTGAAAATGGTTTGAAATACTATTATACATTCAATGTCGAATCGCAGATTCACAATGCTCCCGATCGCATGCACGTGCATCTGAGACTGATGGGATTGGAATTCCCCACGCCGGTAAACGATGGTGGCGGATTTAAGCCCAGCGTCGAAGGTTGGGACGTGGTTTGGCAGGATGTGAAGATGTAAACAACTTCAATAGATGGATGTGAAGGAATTCGTGAAAAGAGAAAAAATTAGAACTACAATAACGAAATGAGAAGAGTAAACGACATATTAACAGTAATGGTGGCGCTGATGGTGCTGACTCTGACCTCGTGTATGAACAACGAGGAGATAGAGCGCAACCCGGAGGCTGCCGTTTCGTTTCGTGTGGTTTCTAATAAGGCCACTAAGGGCACGGAGCTGACCACAAGTTCGCTGACCAACTTCGATGTCAGGGCATATCGTACGGTCGACGGCACAACGAACGATGAGCTATTCTTTACCGGTGCACTGGAGGGAAGCAATGCTGCAGGCTGGAAATATCAGGGACATACCATGTTCTGGCCCGAGTCGAATGTTAATATCTTTTCGTTCGCACCCCAGGGCACCATTAACAGCGTTGTCGATGCTACAGGCGTAGAGGTGCCGAATTTTGTCGTTGATGGTGGCACCGACGTGGTCTATGCTATGAATGCCAACGAATCGGGTGCGAAACATATAGCCGACCCGGTGCAGTTGAATTTTCGTCATGCAATGTCGCAGATTGTGTTCCGTGTTTCGAACACTAACTGGCGACTCTATATCGAGATTTATGGAATCCGGATCGTCGGAATCAATAATACAGGTTCTTTTAGAGTAGAGAACAAGACTACCGATGCGGAGTCGAAAGGTGAGTGTGTATGGATCAATCAGTCTGCCTCCAAACCGATAAAGGAGGTGAGTTATACTGCTATGGAAACGCGCAATTCGGAGAATGTGGCTGTAATGCAAGAAAAGGCCGGGCAAACATTGTTCGAGGGAAATTTCGAAGGCGGTGTGTTGGGCGGCAACACCCCCGCCGGTCAGCCTGCCGAAACTTCTCCACTCTTCCTGATGCCTCAGATGTTGCCCACATGGAACGTATCGGCTAATCCGGATGGAACATATAAGTCCGACGGATCGGCACGAATTGAAATATTGTGTGTCATCAGGCAGAAATGTCTGCCTCTGTGGGACTGGGATCCGTGGCCCTGGATGAAGATATGGCCTCGCGAATCGACACCGGCCGATAAGTTGGTGAATGGAGCGGCCTGGGTAGCGATCCCGTTGACAAATCCGACTGAGGTGGTGAACGGCGAAACGGTCGAGGTGGGCTGGAAGCCCGGACGACGATATGTATATTCGCTCATCTTCGGTGATGGTGCAGGTTTCAATCCTGATTTGGATACTCCGTCACTTATCCCGGTTACATATAAGGTTGCGATTGGAAACTTCTCGGATGGTGGAACCTACGACGTACCGGAGAAACAATGAAGCTGTTTAAAATTATTTACTAATCTTAATAAAAAAATAAGTTTAAACAACTTCAATAAAAACAAAAATAGAGAAAAAAATAAAACAATAACAATAAATTTTTTGTAAACGATGAAAACTAAGCTTTCATTCTTAGGGCTTGCAGCCCTTGCGCTTGCATCATGTTCAAGCGACGAATTGATTGAGGTAAACGACGGACCGGAAATCAATTTCTCAGTAGTTACCAACAAAACTACCCGTGCTGAGTTGGTAAATAAAGACCTCAAGGAGTTCAAGGTTTGGGCGTACAAGACTACAGGCGAGTCTAAGACTTTCTTGAGCAATATCACATGCACAGGAAGTGGAAACGATTGGAAACTCAATGGTGGAACAATGTTCTGGCCGGAGGAGGCTCTCAACTTCTACATGTTGGCATCTTCAGAACTTGCAGAAGGTACGACTACAACTATCGCTCCTTCGATGTCGGCAGAATCTCAGACTGTTGCCTATACAGCAGGTGCAGGTGACGTTGATATGGTGTATGCCGTATGTAAGGACAAAACAAAAGCAGATCACATCGCAAAGCCTGTTAACGTAAATTTCCGTCACGCTCTTTCACAGATCGCGTTCCAGGTTGCCAATATCAACCCGAACCTCAAGATTACTGTCACAGGTATCAAGGTTGTTGGTGTAAACAATTCAGGTACATACTCTCTTACAGATGCTGCTGATACTTATCCTAACGCATCAGGAGTTAAGGGCGAAGGTGCTTGGGCAGTGACAGATAATGGCGAAGACGCTCGCAAGGCCATTTCTTATACTGCCTACACCAACGAAACTGGTATCGTATTGGAAGGTGTGTCAGATAAAGCCGCAAAGGCAGGTAGCTCGCTATTCCTGGTTCCGCAGACACTTCCGACTTGGACAGTGCAGAACGACAACGATGGAACATTCTCAGTTACAGGTGGTACAGCTCGTATTGAGGTTACATGTACTATTGAGCAGCTTGTAGGTGATGGAAATTATACAGTTATCTGGAACGGCCCTGTTGCTATCTCACTCAATGGTGATTCGAACAATAAGTGGTTGGAAGGTAAGAAGTATATCTACTCCTTGACATTCGGCGATGGTGCTGGTTATGATCCGAAACCGGAAGATCCTAATAACCCGACTCCGGCTATCGTTCCTATCAAGGCAAAGGTTAACGTTGAAGAATTCACTGAAGGTGGTACAATCAATGGTGAGGTTGTTCCCCCGGCAGCAAACTAATCAGATCAATCGCGCTTAACGATATCGGACGGATGATCGTGCGATATTGCAATCGCAAAGGATGAAGCATATGGAGATGTCCAACGAGGTTGGACATCTCCATAGGCTCCTCTTTTTTTCAAAAGCCTTTTTTTTATAATCACTCTCTTCCTTAATTATTGATATACTCTCTCTACTCATTATTTTACTCATACCCAGAGAGTTTTGCTCAGATTGAAACTGTCTCTCTTTGCATATCTCTCACTCTTCTCTTCTCTTACTCTTCTCCCTCTTCTATCCTCATTTAAAACAACAACATTTAGATTTTAGACTGGATTTTAACATTCAATCTCTATCATTTTAAGATGAACGCAATGCGAGTGTTTAAACACTTTTCAAAATATATTTATGCGCTTATGGGGGCAGCTGCAACCATGGGCGTGGCTACGTCGTGTATCGACGATATGATTTGGCGTAACGACCCTGCTGCAGGCGATGGCATTCGATTTGGTGTCACGGTCGATGGTAGTTGGCAAAAGTCGCGATCGCTGACTCGCTCGGGCAATGAGGCCACAGATTCGCTCATGGATAAGTTGGCTGCCGGTCCGTCGCACACCATCTCGGCGATGGAGGGCACAGTGGGCGGCAAGACGGTCTATATGCATACGATTGTTGACAGCTGGGATGCCGGTATCGCCAAGAACGTACAGGATGAGAACAGCACGAAGCCCAAGACGCGCGGCACAGTCGTAGCAGGCGAAGAGTATCCGATGTATCCCGAGTTCGGAATGTCGGCATACTATTATAGCGAGCCGTGGTCCGCGCCGCCGACAATTCAAGAAGCTTATAGTGGAATAAATTCTAACCACGGATATTTCTTGCCACCTAACCATCTGCGACAACAGAAGGTTGTGGGCTCAAATGGTCATTACGCCTTGACACCGCCGGCATTCTGGCCCGAGAAGGGTTTGGCGCGTGTGTTGGCATATGCGCCCTATTCCGATCCGAACATTGCATACTACAACGGTATTGACTGGGGACGCCCCTTCGGACCAGCGCTCGAGGTGACGGTGCCCGATAAGGTCGAAGATCAGCGCGATATCCTCATCGGCATGTCTGATGAATTAAACGTGGCAGACGTAACGGGTGAGGTTGATTTGAACTTTAAGCATGCCATGACCGGAATTCGATTCGCGATTGGCGACGATATGGTGAAATGTGTTATCGAGGAGATTACACTCACCAATATCTACAGTAAGGCATATCTATTCTATTCCTATTCGTGGGCAAATAATGGAATTCCGACTTGGGCTTCCCATCAGGCAACGAAAGATTTTACCATACGCCCTAATTTGGAGATTTCCGGCCCGCGCGAGGACCTTTACGAGAACCGATATGTGGATGGTGGCAATCTGTCGGAGATGCTGATAATGCTGCCGCAGACACCGCAACCTGACAGTAGGGTAATCTTTAAGATACGTCAGCGTCGTGCCGACGGCACGTTGGCCGAACAACCTGAATATATATCTCGCAAGTTGGATATGTATTGGGGTGCGGGACAGATTATAACATACCGACTGTCGTACGATGGTTGGTGGAACGGCGTGTACTGGAAGGACCGCTCAAATTCGGTGAATAGTGTTATAGCGGTCAGCAAGGATGGCACGTATACCGACTTTGTCGGATCAGGACCTTACGATCCGGAGAACCCTGACTTTTTGTGGTTTTTCGAGGCACCTCCGATTGAGTTACCTTATATCAGTTACAATGTTACGAATCAGAATGTGGGTATGCGTAATGTAGACTGCACATTGGAGTTTGATGAAATTGATGAGCATGGTGTGCATAAGGGTTGGAGTAGACTTCCGCCAGATTGGTTGTTCATTGATCCATCTAACTGTAAGACTATTGCAACTCGAAATGATCCCAATTCATACTATACCGGTGAAGGGTGTGAGGATTATAGTAAGAAATTCGTATTTGGTATTGCTCAGCGAATTGAAGATGATCAATTGACTTGGAGTATGGACGATGTTATCTACCAGACTCCTCCAAAAGGTTCGCAAGAAACACCATATAATTTAGCGAGTGCGAACGGTGGATATGGTGGTGGCTACTCCGACCCAAGCGGCTCGCAATATCAAAATACGGGTATTAATACCACCGCAAACTGCTATATGATTGCAGGTCCGGGTTGGTATATGTTCCCATGTGTATATGGCAATGCTATTACGCGCGGCTTGGATAATGTTGATGCCTACGACCCGGCTCGCAATAATGCAGGTGTGCGCACTGCCGGTCCGGGTGTATTAAAGACCTTTGTTAATCACCTCGGCAACGGCATAACACATCCTATCATCAAGAAGAATACCGGATGCTCTAATCTTGTCGGCTGTAAGCTGGTATGGACCGATACGGAGACAATGATTACGAATATGGAGTATCTTCCGAATGCCTACAATGGCGTAGGCGGTATCCGTTTCTATGTCCCAGTGGGTGAAGATATGAGCACAGAACCTCATTTTAAGATGGGTAAAAATCAGGGAAATAGTGTCCTTGCATTGAAGGATAGCAACGGTGCTACAGTATGGAGTTGGCATATCTGGGTGACTCCCGTCGCTACTAATCCTAAATCATTGACCGATATTCAAAATAAGGCCGGTGAAACATATAAGATGATGGCGATTAATTTAGGATGGATCTCCACTGGAGAATTCACTGTTTATCGACCAAGATCTGTCCTCGTAAAAATGACCAATATAAACGTTTATACCGGAAAGAAGTGTGATCCTGCAATAGTAGAACTTCATCAACGAGAGTATGTTCGTACATGGCACGGGTACTCTCCCTATTGGCAATGGGGCCGTAAGGATCCATTCCAACCGGGGCTATATGAATTTACCTCGGTTCCATGGTGGCAGCCTGCAGATCAGGATTGGACTGGTAAAAATGGTAATATGTATTGGGGAGAATATCCGCGCGATTCACGAACGGTGAAGAGATATATGGGTACAGGTATGACCGCATTGAAGAATCGTATTCAGAATCCGAATACCTGGCATTTCGATAACTTCATCTTCAATCCGACGACAGACCGTGTGCAATATAATGAGCAGACCGGGCAGAATGATACAATCTTTGCCGTCGAAAAATCGCACGATAATACCTACTATAATCTGTGGAACGCAAAACGAACCACGACATGGGCACGTCCTGCGGGTGGTATCATTACTGCTCCGCCTCAGTTAAAGATTGTAAAGACAGTCTATGATCCCTGTCCTCCGGGCTATAAGGTACCACCGATGGATATGTTTACCGGTATTACACAGACCGGTGACAATAGTATGGAAATAGATGAAGATGTTAGCTACTTTAATGGTGTGCATGACCCATATCCTGCATTTATGCCATGGTTAGGAGCAGGATTTGAAAATAATCAATATGGGCGAAGGGGCTTTTTGTGGAAGTCTTCAAATGCATTGAATATATATCTTTTCTTTGCAGACCGTGCTAATAAGCATACAGTCGGATTCCCTATGAGTGGATACCGATGGATGAATGGTGCGACACTGACTCAGATAGGAACGGATGGTTACTATTGGACTGCTGAGTGTTCGGATAGAAACAATGCATATTATATGACTTACTCCTATGGACGCGGTGAGAATCGTGTGAATCCTATGGATGCATTCTATCATCTGGATGGAATGTCGATTCGTCCTGTCGTAGACGACGATTCGTGGGAGGGTGTACAGGAGTCTGTACAGACGTCATATGTTTGTTTTTATGACGACCCATTGTGGAAGAAAAGAGCTGGTGTAGGTTATCCAGATCAAACGATCTTTTATAATGGATTAGTTGCGTATGACATGGGTCTGGGTATAGAAATCATCGATAATTCCGAAGAAGCACAGCGCAGAGTAAGGGAGAGTGCGATGAATCCGGCTCGACGTAAGCAGCAGGCTGGACGTAGTCGCGAGGTGAATGCCAGGTCGATTCAGCGTCGCGTCGGCAAGTATCTGCCCGCCGTTGCCCGCCCCGAAAGCAATCGCCGCCGCTAACGCCGCCACCCACCTTCCTACCCGCTCCTACGCGCGTCACAGCCAACGAGCATGGGGTATTCATAGGCGACGTCGGAGCGGGTGGCTTTGTCATGGACGTTGCGCTTCCAGCGCGACATCAACAAAGTTGCGCTTCCACGCGCGCCATCAATAAAGTTACGTTTTCAAGCCCGACACGTAATCGGCCTCCTATAAAATGACACGCTAGAAGCGTGTCGTCCATGACAAAGCCACCCGCCTTGCCACCCGCTCGATTTCTCCCAATAAAAGATATTCCCATCCCCCCAAAAAAACTACAACTTCTATGTAAAATGAGAATATTTGTTGTAATTTTGTAGTATGGAGCCTAAACAATACACCCCACAGTCAAACGATGAGCACAACACCAACTCTTATGAGGGTGAGTGTTCGCCATACATAAACTTCAAAGGGGAGTTCGATGGATGGTTAAGACATCTGCCTCATATACACCAAGAATGCAAGCTACAATTTTTTACATTTAGGCTCAATGATTCTTTACCTCAAAACATTCTGGCCGAACTGCGTAAGAAAAAGGAGGAATACGAGCGGCAACGTCTATCGTCTCGGGATGAGGCCACTGCTAAAGATTTCTACAAAAAAATAAATAGGAAAACCGAATATTGGCTTGAGCAAGGATATGGTGAATGTGTATTGCGCAGACCAGATATAAGGCAGATTTTAATTGATGCAATAGCATACAGCGATGAAACAAAATGCTTGATACTTGGATATGTATTAATGCCCAATCATGTTCATCTGTTAATGTGGCCACTACCGGGGATTGACAGTATTCAGACTATAGGATCAATAAAACAATATTCAGCGAGATTAATCAACAAAATGTTAGGTCGTAGAGGTAAACTATGGAATGAAGAATCTTTTGAGAGAATGATTCGCAATGAACAACACCTTCTTTATTGTCTGAATTATATGCATTATAATACACGTCATATCTCCGAAGGAGAATATACATTATATTATAACTATGAACTAATTGACGCAATACGCAAAATATAAAGAATCCTGCACGCAATCTTCAAAGGGCGGAGCTACCCGCTCCTACGCGTGTCATAACCAACGAACAAGGGGTCTTCATAGTCGACGTCGGAGCGGGTGGCTTTGTCATGGACGTTGCGCTTCCAGCGCAACATCAATATAGTTACGCTTCCAAGCCCGACACGTAATAGGACACCTATAAATTGACACGCTTCCAGGCCCGACATGCAATCGACCACCTATAAATTGACACGCTTCCAAGCGCGACAAGTAATAGG
>QLIP01107121.1_pt1 | contig 10902 bp, 10 predicted proteins | sample 1769771 | NCBI WGS metagenome assembly QLIP01 (sample SAMN09428762, study PRJNA476227) | Gut metagenome, whole genome shotgun sequencing project. | isolation source: cecum | host: Rhizomys sinensis | place: China: Jinsha town of Minqing, Fujian Province | collected 2013-09-23
AGTGCTGCGAGGCGTGCAGGTTCGAGTCCTGTTCTGGGCACCATTTTGGCGATGCAAGTATTTGATAATCAATCGCTTGCATCGCTTCTTTATTATTGCGTGCATATTACGTGCCAAAGGTCGAAATCTTGCCTCGAGTTTTGCTCCCGTTGCGCAACATATACGCATAACCAGTAATGGAGGGAACTTTCATTTTTTAACAGCCACTAAGGAATGATATACATAGTAAATAAAAGGTGCAAGGAGGAGAACATTCTTAAAGAATATCCCGGAGCAATTATCCTGGATATAACCTCTAAATCATCCTACGCACAGAAGTTGAGTCCATTTTATCCTCATGGTAATATTCCAATACCATTCTCAAACGGGGCAACGGCAATGAGTGTAGAAGGTATTTGGCAAGGGCTTAAAGTCTTTGAACAGGAGGATGTGTGCATGGATTCGTTTGCTAACGACACCATGAAAAATTTGAAACGCACGGTAAGACGACTGGGCTATCCTAAGGGACACCGCAAAGGGATACATGGGTCGGAATTGCTGGACTATCTTTCAGCAAGAGTACTGATTTATCTCCCTTCTTATGAATGGGTATTGGAAAATGTTACCGCTGTCAGAAATATAGTTGATAAGATAAAGAAAAAATCAGAAGAAACAGACATAGTCCTGCTTGACTACAACACCAATTTGGACTTTCGTAATCTTTCGACACCTCTGTCTCATGCGGGATTAGTGAAACTTTACATTGAAGGTAATTACCCTCATCCGAATCTGGAAGAAGAACTTGCTCTTCGTTCTGCCAGTTCAACTTCTGACGAAAATCCGAAAAACTCACGGATTAAATCGAAAGCAAAGAAGAATGCTACAAAAGATGATTCTCCTACGCTCTTTGACTAATCAGATATTAACCTGATTAAGGACATTCATAACAAACCAAGCATCAAAGCCCTGAAAGACGGTACGCTTAGGTTTGGCCTCCTCCTTATGGACTTCAAGCCCATCTGAATAAGGTGTTACCCCTACAAGTTGCTTATAGGGAATCTTAACGCTCGCAGTAGGGCAATGAAAGAATAAGTTTTTATTAGTTACAACCAGTTGGCCTATGCCGATAGTTTCCATGAAGCTTCTTTCAACAGGATGTCCTTTGAAAGAGCCGGTTCGATATGTTAGCCCTTTGCAGATTCTATAGCTCATACCACGACTTCCACCTATATATTCACGAGTTATTTTCTCCTGCAACATAGTAACATTGTCATAAACCCAAAGTGGAGTCTCGTCACGAGTTAACATTACTGGAACTGTCAAAGGTTTTTTGGGGAGTATTCCTCGTTGTAAATCCTTTAAAACAATTGCCTGACCTATACGGCAAAGGCTCTCGGTCTGATACTGAGACGGAAGATAGTTCAATGCAATACCCAACGAAGATGTGTAAGATTCAATCATCCTTTGTTCATTGTCTTCCAGCCAACCATCTGCCATAAACTTGTCAGCGGCCTTGTTCAACACATTGTAATACGCCTCATCTCGTTTTTGCAGGCTTAAAGGAAGAACAGATGTTACGGAATCGGTACTGATGGATATTTGACTGAGAGGGACACCTTTTGCAAAGAAGTCCACAACATATCCCTGAAATAATTTCAAGGATAATCTATCAAGAGCACCGTTTTTGTTGAGTGTTGAATAAGGTAGACCGACATTTGTTATAAATCCTTTGATTCTGGGCAATGTATCAGTATTAAACGGCCGACTAAGGGAATCGGTAAACTCCCCAATAACAGTATCGGAACTTACGATAATATCGTCTTCAGTCAAGAAGTATGGAGCCTTATTTCGCGAAAGCTTCGCACCGAGATCGATAGCCGAAACATTTCCACTAAAGTATCGTCGCATTAACTGAGTCATACCCTCAGTTCCACGGGTATGTTTCTCCTCACACTCTTTATGAGAACGAGAGAAGAACCCTGCTGATTGACCACAATATTTACATTTGCCCATATTCTTTCAATTCATTTTTACTTGTAAAAAGTAATCCAGTTTGTAGCGTACTTATTTGGATTAGGATATATATCTACAGGTCTTCCATTAGAATCTCTGTACCACGAATGTTTCCAATTACCCATGTCAAGATAAATAGCCTCGGTAACACCTATTTTAGATAATTCATTAACGAAATCTCCAAATTTTTGAATGCCTTTAGAGTCAACGATTGCAATTTTCCCTCCTATTTGGCATAGTGCTCTAAATTTGGTAGAACTTGCATTATTTCTCCAATATTTAAGAATTTTCCCGTTATGTATCATCATATCTTGGGCAAATCCACAACCACCTTTTGATGTCGCTTCATTAAATTCTCTCGTCCAATTTTTATAGGCGAAATGAGCTTTTCCGTCATAGAAGGCAAACGCACCTCGATAGGTATTGGCAGGTGCTCCAGCATAGCGAATACCATTTGATATGTGATTACCGATAATATTCGAGTGAGAAAATGAATTTAAACATTTTACGGTGTATGCAGCAGCACAAGTCATAATCACGTTTTCTTCACTTTTTTTAGGCATTTCACCACAGATTAAATCAATCTTCGAATATTTAGGGTAATAAATCTTTAGTTTATTGACTTCAGAAATTCTAACAAATTCAGATTGATTTGTTTTTTTCATGTTTAGGTCGTGACACTTTCGGGATAATCTGAATAATAAAGCGTTTGTTATTGTCTTCAACACGATTATCTCGATTTATGCCATTAAAGCCGCTACCGGCTATAATTATCTCAGTATTATAATCCCTCAAATTAAGTCCTTGAGAACGCCATTTGTTATATAGCGCAAGAGCGCGTCGGTAACTAAGCCAATACATTTCCTGATTATCCTGATTAAATGTTCCGGCTGCTTTCTGTTCCCATTTTATAGCAGCTGTACCCTCGATAACAAGTTGGTAACTAAATCTTGGGTTTTCCTCATGCAACTTGCCGAGTATCACCTTTAATGCTTCGCCAACTTCCTTAACCTTCTCAAGATATACAGGTTTGATGTTATCATCATTGGAATTGAAAATCTCAACACCCACGAAATCCTTAGCAAAGAACATCTTCTTTTCTTCATCATAGCCAAGCACCGATGAATTACTAAGTTCCTTAAACTGCTTGTCCAACTGCAGAATCTGCTGAAGCTGTTCATTGGTAGCCTGTGTTTCAGCCAAAATCTGCTCAGTCTTTTGTTTTTCTTGCTCTAATTCCTTGTAGCTCATTGATACTTTGACAAGACATACAATGAAGAGAACCAGCATGATGAAAAACATACTGGTCATAAGGTCAGAATAACTGAGCCAGAAAGAACCGTTATCTTCGTGTCTCTTCATATCAGTCGTTCTTGTCTCTTACTGCTCTTGTCATTTCCTTCACTGCTTCAAGAAGCGATTTGTGAAGTTCAGCCGTTTCTCTCTGCGAGTCTTTCGTGTCTTTACGCAGGCTTAAAATTTCATCCTTCAGATCTTTGTAACATTCGCTTTGAGCTTTTGAATACTCAACCAAAGCAGTAAGAACACTACGCATCTCATCAAAGCTTGTGAAGAATTGGGAGTTGTCTGTTACAAACTGCTGTACGTAGCTGGTGTTCTGGCTCAATTGGGTGTTGAGTTGACGGCTGACGTTCTGTGCATCTGTAAGTAGATTGTCAAACGCTTGACGCCACATTTCACGACCCTCCGAACCCGTGGGAAAATGTTGTTCAATTGCCTCCTTGAACTGTTGTTGAAGTGCAATTGCTGTTCCTTGTGCGTTAGCTACAGAGCTGAGCGCAGAAATAAAGCTGTCAAACCTCGCAATCAGAGCATCAATCTGTGCAACGCCACCCTGCACCTGATGTATAGTAGTATTCAAGTCTTGCTGATATTGATGGAATGTGTTGAGCGCATCAGCAGCTTCGTTAAGCTGAACAAAGGCTGAGGCCACTCGATTAGCCATTCTGGTCATGCCCATATCTTGAATCTGCGTTAGCACCAGATGTTGCTTTTCAAGATTCTCATTAAGAAGCTCTGCTGAATCTGCATACGCATCAAGGTTTTGTCCGAACTTATCAACAAAATGACCTAAGACACTTTTCAGTGAGTTAAGGCTGGAACTCATACTGTTTGCAAGAGTTGGCATTAATTCTCTGCGCAGGAAATCAAAATACTCATTCCTCTTCGTGTCAAGGTCTGCTGTAGCCTGTCGATAATTAAAAGCAGTATTGTATACCATCAGTATCAAACCACAAAGAGAGGCTGCCATAGCGCAACCAATTCCGATAAGAAGGAACTGAAGACTATTTGTTTCGTCGCCTGATTCTTCTTGTGATGTTTCAGAAGACGGAGTGACACCTATTTCGGTGACATTGTCATTAGCTACAGGCATAGCTGCAACTTGTTCGGTTTTAGGCGCAGTGGATGTTGAATCGAACAGACTGTTGAGATCGACTGCAAAACCTATTACACCAATAATGATACCAATAAATGTACCACCAAGGCCAATGAAAAGAGGAAGATTTAAGGTGCTTTTCACAGCATTTTCTTTAACCTCAACTTTTTTGTCGCAGATGTCCTGCAAAACTTCTAAATCAGCAGATGTGCCAACATTTTTACAGAGGTATTTGTTTGTCTCAAATACAACTTCCTTGAAAGCCTCTGATCCTCCGGTGGTAGTAATAAGCGACACATTCACATCATTAGCGGTCATATCGACTTCGGCTTTTTTCGATGGCGGATTCTCTGCCACACCCTGTAATTTGGACCGTTCAGCGATTGCATCTTTGTTTATCGTGCATTCCTTTAATGCTACTTTGTCGATTGAAGGAAAGAAGTTTTTCAACTCTTCAATCCCTTTCTTAGTGCTGTTGAAGCACTTGAATTGGAGCCATAGGATTCCAATTACTGCTACAATTGCGATGATGAGTATTAACATACGCTGGTCTATTTTTGTTAGTTGTTAAAAGTCATTATTTCTGGGTGAGCAAGATTGACTATAAATCTTGAGGGAATAAAAGTCTTAACCATGACTTCCGCCTGTCTTGTCTTGTGTCGTGGATCGCTGCCCCGACACCAATCAAGGGCTATCGCCTCAAAATCAAAATTTTCTTGAATAAATTCGAGGGCTGTACCTATCTTGGCACTTCTGTCAGTAGCATTTACATTGGAGAAGCGAGTACTCTCAAACATTGTTACGTCAAGTTTGATCTTTAACAGAACGAGGTTCGCTCCCCCTTCACTTTCCTGATGGATACGATAAGCCATAGGATGAGATTTACACAGACTCAAACGAACATAATCTTCAAGTCCTTTATCTCTATCAAGTCCACGGCTTATATCATTTCCACCTGGGCTCGGTATATTCATGTTATGAGAGACAAGATATGACCAAGAATACAGACCGTTACGAGATTTTATCAAAGGAAGGTTACTTTCTTCTGTGAAATGATATAGATAACGTATTCCATTATTCCGTAGAAATTGCACTATCTCCTGTGCATCAGATTTAAGCGTTGAGGATAGTCCATTCAAACGACTTATTTCCTGCTGTCGTGCTATCTCCCTCTGGCGAAGGTCTTCTTCGTATATACGAACCTGCTCCATGCGTTCTGCTTGTTCACGTAATATTCGAGACTCCTCTTCCTGCCTTTGGCGTTCCAATGCTTCAGCTCGTTGTTGCGCAGCCAAAGCCTCCTGCCTGCGACGCAGTTCCTCTTCCTCTCGCTTTTTAGCTTCTAATTGATTGGACAATTCCGTTATAGAAACAACAACATTTTTTATAGCGGCCTTAATGTCCTCATTCTCAATAAAAGCAGTCTGTTTAGAGATTATGTCAAGACACTCTTTTGCCTGGTCAAGATTTCGGTTGTTAATAGCCTCCCTTGCACCTTCGATATTAATAAGAGCAGTTTTTTCTGCTTCTTCAATTTTTCGACGTTCCTCCTCAATTCGCTGTTGAAGGAGTTCGCGCATAGAAGTAATAGTCTCTAAATCTCTGCTTTCAAAAAGATTGGCAGGCTTGGAATTATAAGATTCCTCTTTTACAGATAAATCCGGAGCCTCGTTCCTGACAATCGATTTTTTTTCATCCTTAATTGCAATAATGCGGTCTTGGATGAAAGCTAATCGCTTGTCAATAAGTATAAGTTGTTCCTCTAACTCTTTACGTCTTTTAGCACGTTTTGTTTTGGGAAATGTTAACCATTCTCCTACATAAGGATATTCCAGTTGCTTTTCAGTCTCTCCGGCAGTTTGGTTTATGGGCACATTTTTATCTTTCAGAACCTCTTCAGACTCTGAAAATGCAGATCTGTCCCGTTTGAAAAATGAGACTATTTTTCTAAAAAATCCCATTACCTTCTATTATTTCGTTTATTCTTGTTTCTCAAAAGTTTACGTTTAAGTTTGTCTCCTCTTCTATCACGGAATTTTCGATTCCATCCGTAATGATGATAACAGGAAGTATCTTTTGTTTTTTCTGTAGGCGTTATTTCAGTAGAATCCTTTCTGGGAACTTTAGTTATTGAAGAAGAGGGTATAACTTTCTCATAAGGAATATCATCATTGAATAAAGCAGGATTCGTTGAGTTCAATTCCTGAGCAAGATCATTATATCGCTGTATAAGACGTTTCCTATTTTCAATTGCAGCCATCATTTCTTTTACCGCATATTCATAATCTATGGCAGCTCTTGTATTGGAGGCTCTGACATCTTCAAGCGATTTTCTTTCCTTGTGGAATTTATGTATCCGAGCCTTATTCTGGTTGAGTTCTCCTAAAGTAGTACTAAGTTGCCACTCTGTTATATTTTGGATTGCACAATCTGCTTCTTTTTCATCGTAAATAGCAGCAATAGACATGTCATCCTTACTACCTCTTTTACTCAGAATTGGTAAATCGGCGGCAAGTACATCCTCAATATTTTCCGGACTGCTTTTATATGCAAGTTTTAGAACTTGTATATAAAAGTTTATCAGATTCTTATCTTCTCCAAAAGAATCGTCAAGGCCGTCGGAACCTAAGAATACAGCGTATGGGAAATTTCCATCACCCTGAAAAGTGTATCTAATTTTTTCACTCGCATATGAATCACACAATGAAGTAGTCTTATTCAAAAAGCAAGCCTCATCCCACAAGATAGGTTCTTTGGGGCCAGTTTCTTTGTGAAACGCAAAACACTTTCCGTCTCCAATCTGAAATCCGAACCAATACGATGGAGTTTGGACATACCCGATAAGAGTACAACCATAAACCTTGGCAAGTCTATTTTTATCAGTCAAATCCGTATGATATTCCTCCGGAATCAATGACATTTCTTCGGCGGACATTGGGTTGTTTTTAGCGTGAGACTCGATACGTTCACGCCACTTGGCTATTATAGAATTACCAAGTCGACGGAGTGCATCAATATGATTTTTTGAAGGTTGTCCACAACATTCTCCGTTAACTCCATATTGTGTGAGGGAGACACCAGCGAAAAAATCAGCAGGAATTTGACTGACAAAAGTGCGCACCAAGTCTGAACTCACTTTGCAGGCAAGTTCTGAACCAATATTACTCCTAAAGTAGCGCTCACCACCATGACCATCGCTCACAAGAGCGATGGATAATTCTGGCGTTGATTCACAGAAGGAATAGTCTTGGCAAACTTTATTGGATTTTATATGACTGGCGCCTTGGCAGGTTTTATTGAATCCTTTCATGCTTAATCCCAGTCATCGTAAGATGATGAATCAGGTGCAGCGGCGGTGCTTGCTCCATTGATGTTATCAACGGCCTGTTTAACGTCCTTAATTACTTGGTCTTGTTTTGATGTATCTCCAGCAGAACTACTTTTGCTACCTATCTGCGAAGATGTAACAGCTACAACGCGGATAATTTGCTTAAGAGCATCGATGTTCTGCACCTTAATTACAGCCTCGCTATTGCCGGTAAAACGAGCAAGAACGTCAAGGTCTGCATCATCACCGATTGCTATCGCAATGCGAATAGCGTTTTTGAACCAGTTATTACCCTGAAGAGTCTGGAGTCCACCATCGAAGTTATCTGTAGGGCCGCCATCGGATAAAAGGATAATGGCAGGGGCATATGAGCCACTTGCAGACTTCATATAACCCGAGCGTGAGAGCTTAGAGTTCAACTCAAGACAAGCCTCTCCGAGGGACGTAAGGCCTCCAGCCTGAACATCAATCCACCTGAAGTCTTCAACAGATTTGGGCTCATTGTAAAGCCACTTTGTGCCGTTGGAAAATTCAAGGGCTGCGACTTTGATTTCGGCATCTGGGTTAGAAGAAGAAATATCTTCCAACATAGGGAGAACATTTACAATGGCATCATTGACTGCGCCAATTTTGTTTCCATACATACTTCCTGATGTGTCTATCAAGAAGAATAGAGTCATGGTTCTACGGGGTACGCTTACAGCGTCGTCGAGTAATGACATGCGGTATATTGTTGTTAATGAGTTACTATTTCACAATTATAAGTTTTGTCGAATGTAATTTTAATCCCATTTTTAACGGGAGCACATTCATTGTGTTGGACTATTTTCAGTTTACCATTTGGCGTTTCTGCGGTCCAAGCATTGGGTGATATATTCTTGATGAGCATCATTGAGGTATTGTTTGGATTAACCTCAATCAGACAATCTGGAATATTGTCATTGTCGATGTAGAGATTTGTTCCCGGGGTCAGCAGCAGTTCTCTGTTACCCATCTTGAGATGAGCCTTTACTTCGACATCCTTTCTGCAGTTCATACACTTGCCATCCTTTTCGACAAATGTCTCTTCCTTACAATGAGGACAAACGACAAGGCTATCACGAAGACGATTGATTAGTTTTTCCCAGTTCTGTTCCAACATTCTTTCTTGGGGATTCTTCAACTTTTCCTGACTGAATTCCCCTTGGAAAGTTTCTCTAAGTATGGCAGGGAATGCCGGCCATCGACGAATTACATTGTGATGAATTCCTTGTACAGGTAGGTTGCTCTTGTCATTTTCATCATAAATGAAAAGAGCCTCACTTCCATAGAATTTTTTTTCAAAGCTTTCAGTCATACAAGGGCAACCAACAACTTTGGCTCCTTCAAAGGGATGGTTCGCATAGAATAACATGAAAAGTATAACTGATAATGAAAATCGGTCACTATACTTATTGGGAAGTGCTCCAGCAACAATTTCAGGAGCCATGTATCGAGCTTTTCCCATTATGCCTGATTTTTCACCATGAGGCATGACGTTATCATTATCGCAAATGAGAACATCACCGTTGTTGGGATTTATGAAGAAGTTGCCATCGTTCAAATCCTGATAACTGTATCCAAAACGATGTAATAGCATAAAGCCATTGCAAATCTTCATAGCAGCTGCCAACATCGCAGAATATGACTTGAAAGACCTCTTGGCAAGAAGATAATAGCCAAATTCATAGTATCCCAGTGGACGCAACTTCATGACGTAGCCATAGCTGCCTTTCTGACGTTCAGTCAGATATTCTGGCCAGAGGAAAGCATCAGATGGTGCTCCCTGAATTACGTTATTTTGGAGATTCTTATAGAAATTCTTATCTGGGGGATTGATATACCATTTAAGAGCTTTCTCTTCTCCATTGAGTTTCACGAGATAAACTATGCCTTGTCCACCTCGTCCAAGTTCTTTTACAATAGTGACGTACCCACCATTGGTCAAACTTATTCTGTCGCCTGTCTTCAGTCCTATCATAAGCGGTTATGCTGTTATACCTAATCCATATCCTATATAAAAAATGGCTTCGGTAACTTCGCGTTCGGGATATTGATGTATTGTTTTAAATTGATTCTTGATTTTGTTGATTTTTAGACAATCTCTTAGAATCATTTATCGAAGAAAAACCAAATCTAATGTCCTTGACCACATACCATATCAGCCATATGCCTGCAAGAGTGGCCCATATGAACCACCCGTCCACAAATATCCATTTCTGTAGCATGATTATAGCTACTAAAATCCATATTATCGGATATACGCAGTGAATCAATAAAGTCATTAGAAACCTCCTCCATGGAGATCAAAGGATGAAGCGGCTGTTACTTCACCCGATTGTCCACATTTGGGGCATTTTACAACCCGTTGACCATGCCAACACATTACTGCGCCACATGAACAAAATATAAACTGATTACTCTTGCAATAAGGACATCCGGGATATTCGGAGTCAATCTCTATACTCCCATGCACATGCTGAGAATCATAACCCTCTCGATGAGCTTTCTCTTTGTCGATTGGGAATGCCCATACGAACTTATAAGCACCGCGGCGAATCTCGTCCACCGTTATGCCATAATATTTCTTTGATTCAGGACAAACTGCCATAACTGCAAATGCTTTGTCACTGAGTTTGGTCATGATGCTCTGGTTTTATTATTTAAGTTCGCCTAACTCTCATTCGGCGAATGATTGGTTTAACAAAAAGCGTGAGAGTCTGTACTTGTTGCTCGTCCCACTATCGGAGGCTTCTTGCATAGCCTATTGGTGTTGGACGGCTTAAGTCGGGGGCAAAGTTAGTAAGTTTTTTTGAATTATCGCTCAAAAGTAAAACATTGCAACCAATTTGGGCTAAAATGGTGTCTAAAAAGCTGCAATGTTTTAACCGTGTCAATATTCTGTCTTCTCATTTTTGTATTCAGTAAATTTTGGGCTCACCTGCAAATCCCTGTGTATAGCCGAAGATTAGACTCAGACGATAGAGGAAGAACGTTATATCAACCACGCAGCGGAGTTGGAGGCTAAAATGCTTAATCTTAGCATTAGGCTGGAACCGCTGAGTGGTTCGGGTCGATACGGCCACGTGGGTCTATCTTGCCGTTGTATGTGTTTTGGAGCTGCCGCCACTACCACTCTGAGGGGTTTGCTGGCGAGCTACGCCCC